>TARA_B110000902_G_C14294149_1_pt1 | contig 10347 bp, 8 predicted proteins | sample TARA_B110000902 | Tara Oceans TARA_B110000902 (sample SAMEA4398009) | marine metagenome | biome: Polar Biome; feature: [SRF] surface water layer (ENVO:00010504); material: water (ENVO:00002006), including particulate matter (ENVO:01000060) such as... | depth 5 m | reverse complement strand
GGGGGTGGTGGTGGTGGCGGTGGCAGTGGATTCACAACTATCTGGAGGCCCATGTAGATAGCAGTTGTTAGGTGATACCAACATCAACGTAGCGTTATTGAACATGTTCAGAAACGGAGGGGTACCACCAAAGTGAAATGAGGCGGTTGCGGTTGTATTCCATCCCGCAATCGGCTGGTTGAACGCCCCCGCGTTATTGAACATGTCTGAAAACGAGATACTTGCTCCTGTATCCCACAACGTAATGTCGCTGTTGAACTTGAGGGCCCCCGCGAACATCCCTTCAAAGAATTCGCTTGCCCCTGTATCCCAGTTCCCAATCGGCTGGTTGAAATTGACTGCATCACTGAACATCATTTCAAACGAGGTACATGCCCCTGTATCCCATTCCCCGATCGGTTGGTTAAACGCGCCTGCCTCTGTGAACATAGATGCAAACAAGGTGCTTGCTCCTGTAACCCACTGTCCGATCGGTTGGTTGAACGCCCCCGCGTTCGTGAACATGGCTCCAAACGAGGTACTTGCTCCTGTATCCCACTCTCCGATCGGTTGGTTGAACGCGACGGCGGCGAAGAACATCATTTCAAACGAGGTGCCTGCTGTTGTGTTCCATTCCCCAATCGATTGGTTGAACGCCCCCGCGTTATCGAACATGTGTTCAAACGAGGTGCTTGCGCTTGTGTCCCACCCGCTAATGTCCCCGTTAAAGTGTGACCGACCCTCAAACGCACGGCTCAACGTTGTCACGTCCGACATGCACCAATCGGGCATTGGACCGTACAGGTTTTCTGCACTGATCGGACATTCGCCGTCGACGGAATAGGCGGAGGTGTCAACGGTAAGGCAATGTTCGATTGCATCCGGAAGGGTAGTATCGTTCAGACACACAGGCGCCGCAACGTGACCGCCAGAATCACACACCGCGAGCCCGATCACCGCTGCGACCACGTATTCCGAAATCATGGTGCGGGTGAGCACGGATGCCCCCCGGTGGCACTGCCGTACTTATACCTTGCGCCGCACAATGCACCGCTTTTTTTTCCGACTGCGACCGTTTGAGGGACCCTGGTATATGCGGGCGCACGCTGCCACTGGTCACACGCACACCCATGACCGATATCCCCGCGTACCACCCATGGGCGCGACCGGCCGTACCGGCCAACATTGTGGGGTTTCCGAGCACGGTCAACCCGCTGCAGTTCCCCACACCGTTTCGCGGCGGACCACTCCAAAATGAGGTGCACGCCAACGGCAGCTTTGACGCGCCGGAGGACACGGCCCAGACGAGCCCCAGCGTCTACGTTGTGAAAGTGAAGATGACCAAGGCCGAGTTTGCCAAACACAACTACAAATGCAACGAGCCGCGCAGCATAGCGGTACAAAAAGACGGAAAAACGCCGCCCGGTGAAACTGACGCCTATTATAAAACAGTTGGCGAAATCGCCGGTAGATGTAATGCCAGCTCGTGGAAAACCGATTCCGACATAACCGTTATACCGCTTGTAGAAGGCAACTGGTCGGACGGAGTGTTGTGCTCACTCATGGCAGTCGCCCCCCACACTGATACGGGTAGTGGTGTCACATACCACAAGGGAATTGTAGTGTCGGCATCGTACGACATGGGAGACGGGGACGCGTACATTACGCTGGCGATTGAACACGCGCAGACCGTGCAATTCGACGAGAGTGCCAACAAAGCAACAGCAACAGCAGGCGCTATGTATACCATTAAAAAGTAAAAAAATGCATGTTTATTACCATTAAAGCAACACGTCGGCCGCAACGCTGCCCTCAACGCCAACGCCGTAAAGAATGAACAGGCTTTCCCGCGCTACCCTAAGACCCCGCCGCGCTGCTATCGTGTACCATTGCCGGGCAACGGACGCGCTAGATTCTGCTCCGTGCAGTCCAAACTGACTAATGATCCCCAACAGGAATTGAGACGCAACGTCCCCGCCGCATGCGGCGGCTACCGTGGTTGTTGTACCAGCGATCCGTGCGCGGTTGCACGCATACTGTTTTAAAGCGTCGCCAAACGCGGCTCGGCCGCGCACCCGATCTGCAGGACCACCCCACCCATAAAACTGCATGATCGCCACATTCAGCCGCGCTGCCGCATGGCCCCCTTCGGCCGACAGCCGGAACCACGCACGCGCGGCATCGTACTTTGCATGCTTTGTACCGTGCCCGGTCGCATGCACGACCCCAAGTGTATATTGTGCGCATGGGTCCCCCGAGTCGGCGCGGTACATCAGCCGCAACAGTCGGTTGTGTTGATTCGTGCGTGGCGTCATCCCAGTGTCGGTGGCCGTGCGGACGTGTGTTGTGGCAACAAACTTTTGTTTTTTTAAAAAAAAACAATGCGAGCAGACTTCAACCCAAACCAAAATCAAACCTGGTTTGTTTTTTTTTGAGGTCAAAAGCAGGTTGCGTTTAAATATGACACACTACCTTCACGCAACCCCTGCCGTGATGGTACCTTTAGCACTGATTGTTGCCGCGCGGTGCGCGGGCGCTGTGCAGCAGCCTTGCGACATTGTTGACGCCTCAACCCACCCCGCACTCAAATGGCAACTGCACGACTGGTGTCGTGTGCAAACAATTGCCGATGCCGTTGCGACCGCACGGCGTGCGCCGTTTGACGCCTTTGTGTGGAGCTGCTTGGACAACAACTTTCGTGCAGACGGCAGAAAAAATTGCTTTGTCTATGACGGCGGGTTTGACGCAGCCTTCGTTCGAGCAATTGACGCTATACGCGCTGCGTTTGGTGCCAATCCTGATTGGTTTGAGGAACCGGACCTTTCCGTCTTCAGATCAACGGAGACAAATCGCGAGATCAACGCTGAGCTGGCGGCTGCGGTGGGTGCATTCGAGGAGCGAGCATCGTACACGTGCGAGGTGTTGTTAAGCGGCGGCCCCGGTTCGGATGTGCGGGTGCGGTGGTACATAGCGGCTAGAAAGGTGTGGAAGAAATTGTATTGTCGAAAATAAACGCGCACCTTTGGCATCACTGTATAAGCTTCGAGTGCACCGTAAACAGCAACAGCCATGCACGCTACGCTCGTTCAAGGCGCGGCTGCTGCAGCAACGGCGGTTTGGGCAGTCTCGCTGCGGGGCGTAAGCGTCGACACGCAGCTGGGCGCCTTCGTGGCGACAGGGGCAATGGCAGCCGTTGCGTTGCTGGTGCGCTCCCCCCCAGTCTTGTTCGCTCCGAAGGTTGCAACGCTGTCGCTTACGTTGGCAGTGTACCAGACACTGCTGCACACCAGCTTTTCTCCCGCGGAGGGCTTACGCGCACAGGTCGTTATCAACCTAAACTTTGTTTTTATTCTGTTATACGACGCAGCGACTGGCACCGGGACGGTCACTGCTGCGACGCTGCTCAGCAGTGCCGTTATTGTTGTCGCCACTCTGTGCGTTGCCGCCGGAGCCCCCCCGACACCTACACCCGATCTACCGCCACCACAACATATTCGCGCCGCTCCCACCCCTCCGGCAGACTAACGCGCGACGGGGACGCCGCCCTCGGTTTTGCCGCTCCGTACTCCGCAAAGTATGCAATAGTCCACAAGACAGCAGACATCAGCGCGCTGGCATCCTCGCACGCTCGGAACGGCCGAGTGGCGACGCGGAAAAACTCGGCGGGCCAGAACCGCAGCTCCGTCCCGCCGTCGGCCGTCGCACACTCGGTGAGGGGGCGCGCGTCCCCGCGCATCGCATCCACAAACACTGCCGACTTTGTGCCGGTGGGGCGGCACAGGCTCTTGGAGTAATCGGTACTGGTCGCGCATACCATAAAAAACGCCGCGCAGAGGCGCTGACCTCGGTCCGACCCGCCGAACCGTTCGATCAGCTTCGCCACGTCGATCCGTTCCGAATTCTTGCCCTGAAATGTCAAGTACGCGGGCATTGGACCGTCGGGCGCCAAGATCGCCTGCAGCACCTGGTCGTAATCGATCGTTAAGATGTCCGTCGTGTGACCGGCCGCCGCCAGCTCTCGCGCCCGTCGCGCGACCAAAATGTCGCCCTCGCCGTAGGCCGCAGTACCCCGCGCCGGCAGCGCGTCGGCCGGCGCGCTGCGCGCGTAGGAGGCAGCGGCCGTCACTACCTCAATAGAACACCCACGGTGGCTGCAGAGCGCCTGGAACAGCGCCCGACCAAGCAGTTCCCATCCAGCCGCCTTTGCAACCGGGTCTGCCAATACGGGCTCCCAGTCGTACTCGTCCACAAGCTGGCCGGGGACGCTGACCGATGGATCAAAGCCAATATCCCCCGCAGGTGCCGGCCGCGCACGCGCGCGGCTTGCCGATACAAGTGCACGTTCTTCTGGCATGGCCGCGGCGTTGTCAAAGAACACGGACACGCACGCCTTGCCAAGGGCCCCATTGTGCGCCATTTTTTTCAGCCCACGGGCAAGCTGGTTGGCGGCGCTTACGGGGGAGCACCTCCGACCCAGAAGCCGGCGCATGATTGCGCACCCATCGCCGACTATTGTGACCGGGCGGGTGTGTGCCGTCACTGGGCCGGTTGCCGGCCCAAGCACCTTTTTCCGCTGATCGCGGTTGAACCCGAGGCCCATGCGTGGGACGGTCGATGGTTGTGAGCAGGCGTCAGTGCGCCGGCGCAGTATTGCACTGAGCGAGTCTATTGAACCGGGTACAGCACGCGCCAAGTGGCCGTCGGATCCACCGCGGGCGGGCCCGGTACCTCGGGTACCGCAAACGTGGCGGTGCACGCAACCGTCATCGAGTCGGCCGCCGGAATGCACTCGATCGTAAAGGTAGCCATGGGGGGCCACGAGGGTGCAACGGCATGCCGGGCCCGGAACCTCGCCGACAGCTCGTGCCACACGCCCGATACCGTGTTGTGCGCGGCGTGCCACATGCCGCCACCCGTGAGCGGTGAGACTGGCAGCTCTAACGACAGCAGCAACGGTCGGATGTTTGCGTCAAACGTGTCCCGAGAAACGCGCACGCACGTCGCAAGCGCGTTGGGTCGAAACACGTCCGTTGTCACGGGCACTTGCGTGGGCCCGAACACAACGCTCCACAGAACCGCGATATTTGCGTGGGGGGTGGACATGGCCCGATGGCTGCGCACGCTTGTTCGCTTTACCCGACGTATATATGGGGCGGGCGGTCGGCCGCGGAGAAGGGAAATGACCGTGTGCGCAACGCTTCTTACGGCGTTGGCCACCTTACGGGCGCTCGAGACGGGGTACTCGGACAATCACGCGACCCGCGCGTTTGTCGCCCGAGTGAACAACGTGGCACTTGCCAGCGACTGGCCGTTTCGATGCGACAACGTGACGCTGCCGCTGTGGTTCAGCGCGGCGGAGACCCGCACGCTGCTTGCAACGCGCGGTCTGGGTGGACCTGTGGCTGAATGCATGCAGCACCTGGATGGATCGCCCGCGTTCTCGGCCCGCTTGGTGGCTCGCAGCGGCAAATCCGTCAGGACCGCGCTCGAGTGGCGGCTTAAAGCCCTTCGCGCCACGCTGGAGCCGCTGCGGAGCGACGTTGCCATTCTGTTCCGAGGCAGCACGTCGAGCGGCAGCGGCGTGCGACCCCCGTAGCAAGTTGTCGGCATTGGAAGTGTTGCATATAAGGCTACGCGCACATACAGCGTGCACTGCTCACCATGCGGCGTCTTTGGGTTGAAAATAATCGACTTTTCCTGTTGACACCGGACGGCGTGAAGGCAGCGGGTTTACCGGCACGCGCCGGTGATGATACCGCGCAGATAGATGCAGTCTTGACGATGGTACTGAGCATGGACAACGTTACATTTCACAAAGAAGAATTGACAACGTGCCGTGCGCACGTAGACGAAAACAATGACGGCGAAATTGCAACATCGTACAACGCGTGTCGCGCGGTTATGCGCAGACTTTGCCCATTGGTTTTAAATGCTGAAAACCTGTTTAGGCACATGCGAATTCATAAATGGATACTTAACCATGCAGAGGAGGACAACGGCGGTAGGCGCAGGCACAAGAAACGGTTAAAACGGGATACGTTAACAACGACGCTTGCCACACTTGAACATGCACATCATTTAGATTTGAAATCAGTCGAACCGGCGGTACTAGCACTTGAACACGACGGCGAAACATATTACCGGGTGCCAAAAAACGGCATTGAAGTATCGATTAGCGCGGACCAGATTCGTTTTACGCTCTCCACCCTTACGACGGCGATTTACTCTCTTCCTTACTTACTGATGGCCTTCGATGTTTTAACACACGCACACACCGGTCAATGCGTCGCGGGCTTCGTTGCTTTCGTGTTGTCCTCAATGCAAACAAAAGCTACTGGCCAATGCGCGATCAAATCCGAAACCTTCCTCGCATTTCTTATTGAGGCGCGGGAAACCTTAGACTGCACAGTCGACATAGTGGTAGCAACAATGAAAGAGATGACAGGGATCGATGATAGAACACAAGCAATACAACGGATTTTTGACGAAGTGCAAGCGTTAGGAATTGATGATCAGGATCACTTTTTGTTCCCGCTTACAGCTGCCTTCACAGGGCTTACAAGGTATCCTACCCACCGACCGCTGTTTGACAAATCGACAACAACCCAAAAGAAACTAAATAAGCTGTTATTCACACATGTGATCGGACACGCATACGTGAATTGGACGAAAACAGGTGTCCCGGCGCTGGTCATAGCAGCTGAGTATGCACGCCGTTATATCTACCCGTCCGTGGGAAACACGCCGCAATCACCGCCCGTCGCATTGCGGCCAGACGATCATTGGCAGACACTTGATGATGCCGGCAGGTTGACAGTTAAAATCGTACCGGCAGCCGATGTTTACAACAGGGTACGCAGATCATCAGTCCGCATTAATGCAATGTACCTCGTTCCACCCTCGTCAAATTCCACTTTTGGTCAAATCGTGAACAGAATGCCAATGGCCAGCCTTTTCGTTCAAACCGTCGGTCCGCCGATGCTTGGATTGTACTATGGGGGTAACATCAGTTTGCATGTGTTTGCAGCATGTGTACCGACGGCAATAAGGGTGTGGAATGCGTCTCAGAATGCGTCACAGTACACATTGCAACATAGCGCGGACGGCCGTCTGCATGTTGGCGACCATGTTTGGGAAGAAGAAGGAACGTTTGAGTTTCGTGCTGGTAGTGGTTTGACAAGAGTAAACAGCAAGTTAGCGTGGCACGGTACAATCACAGCTTTCACCAATGCGGGTGGTGCAAACGTAGAAATAACCCTAAGTGATGGTTCTACTCACCAACGAAGCGCGGACCAGTTGCACGGCTACGTCGGTGGCTCTGATCGTCCGTACGATTGGGACGTGGAGAAGAAGGAGCTTTCTAATCTCTCCTGGATCAGCAGTACCAGTAAAGCACAACTAATTGACACCCTGCGCAAAGAGGTCATCTCGAAGACAATTGAGTTGCCTCCATTGCCCCTGATTGTACTCTCAGCGAACCCGATTCCCCCACTTGCCGCCGGCGGCATTTGTCCCGTGGAACAGTTGGGCTTCCGAGGCACCACCCTCGAACAACTGGCTAGCGACATAAACCCTTCTATGACGTATGTGCCGATTGGTGGCGACGGAAACTGCCAATTTACATCTGTGGCCGTATTAATCGAGCATTCGTTCAAACACCAAGATGGTTATCGTGCTATTATGGAACATGCCTACGAAGTGTCGAGTGCCCATATGGATGCCACGTGGTTGCGAATGATGGTCGTCAGGTTGTTGCGCAATCCAGGGCGGATACAGACTGAAAGGATTCGAGAGGTGCTGGCTAGCACTACCGCTGGAGTAGAATTGACGGCTCTGCAAAATAGTGGAGCCAGATTTGAGCTGGCCAACCAACAAGGACCACACTTTGACAACAAAGACGCGTACATTAACTACATAAAACGCGACCAGAGTTATGGAGACATGTTCACACTTATTTTGTTGGCCGAGGTTGCGAAGAGCCAGATATCCCTTTACACGGAAAAAGTCAATCCACCGCGTCTGGATTTGGCTGAGTACACCACGTTCAATGCCGCCATGCAAGACACAAATATTATAAGTATGGTCGCAACGGGAAACGACGAGACCGGCCACTATGCAGTGCTGCTGCCAGCGCCAGCGCCAGCAGGTGGTGCGGCGGCAGGTGGTGCCGCCGTTGTCGGTGTCAACCCGCCAGATACGGCACGTGACTGGGATGATGCTACAATTGCGAACGAACTAGCAATTCGGGGGCTTCAAGCAACCGACAACCCGCGCGATTTTCTGTTCACGCACTGGAACGATCCCATTTCTAGTACCGCTGCGGTACCGGCTTATCAAGGGGCGGCGCTGTTACGGGGGTTTGCGACTCTAAAAGCTAGGAGGAGCGGCGGTATGACAAATAGAACTAAAAGTGAAATGAAAGGTGACCTAGACACGGCGTGGCCATGGCTCCCACCCCGCGATGAAGTGCCGCAAGCGTTAGAAACCGGGGGCGCGACTGTCCAGGCGAATGAACTGTTGCTCCGGAATGTGGCAGGCGGCGGCGATCCGCTCGCTACCCTGCGCGAGAATTTTACGCGAAACCTAAAAAGTTCCGCCAATACTAATGTAACAGACCTTCGAACCGCGTTGACGATCCGCGACTTTCCGATTACATATTTGGGTCGTCCCACTACTCTGCTGAAGGCCCACCTGTACAATGCTCTTCATAACAACTGGCCCTGGGTTAAGGTACACCCAGTGTATACATTGACGTACATCGCCACTAGGCGCGTGGGGCACACCCCGAGCATTGCTGTTTCCGACGACAATACCATCGTAGCACGCATTGACGGAAGCGACGTACTCATTACGAAGTTTAACAAACCCTTCACCGATCCAAATGCTGCCGAGTTGCCCACAGCAGAAAACACGGACATCGGCACAATTTCGTTAATTAAGACGGGTATACAGTCCATTTTGGCGACCCTAACCCATTTTGGCGAAAGCGAAAAGAGTGTAACGATCGTGATCCCATGCCTGCAAAACTTTGCAACTGATCAAGTGACCAATGAGTGGTATAACCAGGTGAAACTCCTGCAAGCCAGTTTTAACAAGCATCGCATTCTTGTGAGCGTAGCTAATCCTCCTCCCTTTACGTGCATGAAATACGATCCGGGCTGCTGCATTGCTTCAAAGTGGGGGGTGGCAATCCTGGACCTTGGCATCCGGGGCAGGATTGTAATCCAAATGGCCAGCGACAGCAGCATTGCTCGAGCGTTCGCGCATTGGTGTAACGATGACGGGTCAAGGCCTTTGTTCGATACGATTAACCCTGGGAACATGCTAGCGTTTTTAGGCACTCCAGTGGTCCCTGATGCCAACGAGGTGTACGTAACGACCAGCTACGCAGTAGGTTGGGTACTTTGCTATGACACCAGGCAAAATCGTCCGTTTATGATAAAAGAGAGAACAGGCATAGGCGGCCAACCGTCGATGGTTCTGGGCAGTGTCGTGCACCATGGTGCTGTTAACAGCTGCATGCTTTCTGACCTGTTTGCAGCCGGAGCCGGAACCATCCAGGTCAGCGGAACTACCGAGTTCCGATCCGGTTAAGCCACCTCCTCATCCGCGCTGCGTTCTTGCGGCAACGGAGCAGCTTGCAGCCGACGCTGCACCGCGGGACAATACACCCGCGCGGCGCCGGGGGAAACAATGGCGTCGCCGTGGTCAATGTCGGTCGGATCCAACTCAACGCCCATAAACAATCCCCGGGTTACAACGGCATCGCGTGCACTCGCGCGCGCAATGCTCACCGCGCCATAATAATTTTCGAAGTACGACTTGACCGTAGCATGCAGCCGCCGCTTCGCAAATTCGAGGTAATACTGCCATATTACAAAATTAGACCCCACCTTGTGGCCCGCCACCAAAATCGAGAGACCGTCCGTCTTTGTCAAGCTAGCGTACATTATGTTGGCAATCTTGCCCAACGTGTTTGTCCCTTCCTTCAAGATTGTGGCCCGCACTAGTATCCGCCGGCTGAGGCCAATCTGCAGTTCCAGCATCCTGTGCGACGGGTCAATCGGGTCTGCTGGATTAAGCGTTACCACGCAATTGTCGGGACTCACCGCCTCCAAGAATGTATTTTTGGGGTCAATGCTCACAATCGTCACGTTTTGGTACGCAACGCTGTGAATAAGGTCGCGGTACGTGTGCTCTCCTGGTGTGAACCTGTGCATGCTAGTAATTATTTCGCGCGCGCCGTCAAACACGATGACGTTTAGACTGCACGGTCCATCAGTGCAGTGCGTCATTTAAAATGATTGAATAAAATGTGCCGACCTTTGTGAATTGTACCTTTTATAAACCTAGTTTGGTTTTTTTTTT
>TARA_B110000902_G_scaffold266208_1_pt1 | contig 10351 bp, 9 predicted proteins | sample TARA_B110000902 | Tara Oceans TARA_B110000902 (sample SAMEA4398009) | marine metagenome | biome: Polar Biome; feature: [SRF] surface water layer (ENVO:00010504); material: water (ENVO:00002006), including particulate matter (ENVO:01000060) such as... | depth 5 m | reverse complement strand
TGCTATAACAAAGCCAGTTGCTATAACAAAGCCAGTTGCTAAGAAAGCACCTGCTAAAAAAGTAGCGACTAAGAAAAAGCCTGTTGTTAAAAAAGCACCTGCTAAAAAGAAAGTAACAGCTAAGAAAAAACCAGCAAAGAAAACCCTAAGCGTGCTAGAGCAAGTTAATGCTTCAGTAAACAAAGCCGCTATGGTTTATCTAGGTGTGGTTGGCAAAACATTAGACACAGTTGAGTCTAATGTTGACGCTTACCGTAAAGACAGTGACAAGCAGTTGGCTGAATTTGTTGCTCGCGGCGAAAAGCTTAAAACTGAGCTAACTGATCGTCTAGAAGCTTTAGAGAAGCCTGCATTTGAAATGCCTTCTTTTGACGCACCTACCGCTAAAAGTGTAAAAGCTGACTTTGAAAAAGCGCAAGCTCAAGTAAAAGATGAAGTAGCTAAAGCCCAAGCTAGTGTTAAAGAAGAAATTGCTAAAGCCCAAGCAAACTTAAAAGAAGAGATTGAAAAGATTCAAGCTTCTGTTGAGGAAGCGGTTGAAGCAGCTAAAGCAAGTATTACTTCACTAAAAAAAGCTAAGTAATTTTTAGCCTTTAGCTTAGTAAACAAGTTTACAGCCCCGCTAAGTGCGGGGTTTTTTTTGACTAAAATCTGAAAAATAAGGGAGTTCACTTATAAGTTTTTTAATAAAAAATCTTATTTTAGGCAGTTAATTCTAAATTTTTTCCGTATCTTACCCCTTACTTAAGAAATACTAATTTTTCACACAAGGAGTCATATCATGGCTGAACAAAAAGAGTTAAATATTACTGCAGCTGTTGTTAAAACTAAAAAAACTGTCGCTAAGAAAGCTGCTGCTAAAAAGCCAGTTGCTAAAAAGCCAGCTGTTAAGAAAGTGTCTGCTAAAAAAGCAGTAGCTAAAAAAGTAGCTAAGAAAGGGCCAACCGTTGTTGAACAAGTAAGTCAGTCGGTAAACAAGGCTGCTATGGTTTATCTTGGTGTTGTCGGTGAAACTCTAGATAGTGTTGAAGCTAATGTTGAGAAGTATCGCGCTGAAGTTGCAAAGTTCCGTAAAGAACGTGCTAAGAAAGTTGACGCATATGCTAAGCGTGGCGAAAAAGTAAAGGCTAAGCTTGCTAGTCGTATCGATTCCATCGAAACACCTAAGTTTGAAGCACCTACTGTTGAGAGCTTAAAAGCTGACTTCACTAAAGCGCAAGCTTCAGTAAAAAGTGAAGTAGAAAAAGCACAAGCTCAAGCTAAAGAAGAGCTAGCTAAGCTGCAAGCTTCTGTAGAAGAGACTGTTGAGACTGTTAAAGGTCGCTTTAAGAAAGCAGCTTAATTTATAGGCCTTTCTTTAGGCTAACATTGTTAGTCTAGCGAATAAGAACCCTGCTTATGGCAGGGTTTTTTCGTTTCAGGCTATTCCGATGGCACGCCAACGTAGTTGTCGCCATAGCAATAACACAGCAATCTGCTCAACTCCATAAGGCTGCGGCCAGACTCTTGCTGTAAATCGTTAAAAAAGCGCTGGGTATTATTCAATGCTGACTTGGTATTGATGCCAGTTTCAATGATTTTGTGCTCGCGTAAAAAACCTTCAACGTCGCGACTGAGTAAAAAGGTGTCTTTACCAAGGCTGCGTAGAGCATAGGGGCCAATATTACCGCCCAGTCGAGTGCCGCCTTTTTTTAAATACAGCCATAAACCAGTAATGTCGTCACTAGGCCAGTCGGCAATAAATTCAGCAAAACTGGTATTATAATGGTTACGCACTGAGTCGATAAAAAACGCGTTCTCGCGGATTGCCCATATTTTTTTATGGTTGCGGATGATTTTTTTGTCCTGTGCTTTTCGCTCAAGCATGTCGTCAGGCATCATCATTAGCTTGTCTATGTCAAAGTCCCAAAATAGCTCTTCAAAGTTATGCCATTTGTTTTCTACCACCCGCCAGACAAAACCAGATTGAAAGACCTTTTTCGACAGCTCGGCTAAGTAGACAGAGTCAGGTATGTTTTTAAGCTGGCGCTTAGTGCGAGGTCTGTCTAATAAAGCTTCAACTTGCTTGGCACTGCCTTTTCTTAGGCAGGCAGTGTCGTAAATACTGTTGTAGGTAACCAAGGTTTTTCCTGTGCGTTATTTTGGAATATTACACACTAGACTATATAGTGTGCGTAACTTTTCGATTAGTAATTTTACCGACCATTGAGCTTATGACAACATTAAAAATTCTAGCTGGCCCTAAGGCTTATACGCAGATTAAACAAAATGGACTTGCGCCTACCGATATATCTGCTGTTTTTGGCGCCTCTGGAGCAGCTAAATGGCTAACTATCTATGGTTTGGATTTGGCTATTTTTAGTCAATGGCTGCCAGCCAGCGACCAATCTATTGACTTATTTGGCACCTCGGTGGGGGCGTTTAAGTTGGCCGCTGCAGCTCAAACTAATAGTGTAAGGGCTATGGATTTATTAGCCGATGCCTATATTAATCAGCGTTATGAGGGCAAGGTGACCGCGCGACAGGTGGCAATAGAGACTAGTCGTATTCTGGCTGCTTTTTTAAGCCCACAAACCATCGATGAAATTTTGACTAACCCGCGCTATAACTATCATTGCGCAGCCGTATTGTGTAAAGGCTTACTGGCAAGTGACAATGTTACTGTGCAAAAACTGGCAATGGGCAAAGCATTTTTATTGTCGTTAATAGGTCGTAAAGCGCTGCGCAATACCTTTGATAGAGCAGTATTTTACGGTGGCAAACCACAGTTCGACTTAGCTGGCGGTGACGCTTATACCACCCACAAAATAGCCTTAAACAGTGATAATTTTCGCGATGCTATTTTAGCGTCGGGGTCTATCCCTGTTGTTATGCCGGGGGTGGCTGATGTTGCAGGTGGGCCGGAGGGTAATTATCGCGATGGCGGCTTACTGGATTATCATCCGGTGCCGTCAAACATTGGAGATATAGATAAGGGTTTGGTGTTATACCCGCATTTTTATACTGAGGTGAAAGAAGGCTGGTTTGATAAATTCTCACCAAAGCGAGTGGTTAGTGCTCAGCAGCTTGATAATGTTGTGTTAATTGGGCCTAGCGATGATTTTGTTAAATCACTGCCGGGCGGCGCAATTCCTGATCGGAAAGATTTTTATACTTTTAGAGGCAATGATCCAGAGCGTATACGCCGCTGGACTATTGCTAAGGACAGGAGCGGTGAGCTGGGTGAGGAGTTTATGCAGTTGGCCAGCTCTGGTGATATTGCCGCTATGATAGAGCCGCTGCAGTAACTGCTTTAGTCGCCTTATACGTAGCGTACCGCGCCGCCATCAATTCTTATATTCTGCCCATTGATATAAGCAGCCTTAGGGCTACATAAAAACACCACTAAATCGCTAATCTCTTGGCGGGTAGCTAGGCGGCCTGTCGGGTTGGGGAAGTCAGTTGCGACAATGTTTTCGACAATGGTGTCCCAGTCGTCGCCCCAACCTTTTTTCTTCGCTCGCAGGCGGTAGCCTGCTTCAACCTCTGCAGTATGTATTAGCCCTGGTGACACTGTATTAACGGTAATTCCTGTATTACTAAGCTCTTTGGTAAGGCTGACTCCTAATGTGGCCAGTGCGCCTTTGGCGGCATAATAGTGGGGCATAATTGAGTTGGGTTGATGACTGCCGATGGTGCCAAGCTGAATGATTCTGCCCCAGTTGTGTTGTTTCATCAGCGGACTAAAGCCGTCGATCAAGCGGGTAGCGGATAGGACATTCTTTTGGTACATATCCAGCCAGTCTTCAGTGCTGGATTTGCCCCATTTACCCGGGCCAGCGGTGCCATAGTTGTTGACTAATATATCTATATTACCTACTGCCTCTAGAGTTTGTGTGATCACGCTGGCAGCACCTGCATCAGTTGCTAGATTACCGCATATCCAATGGGCGTTGGCGATGCTTTTTGCAGTATCGCTAATGGCTGCCTCTTCGTTACTATGGAAGACCACCGTTACGCCCTCAAAGGCTAAAGTCTGCGCAATCACTTCGCCGCTGCCTTTGTTGCTGCCGCTGATAAATGCGGTTTTACCGTCTAGCTCTAAATTCATGGTTTTTCCTGTTGATATGTGGACTTAAACAGTGACAATGGTTGCACAATAATTAAGAGCAGCAAAGTTTTGTCTGCCGTAGCGTAAACCAATAAATAGGAGTTGTTATGAATTATTGCCCGCAATGCGCGAACCCCATGGGCGAGGTATTAGTAGAAAACGAAATACGCCCAGGGTGTAGCGATACTAGTTGTGGTTTTATATTTTTTAACAATCCTACACCAGTGATAGCAATGATTGTAGAGCTGCCTGACGGTGTAGTAATGGCACATAACGTTAGTTGGCCAAAAGAGTTTTATTCAATTATTACTGGTTTCTTAGAAGAGAAAGAAGATCCAGAACAATGCGCTGTGCGCGAGACCCAAGAAGAGCTGGGGCTGCATTGTTTAGAATCTACTTTGGTTGGGGTGTATCCATTCCCGCAGCAAAACCAGGTGATTATTGCTTACCACATCAAAGCTGCTGGCGCAGTTACCTTAAATCATGAGCTAGATGATTATAAAATTGTACCAAAAAGTGAGCTTAAGGGCTGGCGTTTTGGGACTGGCTTGGCAGTAAATGATTGGTTAGCCCGCGGCTGTTTAATTCCTGCAGCAAATAACTAAACCCATTAAAAAATTATAAAAGGCATAAATAATGGCAGATATGAGCACGTCAATTAACATTACTTTTTTCATCTACTTAGCTGGTGTTATGGCGATTGGAATATACGCTTGGATGCAAACGAAAGATGCCAGTGATTACTTTTTAGGCGGTAGAAGTTTATCCCCTGGGGTAGCTGCTTTAAGTGCTGGGGCTTCTGATATGAGTGGTTGGGTATTATTAGGTTTGCCTGGCTTTGCTTATTTGTCGGGCTTAGAAGCTGCCTGGATTTCGGTAGGTTTGTGTACCGGTGTAGCCTTAAATTGGTGGCTAAGTGCTAAACGCCTGCGAGTATATAGCGTACAGCTCGACGATGCGGTTACCGTACCGGCTTATTTGCAGCGTCGATTTAAAGATCCAACGCCATGGCTGAAAATATTTTCAGCGACTTTTATTTTATTATTCTTTTTGTTTTATGTGGCCTCTGGTTTGATTGGTGGCGGTAAGTTGTTTGTTGCTGTGTTTAATATGGACTACCAATATGCCGTCATAGCTGGCGCGGTGATCGTGGTTTTATACACCCTGTTTGGTGGTTTTTTAGCAGTATCGTGGACCGACGTATTTCAAGCTTTACTAATGACCTTAGCCTTAGTGGTGGTGCCTATTGTAGTGATGACAGATGCGGGTGGTTTTAGCGAAACTGTTGCCAAAGTAGAAGCGATCAATCCTAATTTTTTGAATATGCTCACCGATAACACTGGCACCCCGTTAAGTCTAATTGCGATCTTAAGTTCGCTGGGTTGGGGTTTGGCCTATTTTGGCCAGCCGCATATTTTGGCCCGTTTTAAAGCGATACGCTCGCCCGGTGATGTAAGCACTGCGGCAATTATCGGCGTAAGCTGGTCAGTATTTATTTACTTAGCAGCAATTGCAGTTGGAATGGCCGGCGCAGTGTATTTGGCAACCCCATTAGAAGATTCTGAAAAAGTATTTATGTCTTTGGTAGCGGTGTTATTTAACCCGGTGGTGGCGGGTGTATTGTTGGCTGCTATTTTAGCGGCAATTATGAGTACAGTCGATTCACAGCTATTGGTTTGCTCAGCAGCGCTAGCTGAAGATTTATACCCACTGGTAGTGAAAGATCCACCATCAGCTGAACGTCGATTGCAGGTAGGGCGGATAGCCGTAGGTGGGTTAGCTATTGTTGCGATGACGTTTGCTATGGACCCCAATAGCAAAGTACTGGATGTGGTGTCTTATGCTTGGGGTGGCTTAGGTGCTGCGCTTGGGCCAGCAATTTTGCTTAGCTTGTATTGGCCCCGGATGAACCGTCATGGCGCTTTGGCGGGGGTGTTAGTTGGCGGTTTAACCGTTATTGTCTGGTCACAAATTAGCGGTGGTTGGTTTGACCTTTATGAGTTGGTGCCAGGTTTTTTCTTTTCGGTTATCGCGGTTGTTAGCGTTAGCTTGTTAACGGCTAAACCTGATGATGAGGTTGTGGCGAAATTTGATGAAATGTTAATCACAGTAAAAAGTTATTAGGAGAGTTTTCTGAGGGATTTGGTGAGTTTTAGAAACCTTTTAGTTTTAGCTGCGGTTGTTGCAAGTAATTTGACTTATGCAGTGACCGATGACGAGTTGGCGGTAATGCGTGACAAAGCGCTGACGTCAACCGACGGCTATGACATTGTTGAGTCGTTAACCACCAAAGTAGGCGCGCGGTTGGCAGGAACCAACGCAGATAAACGAGCAGTGGTGTGGGCAAAAGATTTACTAGAGCAGTCGGGTTTTGACAAAGTCTGGTTAGAACCGGTTAATTTCCCTGTTTGGCAGCGCTATAAAGAGACTGCCGAAGTACTGCCGCCCTATCAGCAGACCTTACATATTACTGCATTGGGTTATAGCGGTTCGACCAATGGTGCAGTAGTCGCTGAGATTGTGGCATTTTCTTCGGTAGAGGAATTTGCCCAATCAAAGACTGATGTAAAAGGCAAAATTGTTTTCATCAATAAAACAATGCTGCGCACTATAGATGGCAGTGGTTACGGTGACGCGGTACCGATGCGTTATACCAGCGTGTTATCAGCGCAACAAAAACAAGCGGCGGGGATCCTAATTAGAAGTTTGGGAACCCATAGCAATCGTTTTGCGCATACTGGCGCTACTATTTTGTTAGATAACCCGGTGCCGGCAGCGGCGTTGTCGCCACCAGATGCCGACCAGCTGCAGCGCTTGCTAGACTTAGGTATGCCGGTAAAGATTCGTTTAGACATTCAAGTGTCAATTACTCCGGGCGGCTCTTCCTTTAATGTCATCGGTCAGTTCAATGGCCGCCAGGCGCCTGAGCAGAAGGTGTTGATTAGTGCGCATTTAGATTCATGGGATTTAGGTACTGGGGCTATCGATGATGGCGCAGGTGTCGGTATTGTTGTCGCTGCCGCCAAAGCAATTATGGCCTTGCCAGAGCGGCCCAAGCGCAGCATTAGAGTGGTATTATTTGCCAATGAAGAACAGGGCTTGTGGGGCGCAAAGCAATATGCGGAAAAGTATAAAGCTGACGCCACAAATCATATCTTTGCTTCTGAGTCTGATTTTGGCGCTGGTCGAGTTTGGCGGTTTGATAGTGAGTCTAAAGCACTAAACGATTCAGTAGCTGAATTATTGGCACCGCTAGCTATCACCGTGAATTTAGTTGAAGGGGAAGATATTGAGAAATTAAGTGGCGGTCCAGACATAGGACCGATCCAAGACACAGGGGTAGCCGTATTTAGATTAAGGCAAGATGGTACTGACTATTTCGACTATCACCACACAGCGAATGACACCTTGGACAAAATTGACTCAAAAGCATTACAGCAAAACGTAGCCGCTTGGGCTGTGGTGGCATTTAAAGCCGCAAATATAGAGTTTGATAGTAGTGACTGAAGATAAACCCAGTAAGAAAAAAGCAGTTCCTAGTAGGCGTATAACACGATTTTCTAAAATGGTGCAGTTGGCTGGCGGCGTCGCTAGCTCGATGGTTTTAGAAGGTACTAAGCAATTAAGCCAAGGTAAGCGGCCTAAAGTTCGAGATTTATTATTAACGCCTAGAAACGCCCGCCGAGTTGCCGATCAATTGGCCAATCTGCGCGGTGCTGCAATGAAACTTGGCCAGTTATTATCCATGGATGGGGGTGATTTTCTGCCGCCAGAATTGGCTGATATTCTGGCAAAACTGCGCAGTAATGCTGAATCTATGCCAACTAAACAGTTGGTTAAAGTATTAGAAAATGCATGGGGCGAAGATTGGCAAGATAATTTTTATCAGTTTGATATGAATCCAGTAGCCGCTGCTTCTATTGGCCAAGTTCATAAAGCCGTTACTCATGACGGCCGAATCTTGGCACTGAAAATACAATATCCAGGGGTGCGTAAAAGTATTGATAGCGATGTTGATAATGTTGCAACGCTGCTGCGTATTTCTACCTTGTTGCCGAAAGAGTTAGAAATTGATGAGTTGTTGGAAGAAGCAAAAATACAGTTACATCAAGAGGCAGATTATATTCGCGAGGCAAAGTACCTTAAAAAATATGGCGAGCATCTTGCAGGCTCCGAGCATTTTTTAATTCCTGAGGTTGATGAAGAATTAACGACTAAAGATATTCTGGCAATGACGTTTATTGATGGCCATCCAATAGAGGAATTGGTGCATGAAGATGAGAGTACCCGCAATCGAGTAATGACTTTACTGCTCGATTTGTTGTTTAAAGAAATATTTGAATTTCAATTGGTACAAACCGATCCTAACTTTGCCAACTACCAATACAACGCTGATGAAAAATCGTTGGTGTTGTTAGATTTTGGTGCCACGCGGGAATACAAAAAACGATTTTCCAATGCCTATAAAGCATTGTTTAAGGCTGCTCTAAAAGAAGATATGAATGGTATGCGCAAAGCCTGCCAGAGAATTGGATATTTTAAGGAAGATATTAACGACCAACATTTAGAGTTTGTACAGAATTTATTTTTTATGGCAACGGAGCCGCTGCGCTATGAAGATGAGTACGATTTTTCCAATACAGACTTAGGTGTGCGCTTAAATGAAGCCGGAATGGCACTGAGTTTAGAACAGGGTTATTGGCATACGCCACCGGTAGATTCTCTATTTTTACATAGAAAGTTGGGCGGCTTATTTCTACTTGCCGCCCGTCTCAAAGCTAAGGTAAATGTAAATGCCTTAGTTAAACAATATTTAAACTAGCCTTGCTTTGGGCCACCTTCAGTGCCAGGCCAGCGAGTGCCGCCAATAGTGTCCGCAAACGGCCAAAAACCTTTGCCATCCAATTGGCCTGCCAGAGTGATTTCTCGGTCTAAGAAAATCGGCGTCCATAAATAGGCAGATAGTTGCTCGCGCATTGGCAGCAAAGTAGCAATTGGGTCCCAGGCGCTTTCACGTAAAATTAACTGACCTTTGACTTCTTGTTTAAATGCAGTGCCATATTTACTGCGCACACGCACTACATGGGGTGGGTAGTCATAATTTTCTGGCTGCAGGTCTACTGCGCGCATGCATTTAATCCACCATTCATTGGTTTCATACTCTGGATCATTGTCTAGTGTTGCGCCGACTTCACCTTTGAATTCGACAAAGGTATGTCCTTGGTGCGTGACTTTGGCCGAGACGTAATCCATTAACCGGTAGTATTGAGTTTCGGCATAATACTTAGGTTGGCCCCAGCGCTCTTGACTGATGTAGATAGCGGACTCTTGATCTATCCCCAGGCAAATAGTGTATTCACCTTCGATGCCATTGTAGTTGGCAACAACATTGATCACTAAGCCAAACTCAGGCTCGCCCTGTACAGGAAAATTATAAATAGTGAGATTAACGTTCGGCTCTGCGCCGATTTCAATACCGGGTGGTAATAGCGCCGCTATTTTTTCAGGGTCGGTGCGATAGCTAATTTTTAGCATAGGCCAATTTAAAATATCGCCAGGATTACTTTGAGGTACTTCGCTCATTGCGCGTCTCCATTGATTGTTATCTGTTGTTTTAGGTTTTACTTACGGTAAAGATGTTAACGTCATTATTGACAATATATGGTGTCAGCAGAATTAAATTTTTGTTAGCCACCGTTAACAGTTGTTTGTTCTGATAGCCTGTCACTCTATAAATTTTGAGTTCATTATTAGATCAAATTGGAGATTTTTTTATGCAAGACTTTACCGATAAAGTTGCCGTAATTACTGGCGGTGCCAGTGGTGTAGGGCGATCAATTGCTTTTAATTTAGGTCGTCGCGGCGCCAAAGTCGTCATTGCCGATGTCGATAAAGTGGCTATGGAAGCTACTGTAAAAGATCTTGCAGATGAACAAATAGATAGTATTGCTCAGTTTTGCGATGTGAGTTGTGCTGACAGCTGTGAAGCTTTAGCAATTAAAGCACAAGACCATTTTGGCGGTATGCATTTAGTATTTGCCAACGCCGGTATTAGCTCGGGCGAGGGCGGTAACATGTGGGAGTATTCTGACAAAGATTGGCAGTGGGGCTTTAATGTTAACGTATGGGGTGTAATTAATTCGATTAAAGCATTTATGCCTAAATTGATGGCGCAAAATGAAGAGGCTCATTTTGTGGTGACAGGTTCCGGTAACGGTGCATTTTTAGTATTTCCTGATCAACCTATTTATACCGCTACTA
>TARA_B110000902_G_scaffold264799_1_pt1 | contig 10354 bp, 9 predicted proteins | sample TARA_B110000902 | Tara Oceans TARA_B110000902 (sample SAMEA4398009) | marine metagenome | biome: Polar Biome; feature: [SRF] surface water layer (ENVO:00010504); material: water (ENVO:00002006), including particulate matter (ENVO:01000060) such as... | depth 5 m | reverse complement strand
CGTACCCGCGAGAGTAAAATGGTCACTCCCTTCTGCAATGGGAGCTAGAATCCGCAATAAATACAATGTTCTTTGGGGTGATATTGTCCGAGTAAATCCTTTAGTTAAAGATCAAGGAAGACTGGAACTTAATGTTGCAAAAATGCCAACTACTTTAGACAATTTAAAAAGTTGGGACACCACAGATGCAGCTAAACAAGAAGGTTCTTGGGGAAGTAACCCCAGCAGCCAACCAGCTAGCTCAGGTTGGGGTAACGAATCTCCAGCTCCTGCTGCAAACACAGGATGGGGTAATGATTCAAAAAAAGTATCTTTTTCAAATACCTCTTCGAATGTGAAAATCCCAAGTGGACCGAGAACTTTTGATTTTGAGTCGATTGATGGTGCTTCGAGTTTAACAGAATCGACTGCGGTGGCAAATTATTGGGCTAATCAGCCCGTCGCGCCTGATCAAAACACCCTCATATTGAGTTTTGATGTAGGAGGGAGTACCACAGATATCTCTGCATTAACTAACTTTCAAAGCAATAATTTGTTAGTTAAGCAACATTCTATACGTTTTGCGGCACAGAGATTGTCCCAAGCTACTAGGTATTCAAAGAATTTTGAATCCGTTTTGCTAACGATTTGTCAAAAGCACGATATAAAAATTCAAGGACTCAACGTCGAGCCTAAGAAATATTCGGCAGAAACCTCTTCATATTACTTTGAACAGATTGTTGATAGATTGAGTTCAAATCAGTTAAAAGAGTTTTATGCTTTATTGTCTTCGGACTGTCCAGAGCTTATGACTGTAAATCTTTATGTAACTGGGTTGATTGCATTTTACTCAGGCCAATTGGCTACAAATATGATTAATGAAATTCGTTCTGCAACTGATTTACCTCTAGGGCCTTCTTGGAAACCAACTGTAAAAGTAGTTTTTGCAGGTAAAGGCGCTCGAATTTTCGAATGGTTTGGAAGCGTTACGGAATCAGAAGCTGATAAATATTATTTAGACTTATTTGTTAAAGGAATGGGTGGTATGTCAGTTGCACAAGAGTTACTAAACAATAAGCCGGAATTTAATCCAAGTGATGCTAGAGCAAAAGATGAGGATATTAAATGTGAAGTAGCAAAGGGATTAACTTATCCAGCTAAGAAAATATTAGTTCCAGCCAAAAATATTGCCACCGAAATTATAGGTGAAGAAGGCTTCGTATTCTCAGGAAGTAATGGTGAGGAGATTAAACTGCCGTCAGGTGCCGTTATAACTCCGTCAATGATGGAATGTATCGGTGGACAATTTAGATTGAGTCCTAGCAGTTCACCTTGTCCTCGTTTTACCGAATTTGCCCAAATTTTCCAGGGTTATGCTTCGCAATTTTTCGGATTTAAAATGACTCCACAGGAATTTATGTCTTCGTTAGCGAATATGAATATTGGCGCGTACATTGCTAATATGCCAGAATTTAGGGAAGCACAAAAGGAAAGTGATGGTGAGTTTGACTTTGTAGCTCCAATCATTATACTTGAAGCTATGAAGTTCTATGATGATCATTTATTAAAGAGTATTTCAAACTAGAGTAGATGCAAACAAAGTGTATTCTAATCATATTAGGGTCAAAGAGCATGAGGTTGTTTCTAGCGGAGCAGCCTCATTACTCTTTTATAGATATAGAATACAATGATAAAGTCGTCATTGATTTAGAAATGGATATCATCGGTGATGATATACTCATTGGAGAAGAAAGGAATTCTAAAAATCGTTCGAATTATATCAATCCTATTCTTTCAGCGGAATTAAATAGTAGTCTTTTCGTGGGTGCGGTAAGAAAAATTCTTTCACAACTCCATGATCGAGACAGTAGATCTACAAGCTTCGCAATAGCGATGTCGGAGATGCTTGTTTCTGTAGTTTTTGAACTTGGTATTGAATATAAATCTATCGAGACACTTAAAACACATCTTAGACAAGAGGTATTTCTAGATGTACATTTTCATGTTTCCAAAAGTGATAATTACTTAGCCTTACCAAAGAGTTCTAAGCCCTTGGTTTTAGTCAAAAGTATTGGTGAGGATCTTCACTACTTTTATAAACAAAAGGACGATCTAAAGCAGATTGTACTACCTGGACTGGCTAAAGACCCATTACTAGAGGTTATTATTAATGAAATATTTAAGTATATAGTTCAAACTAATGCTCATTTACAATTAGATCTTAAAAATGAGTATGATACAATTCGATATGAGGCCCTTACTATTATCGCAAACCCTTCTAACATTTCTTTTGGTGAATTACTTTTAAGTAATGGTACTACCGCAGAATATCGGGTAATATTAACGCAGTGTAAAAACAAAGCGGAACAAAGTAGTAATAGTGGACTTATCATTCGACAAATAACTGATATAGCCGAAGAAATAGCTACAGAGGAGAAGAATATTCGGCTCTATTATACTGGTACAAATATCAACAATGATAATTTTAAGTCATTGTTTGCACAAAAGATTTCAGATGTTCTTAATGTTCCAGATGATTACCTTTTAGAATTTCAACAGAATGTGGCTAAGGAGTGGTTTAGTACATATAAACGAAAGCCTACTTCTGGCGGAATAGTCATCGAGCCTAACGCAACGAATGACATCAAGCACAATCCTGAAAGGGAAAGCGCACCTAAGAAATTAACGGAGGTAATAAAACCTAGTCCTCTTACGAATCCAAAGGTTATTTCGACAACGAACCCAAGGTCGCCTTTATCAACTCCGGAGGGTAATAGAAAAAGTGGAATTCCATCGGCTCCAAAGCCAATGAAATCTGTTAAGAAGATGGCACCGCCACCACCGCCACCAAGAGTCAAACAAACTACTTCAAATACTTCCAAACCATCAAGCCCTCCAAAGAAGGTACGATTGTCACCAACACTGCCTCCACCGCGAGGCATACAAAGTACTTCGAAACCATCAAGCCCTCCAAATAAGGTGCGATTGTCACCTCCACCGCCACCACCTCCTCCAAGAGGTAAACAAAGTACTTCAAACACTTCCAAACCATCAAACCCTCCAAATAAGTTGAGATCACCACCACCACCACCACCACCAAAAAAAAAGTAACTAACTAACTAATAATATATTATGGCTATTAATCTTCAAAAAAATCAAACTATTAACCTTACCAAAGAGGTCGCTGGATTAAATCAAATATTCGTAGGACTAGGATGGGACGTTAGTAATGATCAAGCTATTGACTGCGATGTTTCTGTATTCATGCTAAACGAAAACCACAAAATTCCTACAGATGGTCACTTTGTGTTTTTTAATAACTTAACGAGCGCATGTGGCTCCGTAGAGCACCAAGGGGACAATCTTACTGGTGAAGGGGAAGGAGACGACGAAAGTATTTTTATAAAGTTATCTGAAGTGGACTCTAGAGTTGATCAATTACTCTTCGTAGTCACTATTCATGACGCCGAAACTAAAAATCAGCATTTTGGTCATTTAGAAAATGCTTTTATCAGAGTATACAACCAAGACAATAATGAGGAAATCTGTATGTATAATCTTGAGGATGATTTTGATGGATATGACTCAGTACAAATAGGACGTATTTACAGAGATGGGAACGCATGGTCTTTTGAGGCAATGGCTAGTCCATTCGGAGGTGGACTGGGTGCATTAGTAGAACTGTACAGCTAAAAAAAAAAACGTATATTACTCTTACATAACGTTTAACAAAACCGAAATACCATGAGTTTCAATTTATCAAAAGGTAGTAGTTTTAATTTATCGAAGGCAGCCCCTAGTATGCAAGTAGCGGGAGTAGGTCTTGGATGGGATGCAAATGAAAGTGAAGACGGTCCAGTTTTCGATTTAGATGTTTCAGCATTTCTAATAGAAGGTGATGGTCAAGTTCATGATCCGAGCAATGTGGTTTATTACGGTAGTTCTTCAACAACTGTTTACGGTGAAGAAACAGATCCACGTCCATATTCGGCAGATGGATCAGTTTTAGGTGCCATTGATGAAATTGGTGGAGGTGTAGATGAGGACGATAACGATGGAGATGAGGAAGATATGCGAATCTTTTTTGATCGAGTTTCTGACGATGTCAAAGAAATAGTAGTTGTAGTCACAATAACCAAATATCCACATGATGAGGAAAAAGATAAAAGGACATTAGATCTTTTCTTTGGTCAAGTAGAAGGTTGCTACATTAGAGTGTGGAATGAAGATACCGATGAGGAATTATGTAGATACGTATTGAGTAATGAATTTGCAGATAAAGATGCGGTTGAGTTTGGCCGATTTAAGCGTAATGCCAGTGGTGAGTGGAATTTTGTAGCTACAGGTGACGGTCATAATGGAGGTTTAATGTATTTCATTGGCTCATTTGCCACCAACTTATAAGTTATGGATAAGGATAATAAGAAAGGGTTCGAACTTGGAAAGTCAAGCGATTCAGGCACCGGGTTTGAATTAAATAAGGAAGGTTCCTCGAAACCTGTTGATGAAAAAGGATTTGATTTAGGTAAAGGCGATAAAGAGTCTCCTTCTACATTTGGTTTAGGAAAAGGAGAAGGTTCGGGAGTATCCTCGAAATCTAGCGATGCTGTGAAAAAACCTTCAAATGATCCACCTAAGACCTCGAAGGCGAACGAAAAAGCAAAATCTAAGTCAAAACAAGCGTCTGTAAAATCGGCTAAAGACATTAAATCTGACAAAAAAACGTCACCAACTTCTGAAAAATCTAAGATAGTTCCGACTGAGAAAGAAGCTGGTGGTTCTGTATCACCGACTTCTGAGAGTTCGTTGAAAAAGAAGAAATCAAATACTCCTGCCATAATAGCCGTGTTAGTTGTTATTACTGCAGGTTTATACTTTATTCTTCCAATAGATAGTAGTAGTAATGAGGTCGATGTTGCACCATCTAGTCAGAATGAGTCCATTTCGATAGATGACAATCAAGATCAAACTGACTCTCCTGTTGAATCTAATGTAACGACTAATTCTGAGTCTTCAGACGATGAAATGATGACTCCAACTGAGTCATCTAATGAATCTGACATAGAATCTGGAACAGATAATGATGTAGCTAATTTGGAGAAGATGACTGAATCAGTTACAGGTTCTCAAGCAGTAATTTCTGATAATATTGGAACATCCTCTGAAAACGTAAGTCCTATTTCAAACAGTGATGCGAGTAGTATTTCATTCAATCAGAATTCAACTACAGTTGATATTTCTAGTTCCCTGGTAGATGAAATAAACATGCACTTATCATCTGGTGAGACTAATAGGGTAGTGGTCGAAGGTCATGCAAGTTCTGAAGGTGATGATTTTTATAATATTGGTTTATCACGAAGACGGGCAGAAGCAGTAAAAGATGGACTTATCCGTAACGGCATAGATCAATCAAGAATTGATATTGTTGCAAATGGATCGGAATACCCGATTGCTGATAATGCTACACAAATGGGAAGAATTAAAAATAGACGCGTAGAAATTAAATTAGATTAAATTATGGGAATCTTTATAAGTTTAGTTTTAGTTCTATTGTGTTGTCTTATAATTTGGAAGGCGAGTGATGCCTTTGAAGAGTCATCTGAGCTCATTGGTGAAAACCTCAGTGATGGTGTAAGAGGAGCCACAATTAACGCAATTGGGAGCTCAATACCCGAATTATTCACAACTGTATTCTTTTTATTAGTCTTAAAGGACACTGAAAATTTTTCTGGTGGTCTTGGAACAACTGCAGGTAGCGCAATATTTAACGGAATGATAATTCCGGCTGTAGTTATATTGGCTGTTATTGGAGCAGGCGTTGTGAAATCTATTCATATCAGTAAAAAGGTATTAATTCGAGATGGAATTTCTTTATTGATCGCGGAAGCAGTTTTAATCTTCTTGATTGGAGGTTCTACGTTACGTTGGTACCACGGGGTTATTTTGATGCTCATGTACGTAACGTACATAATTGTAATGTTTGCAACTATGGGTAAAAAGACTGATATAGAGAATGAAGTTGATGATGATGATGATGATGATGATGATGATGATGATGAAAACTCTCCGTCATCAAGACTAGCGGCAATCTTTACGTTAGATATTCAATATGCACTGTATAAGAATGAAGAATTGACAAAAGCTCGGGCATGGGTTCAATTATTAGTTTCCATGGCTGTTATTGGCGCTGCATGCTTGTTACTTGTAGTAGCATGTCAATGGATGGGTGCCGATAGCTTTACCGTTCCGTTCCTAGGCACTTTTAGTGGTTTTGGAATACCGATCATTTTTGTTTCAGTTGTAATTGCATCTGCAGCAACCAGCGTACCTGATACAATCTTATCCATAAGAGATGCGCGTGCAGGTAATTATGATGATGCTGTCTCCAATGCTATAGGAAGTAACATATTTGACGTTTGTTTTGCGTTGGGGCTGCCACTATTTCTATATACCCTTGTATATGGCGATATCCATATGGATCCTTCGATAGTTGAATATTCGTCTGAATTGCGAATTTTACTGTTTATTTTAACTGCTATAGCTGTTGTTATTTACTTGGCAGGTAAATCTATGGGTAAAATAAAGGCTTACTTGTTACTATTAATATATGCTGCCTTTACTTTGTATATAGTAGGTAGAAGCATGGATTGGGGATTTGCGACAACTATTTCTGAAATGCTCCATAATTTGTATACAACTATTAACGGCTAGAATTTAATTAAGGTTATAACTAAAAGAAGGTTGGGGTATTTGCTCCAACCTTTTTTATTTATATTGAATTTAAATATTAGTTTATGCTTATTACTGGAGTAGTTTTAATGGTTTGTGGATTAATCTTGATTCTAAAGTCTTTTTCATCTTTTCAAAGTCGAGATAAAAGATATAATAAAGGCACAAAATTGAAGAGAAATAATAAAGCCATTCTCTTCATGTTTTTAGGCATATCACTTATTATATTGTCAATTAAGTTTATCATGATATGAATATTTTTCGCACATTCTTAATTTTAGTCGTTGGTTTCATGTCACTCACATCTTGCGTTGATGAGGGTACACAACTAACCGAGGACTATGGTATTTTTGTAAATAATGTAGAGGGAGATTACAAAAGCTATACGGACGAGGATTGGGCTAATGCATTGTTGCAATACGAGGAATTTAGATTATATGCAAGTGAGAACAATGTAGAGTTGAATCAAAAACAATTTGAAAGGATAGAAGAATATACAGATCGATTTAAGAAGGTTCAAATAAAAAGAGATCCCTTGAACCATTTGCTTGACATAATAATGAATTAAACTTTCCCAGTTGAATCAAAACAAGTATTAATTGTTTTCGTTGGCTGTCAAAATATCATACAATTCCGACTCTAATCTGTTCTCTAATTTATCTTCAAGAGCAGGGAACATATCTATACCAGAAATAGATTCGATTTCATCCACGGTTAATTGAAAGCTTTTAAGAGCTAAGGAAGATGCCTCATTATTTAGGAGATAACCAATCATTTTATTTATCTGAGGCAGATAAAGCACTTTAAAATACGATTTGGGTACAACTACTCTATTAGGACCGATTCTGGCCGGGTTATCACCAACAACTGGTCCGGTAATTACGAAAATGGTGTCGTATTCTAATGATAAGTTTCTTATGGCTGTTTCAAGTTTTCGCCATACACCTCTATTAAAAGAAGGTTTTTGTGGTGACATATTAGACAAAAAAAACGACTCAGACATCGCGATTTCATTTCTGTTCATGTCAGCGGCAGGTACTAAATGCCCTCGGTCATAACCAGAACCTTTGTAATCGACTAGTTGAGAGGAGCCCGAAACTACTTTTAAATCCTGACGGAAATTATTTTTTCTTTTTGCTTCTCCATAACAGTCCTGGCAGATTACATGGAAAGTCCATTCTGGTTGTTCATATGTCTCAACGTATGAAATGCTGTAGTAGTCATGTTCTATTAATATTCCTTTGAATGAACTAGGTTCAAGTGATTGAGCATTAGCTTGATAAAAAAAAAGTAACAGAAATAATGGCAGGTACTTAAACATTCCCATCAGTATTTAACATTGATTTCAACTCGTCGTGAATATTTCTTATCACTTTTTTGAGAATTTTGCTGATCACCAAAACCTTGAGTTATACAGTTGGACTCCTTAACAATACCACTTTTGATTAATACATCCGAGATTGTAGATGCCCGCATGACAGATAAATCTCTATTATTCCTGATATCTCCAACCTGAGTTTTATATTTATCAGAATCTGTGTAACCTGTACAGGTAATTTTCAATTCATTTGATTTAATTCCCTGTAAATATTCTATCAGTTTCCCAGTCGATTCTAATCCTAGAGGATTCAAATTATATTTACCCGAATCAAACAGAATGCTGCCGTCCAGTATTAATGTTAAGTCATTAGCCGAGCGGCTCTTAATAATTACATTGCTAATATCGAGTTTGCTAATTCTGTTATTAATAGCACTTAAATCGCTCAATAGTGAGTGACTATATTGCTTATCGATATCAACTTTTAAAGAGGTAATGGCAAGTTTGGCCGTGTCGTTTTCAATAATATATGGTAAAGTCATCCGTCCCCTGGTATTGTTAATTGTGGTATTATATACCAAAGTGCCCGTGTAATCACTCGTTTTCATCATATTCACAGCATGAATACTAAATCCAAAATTCATTGTGGTAAACCATAGATAAATTTTATCTCTACCAAACTGTGTTTTACTTGAATTACTTATAAAGGCATAAAATGTATCGAAGTCTCCTACTAAGTAATATGCATTTAGGTAGTTGCCTAAACTCGCCCCCTGACAATTTAAAAAGGGATTTACGTAGCAGTCAGAAGGTAAAGAATATGGTAATTCTTGGTTTGAATCATCTGTAGAATCGTCTTGTGTTAACGATTCCTGATTTATTAATTCAGGGGTAGAATCATGTTTAGATTGACAGGAGTAGTTCAAGTAAACACTCAACAAGATTAAAAAAAAATGGAGCGTTTTGTGCGAATATTTCATGTAAATATTTTAATTGTTAAATTGATGTCCAACATAATATAAATCGGTCGTAATCAGGCTGTGAATGTTCATCTATGAGGTATCAAAAATGGCTACGACAAACCAAACATCACTAACCAATTCCTTGTTTGATTATGATTAGACGTGTCCCTCGAATTAAAATAGTGAGTAAAAGAGAATTAGGTTTTGCTACTCTTTAGGGTTACATCAAATTTTACACCATCATCAAATATGGCAGTAATGAATAGGATTAAAACTGAATTATAGCATAAAGAAAAAACTCAAGACCTAATTAATGTGAAAAAACTAAGAAGTAAAACGGTTGTAGAAACATCAAAGATATTCTAATACTAGTAGTACAATAATCGTAATTCTAGTTTATTCAATTGCGTTAAGCTTTACGGAATACAGCGACCATATAGGACGTTGAATAATCAGGAGTAGCTGGAGTAGCAGCTGCGCCAAAACATCCAGCCGCAACGCCTGGATTGCCTTTAACAACTGTGTCAACATTCTCTAAACGAATATAGTCCCAGCCTTGACTTGACATATCATTTATTAATGTGTCTAACTGATTAGCGACTGCACTGGTTGTATCAGATTCAGTGAGTTCTGCAACAAATGGTATGACTTTATATTTCATGAGTTATTTATTTACGTTTGAATTTACAAAAAAAAAAACAGTTATTTCTGTTTAAGTGAAGACTCCATTTCTAGTTGTAGAGAGGGACTTAATTCACTTTTTTTGTATGAATTTCCTTTCTTGGTTACAAGTAGGGCTTTACCATCTATGGAAATGAAGTAATATCCTGGACGACAATCATGATAGCGTTTTGTTAATGCGCGCCACCCATTAAACCACCCATGAAGCTTGTATTGGCTCTCAACGTGATAGGAGCAGGAAGGCTCATACAGACAAGCATTGCGTACAAAGCGTTTAAAAAAGAGACGATAACATTTAATTATGAGTAGCAACATAGCTAATACTTTGAATGAACTATTATAAATGAACTAAAAAATAAAGAAATATTATGGGCTAGATTGAAATATATTCTAAAGATTCACAGACTCGGAATAAGAGCTAACCACTACTATAAGTGTTGAATTGCATACATCTTTTGTTAAAGAGGTACTAGGCTAGATTCTAGATCTTTTTCAATTGCACCATCTAAGTTCGTAAAGAAATCAAATTTGGTTCTTCTTGTACCTCATTGAGGCTGACTGATGTTAGCAATTTATTAATCAAGCCTATGCTAATAGTTGATCGTGTTGACCGGGTTTACTTCCCAATACAAAACTTGCTAAAAATATTGGCCAAAAGATCATCTGTAGAAATGGTGCCGGTGAT
>TARA_B110000902_G_scaffold240193_1_pt1 | contig 10358 bp, 8 predicted proteins | sample TARA_B110000902 | Tara Oceans TARA_B110000902 (sample SAMEA4398009) | marine metagenome | biome: Polar Biome; feature: [SRF] surface water layer (ENVO:00010504); material: water (ENVO:00002006), including particulate matter (ENVO:01000060) such as... | depth 5 m | reverse complement strand
AAAAATCTTAATCTACGTTATCGTGCAGAAAAGAGTTGTTGGTACGCAGTTCCGGTTTTTGCTCTTCCTCTTCTATGAGACTGGTGCGGCTTATTTCCATTTCAGATGAGTGTGTTACATCTTTCAGGTTTACGCCCTTACGCTTGTACGCAGGTACGTTTTCGAGCTCTTCTATGCCGTTTTCTTTCTTGGTAGTATCATTGAGTTCTTTTAGGTATCGGTTGCGTTGTTTCAACTCCTCTACCTTGCGGTTTGCCGCTACTACTTCATTTTGGCCTCCTTCTTCTATTTGATCGAAAATAGTCGTCTGTTTGCGAGCATCTCTTTCTTCTACAGAAAGTTCCTCGTCACCCACATTAATGGCTCCTAGGTCAAACTCTACTTCTCCGTTTGCCTCAATGTCTGCTTTGTATCTATTCTCTGCTCTATTGAATCCGGTAGCTATTACCGTAACGGTAATACCACGGCCGAGTTTACCATCGTAGCAAAGTCCACATTTCAGGGTAGCATCTCTACCTGCTTCGTTTTGCAAGAACTCATTTATCTGTGCATACTCATCCATGGTGGCTTCTTCCTCGCCGTAAGATATATTGACGAGTAGATTGCTAGCACCGTGTATCTTATTATCGTCTAGCAATGGAGAGTTGAGGGCTTGATTTACCGCACGCATAGCACGATCGTCGCCTTCACTTAGTCCCATACCCAGTATAGATACACCACTATCGCTCATGGCGGTTTTTACATCTTCGAAATCTACATTGATGCTCCCCGCTATGGTGATTATCTCTGCGATACCCTTTGCAGCAGTAGTCAACACATTATCTGCATAACCAAATGCCTTGCTGATAGGCAAATTGCCATAAATCTCTTTTATTCTATCATTGGATATGACCAATAGTGAATCTACACTTTCACGTATTTCTTCTATACCATGAAAAGCTGCATCGCATCTACGATCTCCTTCAAAGTTGAACGGAGTAGTAACGATACCAACGGTGAGTATACCCATGTCTCTAGCAGCTTTGGCTATAACAGGAGCTGCTCCAGTACCCGTACCACCGCCCATTCCGGCAGTTACAAAAACCATTTGGGTATTCACTCCCAATGATTCTATGATGTCGTTAATGTTTTCTTCGGCAGCCTTACGACCCACTTCCGGATTTGACCCCGCACCTCTACCTTCGGTAAGTGCGTTGCCTATTTGTATTTTATTCGGGATAGGACTGTTTTCCAGTGCCTGTGCATCAGTATTACAAATAAAAAAGTCTACTCCTTCTATACCTTCACGGTACATATGGTTGACTGCATTTCCGCCTCCGCCTCCTACACCAATTACTTTGATGATAGAAGATTTGTCTTTTGGTAATTCTACTGTGAAACTCATACGTGTTTAATTTATTTGTAATCCGCTACATCTACTTCATCTTTCAACCAATCTTTGATACGGTCAAACAGAGCAGTTTTCTTTTTTTCATCTGTGATATGTTCACCTCCAATGTTGATCGTTCCTCCGCTGCTTCGCTCATCTGCCAAACCTCTAAGAACAAGACCTACACTGGTAGCGTAGATTGGGCTTTTTACCTCATCTACCATTCCTTTGGCCAAATGCTCGTTGGGATACCCAATACGTGCATCTAGTCCCGTAACAAACTCTGCAAGCTGAGCAATATGCTTCAACTGAGAACCACCGCCAGTAAGTACAATACCTCCTGCCAGTTTTTTCTCCATGCCGCTCGCTTTTATTTCATAATAAACGAGTTCCATTATCTCTTCTATACGAGCTTGTATAATTTTACTCAAGTTTTTGATAGAGATTTCTCTTGCCTCTCTGCCACGAATACCGGGGATACTTACTATCTCATTTTCGCTAAGCTCATTGGCTAGAGCACTACCAAATTTCACCTTTAGCAACTCAGCGTGAGCCTTCATTACATTACAACCTTCTTTTATATCCTCTGTAATGATGTTGCCACCATAAGGAATAATTGCTGTATGGCGAATAATATTGTCATGAAAAATGGCTACGTCTGTAGTACCACCACCTATGTCTACCAGCACTACACCGGCTTCTAATTCCTCTTTGCTCAATACTGCTTCTGAAGAAGCCAATGGCTCAAGGGCAAGCTCAGAAACCTTAAGACCCGATTTCTCTACACATTTGTAAATGTTTTTTGCCGCAGAGATTTGACCTGTAATGATATGAAAGTTTCCTTCTACCTTCACTCCTGCCATACCTGCTGGGTCTACTATACCTGGCTCATCATCTACCGTATAGTCCTGAGGCAATACGTGTATGATTCTGTCTCCTGGTTTTACCGCTAGTTTGAACATATCGTTCTCCAGCTTTTTCAAGTCTTCTTGGTTAATCTCTGCCTCTCCATCGTTGCGTATTATCATCCCACGATGCTGCAAGCTATTGATGTGAGCACCTGCGATACCAACCTGTACGCGTTTTATGTCCACATTGCTTTTTTCTGACGCCTCTTTTACGGCTTCTTGTATAGCAGCTACTGTTTTATCAATATTAGAAACCACACCACGTGTCACTCCGCCATGAGAAGCCACCTTGCCCATACCGAGTATATCTACTTTACCGTACTCATTTGCACGCCCTACGATAACGCAAACTTTGGTAGTACCTATATCTAGTCCTACAATGATTTTTTCTTGTGATTCTGCCATTTTAATTACAAACGAGTTGGTCTTTATATTTTAGGTTTATGGTTTTGTACTTGTCCCAACCAATGTGGTTTAGTCCTCCGGTATAAAAGTCAATAAGCTTCGAAAACTTCTTCTCTATGTTCTGCGTATTGCCCATTATTATGCGTTGGTTTTTTACTTTTGGGATGATAACAAGATCACCATTATTGTTTACAAATATCTGTTCAGTTAAGGCTTCCATAAATGTGTTTTCATGCACATAGGTGGATAGTGTGTATACTTTCTTAATCATGGCGTTTGTTAAACGGCCATTTGCGATGGGCACACGTGCCACATCTGTACCGCTCACAGGCATCTTTGTAAAGTCTTTTGCTAGGTAGTATTGCTCACCCGTACTGCGTATGATACGCACTACCGGCATGCGTTGCTCTATCTGCAAAGTGAGCTCGCCGCGTAGATCAAAACTCACCTCGGCGTTGCGTACCGCTGGCATACTTTCAAGTCGATCTTCTATATCTGGTAAGCTTAAATTTTGCTGAGACCTACCCGATAATCCGCCGCTATACCACTCGCTTATTTTATTCTTCACCAAGCGTTCGGTTACGAGTTGTTTTTCGACAGGTGCATCTATATCTATTATCACCTTTGTACAAATCTGATCCGCCTGATTGTTTTTGAGCACCGCTAATAGAACGATCAACAATAAGAGGGAGAGTAAGTACAATGACTTGCGTATGTATGATTTTGTCTTAGCCACCGTAGTATTCTTTTATAGGTTGTACAAGTCTGTCTATATCTCCAGCTCCTAGTGTGAGCAACACCTCTATTTCTGTATTTTTTAGTTCGGCAAGCACGTCGTCTTTGGACATGCACTTGGCATTGCTCAGCGTCATTTGGGACAAAATAGCTTCGCTAGTGACCCCGTCTATAGGCACTTCTCGAGCAGGGTAGATTGGCACGAGCAGTAATTCATCTACTTGCGAAAGCTCGTGAGCAAAATCTGCCATAAAATCCTGTGTACGGCTAAAGAGATGCGGTTGAAATACCGCCGTAATTTTTTTGGTAGGATATAAATTTCTAACCGAAGATATAATTGCTCTCAACTCACTAGGGTGATGTGCATAGTCATCTATATACGTCACGGTATCGGATTGTACTACGTACTCAAAGCGGCGTTTTATTCCCTTAAAATTAGCTAAGCCATTGCGTACTGCTTCCAGAGAAACGCCTGTCTTTAACGTCATTAGAGCTGCACCTACAGCATTTTCTAAGTTGTGTTCTCCAGGAATATTCAGATACAAATTTTCAATGGTATCATCTCCTTTGTTGTTGGCTATGCTAAAGCGTGTTCCTTTTCCTGACTTGCTTTCTACTACTGCGTAATAATCTGCATGGCTACTGCTGGCAGAGTAACTTACCCCTGTGATATGCTGGGCGTATTCGCAAGCATAAAAACGGTGGCTTGGCTCCGCAATGCGTTCAGAAAAATCTACGTACGACTTTTCTAAATCTTCTTTTTTACCATAAATATCCAGATGATCTGCATCTGTACTGGTGATGATGGCATAGTCCGGACTAAGGTGCAGAAATGAGCGATCAAACTCATCTGCCTCTGTGATACTCAAGTGCTCTTCATGGTTTCCTTTTTGGTAAAAGTAGTTGCTCCCAAGATTGGTACTAATGCCTCCCAAAAATGCAGAAAACTGCTTTTCTGAATACTGTAAAATGGTAGCTACGATGCTGCTCGTAGTTGTCTTCCCATGCGTACCTGCCACACTTAGATTCACAGTCTGTTTGGTGACTATACCCAGCACTTCTGCTCGCTTAGCAAGCGTATATCCTTCGTCCTTGAAATAATTAAAGAGGACATTGTCTTTTGGAATAGCAGGAGTATACACCACCATAGTATCTCTTTTGTAGTCTACATACATTGCCTCTATCGCAACTACTTCATCAACAAAAGAAACCGAGATTCCTTCTTCTTGTAACTTCGCAGTAAGTGGACTTGGTGTTTTGTCATACCCAGCCACCACATATCCTTGTGCGTGGAAGTAGCGAGCCAAGGCACTCATGCCTATGCCGCCTATCCCAAGGAAATATATGTTCTTCTTATCTACCAAGGTCTTGTACTATCTCACTTACTATACTTTCGGCTGCTTGCGGCAACCCTAGTTTTATTATTTCTTTTTGTAGAGCAGCGATTTGCTCTTCGTTTTGCACTAGCGATATCACCATATCTCCTAGTTTTTGAGTCGCCTCAACATCTTTGCAAAGCAGTGCCGCATTCTTATTTACCAAACTCATGGCATTCTTGGTTTGGTGATCTTCGCTCACAAAAGGTGAAGGCACAAAAATGGTAGCTTTACCCAAAGCCGATAGTTCTGAAACAGACATTGCTCCTGCTCTACTGATGACCACATCGGCTACCTTATAAGCCAAATCCATACGCTTGACAAACGCTGTGCGAGTGCCCCACGAAAAAGAGCCAAACGCTCCAGTATAACTTTGACCTGTTTGCCATAGCAATTGTATTCCAGCTTTCTCTATGGCAACCAAATTGGCTTCTATCGCTTCATTCACGGTACGAGCACCTAAGCTTCCACCGACAATAAGTACCGTCTTTTTGCTGTTTTCTAAGGAGAAATACTCCAACCCTTCTTTGCGTGTAGCTTTGCTTGCTAGTATATCTTGGCGTATGGGGTTTCCGGTCATTACTATTTTCTCTTTTGGAAAAAAGCGATCCATCCCTTCATACGCTACACAGATTTTCTTAGTCGCATCCTTGAGTAATTTATTGGTGATACCCGGAAAAGAGTTTTGCTCTTGTAAGTAAACGGGTACTCCCATTTTACTGGCCATATAGTTGAGCGGACCACTAGCGTAGCCACCAACTCCCACTGTAAAGTCGGGCTTGAATTTTTTGAGGATTTTTCGCGAATTCCAAAGACTCGAAAGCACTTTAAATGGAAGACTCAAATTTTTTGGCGTAAGTCTACGTTGTAATCCGCTTATCCATAGACCATGTATTTTGTAGCCGGCAGCAGGAATTTTTTCCATCTCCATTTTACCTTTGGCTCCTACAAATTCAATTTGACTCTCCGGATACTTTGCTTTTATCTCATTGGCAATAGCAATGGCAGGAAATATGTGACCTCCTGTGCCCCCTCCTGATATGAGTACACGGTACTTTTTAGGCATTTTCTCTCTCTGGATAAATGGTTCTACTGGCACTCAATATGATGCCCAAGGCAATACTAACAAAAAGGATAGAGGTGCCACCTCTACTCACAATGGGCAGTGCTAATCCCGTAACGGGCAATATATTGACAGCTACTCCCATATTAATAAGGGCTTGTACCACCAAACTAAAAGCTAGTCCAATAGCCATAAGTGCGGCTAATGAATTGTCTGATTTCAGTACAATACGAAATGATCGATAAAGCAAGAGCATGTACAGAACAATCAAGGCTAGTCCACCAAAGATACTTCCATATTCTTCTATGATAATAGCATAAATAAAATCGGCAAATGGTGAAGGCAAAAAGTTCTTTTGACGACTACGACCAGGTCCTGTACCCGTAAATCCACCACGAGCAACTGCAATTTTCGCATGTCTACTCTGGTATGTACCACCATCATCGCTACCATCTGTAAAAGCTTCTATCCTACTTTTCATGGTCGCTATACGACCAAACTCTACGTCTGTATTCATGACATAGGCAAAGGCACTACCTAAAACCAAGACACCTATTACTACGAGCAGACCTACTTGTTTTAGGGGTATTCTACCTAGGAAGAGGACAAGCATACTGGTAAGGAATAATACCGCTGAAGTACTAAAATCTTCTGGGAAGATGAGTAGGCAAATGCCTAAAATAATTCCAAGAATGGGCAATAATGTTCTTTTAAAATCGTGTACTTCCCCTTGTCTTTTGGCCATAAAACGAGCAACAAATGCGACCAAGGCAAGCTTGGCAAAATCAGACGTCTGTACCGTTAAACCTATACCGGGAAGCATAACCCAACGGCGGGCATCATTTATTTCTACCCCAAAAAGCAAGGTATAGATAAGCAATGGAACCGCTAATATGAGCATAATTTGAGCTATACGAGAAAAATACTGAATATTGACCATGTGCGTAAGCCACATTGTAAACAAACCAAAAATCAACAATGCAGAATGCTTGAAAAGGTAATACTCCGTATCACCGCCCCTATCTTGCCATGCCATTGCACCTGTACTACTGTATACCGCTAAAACGCCATACACTGATAGTGCAAATACTACGAACCAAATGTATGGATCGCCTTTCAGGTATTTCCCTAAAAACTCTTTCACCTGTATATTATAGTGATCTTACAGCTCTTTTAAATTGATGACCTCTGTCTTGGTAGTTCTCAAATAAATCGAACGAAGCACACGCTGGAGATAGAAGAACAGTCTCTCCTTTTTCGCCAAGTCCGTAGGCAATATCTACAGCTTCTTGAGCAGATCCTGCATTTATCATCATGTCTACATCCTTGCGAAACGCTTGGTGCAATTTCATGCTGTTTTTCCCGAGACAAACGATCATTCTTACTTTCGCTTTCACCAATGGGCTTAGAGCTTCATAGTCATTACCTTTATCTACACCACCTGCGATCCAGATGATTGGGCTCTGTGCACTTTCTAGTGCATACCAAGTTGCATTTACGTTGGTAGCCTTGCTATCGTTTATGAAACTAATTCCTTTTACTTTTCCGACAAACTCAAGTCTGTGCTCTACGTTTTTGAAATCAGAAAGGCTTTCTCTAATGTTTTCTTTACGAATGAGCAAAGAATTAGCGATGATAGATGCAGCCATGGAATTATACGTATTGTGTTTTCCGGCGATAGTTAATTGATTTACTGGCATATTAAATTCTGTTTTTGGTTTGTTTAATTTTATATTGATTTGATTATCTGCTACCCAAGCACCTTCCTCTATTGGTCCACCATCGTAGGTAAACGGTATGAGTTGGGCGTTTGTAGTGTGATGCTTTAGTTGGTTTACGACACTCTCGTCGTCGGCACAGTAGATGAATTTTTGCTCTGCCGATTGGTTGTTATTTATCCTAAACTTAGACTCAATGTATGCTTGATACGAATCGTACCTATCCAAGTGGTCTGGAGAAATATTGAGCAATACAGCGTAGTCTAATGCTACTGTATGCATACCATCTAGCTGAAAGCTACTGATCTCTAACACGTAGAAGTCCTTATCATCCAAGGCTACTTGCTTAGCAAAACTGATCCCTACATTGCCTGCCATGGCCACATCTAGTCCTGCCTTCTCTAGCAAGTGGTAGGTGAGCAAAGTAGTAGTGGTTTTACCATTGGTACCTGTGATACCAATGAGCGTAGCATTGGTATATGCTGCAGCAAATTCTATCTCTCCTATTACAGGTATTCCCTCTGCTAGTGCTTTAACCACCATTGGAACGGTATCTGCTATCCCTGGGCTTTTTACTATTTTGACAGAAGAAAGAATCTTGGCCTCATTGTGCCCTCCTTCTTCGTACGCTATTCCATATTCATCTAACTCAGCTTTATACTGAGGCTTGATTGTACCGAAGTCGCTCACCCATACATTATACCCTTGTTTTTGGGCTAGTATGGCTGAACCTACACCGCTTTCGCCAGCACCCAATATGGAAATTAGTTTGCTCAATTTCTTATCTTAGCTTGAAAGTAATAATGGTAAAAATGGCTAGCATAATGCCGATAATCCAGAAGCGTACAACTATTTTGGGCTCTGCATATCCCAGTTTTTGGTAATGATGATGAAGTGGAGACATTTTAAAGATCCTACGACCTTCACCGTATTTCTTTTTGGTGTACTTGAAGTAACTTACTTGCATCATCACACTTAGATTTTCTACTAGGAAGATTCCACACAAAATAGGAAGCACAAGCTCCTTGCGTATCATAAGAGCAAATACCGCTATAACACCGCCCAGTGCTAAACTGCCCGTATCGCCCATAAAAACCTGAGCAGGAAAGCTATTGTACCACAGGAATCCAATACATGCACCTGCTAGTGCAGCTGCATAAATCACCAATTCACCCTGATTTGGTATGAACATGATATTGAGGTAATCTGAAAATATGAGGTTACCACTAATGAAGGCTAGTACCGCTAGTGTAATACTAACGATAGCACTCGTACCAGCAGCTAATCCGTCTATACCGTCTGTAAGGTTGGCCCCGTTGGACACGGCAGTTACCACCACTACTACCACTAGCATAAATACAATCCAAGACCATTTTTTTGCAGCAGCGTCACTCATCCAAAACAAGAATTTTGAATAATCTATCTCATGTTTTTTGATAAATGGAAGTGTAGTTGTAGTACTTTTTACATCTTTGAAATACATCAACTGCCCATTGATATTTTTCACCTCGACTCCTTCAGGAGCTTCTTGTACTGTCGCTACTTTATACTGCTCACGCACCACAACATCATCATTAAAATGAAGAACAAGAGCAACTATGACACCCAATCCTACTTGACCTACCACCTTAAATCTGCCGGCTAGTCCTCCCTTATCTTTCTTATAAATTTTTATGTAATCATCTATGAACCCTATAACACCCAACCAAACTGTACTGAATATCATGAGCTGAACATAGATGTTATCTAGCTTTGCAAAAAGCAATGTAGGAATAAGGATAGCTGCAATAATGATAAGGCCACCCATAGTAGGTGTGCCTCTTTTTGCTTCTTCTCCACTAAGACCAAGGGTGCGAATAGTCTCCGCAGCCTGTAAGTTTCTTAACTTTTCTATGAGCGTTTTTCCAAAAACTAGGGAAATAATAAGCGATACAATAACCGCTAACGATGCTCTAAATGAGATATACTGAAACACACCTGCACCTGGTAGGTTGTATGTGTCTTGTAGGTAGTCGAATAAGTGATATAACATTACTCTTTGATTAGTTTAAGGTTCTTGATTATGATTTCTTTATCATCAAATGGTTGACGCACTCCATTGATTTCCTGGTAGGTCTCGTGGCCCTTGCCTGCTACTAGTATTACATCTCCTTCGCTACTCAAGCTTATTGCCGTTTTTATAGCTTCTTCTCTATTGCTTATTTGCAATACCTTTTTGAAATGTTTGGGTTCTACTCCCACCATCATTTCTTTGATGATTTCATTGGGGTCCTCTGTACGTGGATTGTCACTTGTTAAAATAACACGCGTGCTAGCCTCACAAGCTATACGAGCCATAACTGGGCGTTTGTCTTTGTCTCTATCGCCACCGCAGCCTACTACAGTAATAAATTGCTCGTTTGTAGTCCGTATAGCATTTACGGTATCTACCACATTTTGCAATGCATCTGGCGTATGGGCATAGTCTACTATAGCCGTAATTCCTGCTTCTTTTATATTCTGAAAACGGCCATCTACACTGTTGATAGCACTAAGTGCCGTTACTATATCTAAGTGCTCTTTGCCCAGTAGAAAAGCTGTGCCGTATACGGCCAATACATTGTATGCATTGAACTTACCTACCAGTCTAAGCCACACTTCACTATTGCTTATGTTCAATAGCATTCCATCGAAGTCACTCTCTATCACCTTCGTTTTAAAATCGCTTACCGACTTTAGACTATAGGTGTACACACTGGCTTTGGTATTTTGCACCATTACCTTGCCATTCTTATCATCCTTATT
>TARA_B110000902_G_scaffold202496_1_pt1 | contig 10360 bp, 4 predicted proteins | sample TARA_B110000902 | Tara Oceans TARA_B110000902 (sample SAMEA4398009) | marine metagenome | biome: Polar Biome; feature: [SRF] surface water layer (ENVO:00010504); material: water (ENVO:00002006), including particulate matter (ENVO:01000060) such as... | depth 5 m | reverse complement strand
AGGAGGTCGCAGGTTCGAATCCTGCCACCCCGACCAATTTAAGTATTTGAATAGTTAAAAAAACCCTGATAATCTAGAGATTATCAGGGTTTTTTTGTTTTTAAACAATCATAAAATTTGATTGAGTTTAACCAAATAAGTGACCTATTTGGGTTCCCTAATTCGCAAAAGCAAAAAAAGGAGCTAAATAATTTGTGATTCTACTGCCATAATTGTAGATAAAGATTTAAATCAACATTAAAAAAAGCACCATCTCACAAGTGTGTAAATTTAGTAAGCCTCTCAATTACCTCCTCTTTTACCTCTCATAAAAAATCAGCTAAATTTATTTAAAATTAATAGCGCTCTGATCAATGTCAAAAATAAAAAAATACTATCTTTCACTTTAAATAATTGTATCAAAAATGAAAACCTCTCCAAAGTCTCCTCTTACGATTTCCATTCTTATTATTTGTATCTATTTTAGTCAGTTGCAGTTTTTAGCACAAAACACAGAGCAGTCGTCAAGTACAATTGCAATTAAAATTGAAAATACACTAAAAAAACTAACTCTTAAAGAGAAAGTAGCCTTGTGTCATGCGCAATCGAAATTTAGCACCAAAGGTGTTGAACGTTTGGGGATTCCAGAAATATGGATGGCAGATGGACCCCATGGTGTAAGAGCAGAAATAAGTTGGGATGACTGGTCATACGCAGGTTGGACAAACGATTCTATTACTGCATTTCCTGCACTTACTTGTTTGGCAGCAACTTTTAATCCTAAACTATCAAGTCAGTTTGGTTTTAGCCTTGGAGAAGAAGCACGATATAGAAAAAAGGATGTGCTATTAGGTCCAGGAGTTAATATCTATAGAACACCTTTAAATGGGCGTAATTTTGAATATATGGGAGAAGACCCATTCTTAGCTTCAACAATGGTGGTTCCTTATATTAAAGGGGTTCAAAAAAATGGTGTGGCTGCTTGTGTAAAACACTACGCGCTTAACAATCAAGAATTATGGAGAGATAAAGTAAATGTAGAAGTGAGTGATAGGGCATTACATGAAATTTATTTACCCGCTTTTAAAGCTGCTGTAACCAAAGCCAATGTTTGGGCATTGATGGGTGCTTACAATAAATTTCGAGGGCAATATGCTACACATCATGAACTCTTAACAAAAAAAATATTGAAAGAGGATTGGAAATATGATGGTGTGGTTATCAGTGATTGGAGTTCTGCGCATAGCACAATAGCGTCTGCTATGTTTGGTTTAGATATAGAAATGGGAACTGGAACAGATGGATTAGGAACCTCAACATCAAACCATTATGACCACTATTATCTTGCGACACCTTTTCTTAAAAAATTAAAAAGCGGTGAAATTCCTCTCGCTATTTTGGATGATAAAGTGAGACGAATATTACGTTTAAGATTTCGCACGAACATGAGTAATAATCGCCCCTTAGGCAGAGCAAACAACAAAGAACATCATGATGTCGCTAGAAAAGTAGCTGCTGAAGGGATTGTACTTTTAAAAAATGAAAACAATTTTTTCCCAATTAAAGATGATAAGAACTTAATTATTGCTGTTATTGGAGAAAATGCAACAAGGTCAATGACTGCCGGTGGTGGTTCTTCAGAACTAAAGCCACAATTTGAGATTTCACCTTTACAAGGCATCCGAGCGCGCTATAAAAATGCAACCATAATTCACTCCATGGGCTTTGCATCTGGCCCCTCAGTTTATGACAAAGTAATCCCTTCAAAATTAAATGCAGACTCGCTTAGAGTTGCCGCGATTCAAACGGCTAAAAAAGCAGATATCGTACTATTTGTAGGAGGTCTAAGTAAGAGCCATTTGCAAGATTGCGAAGGTGACGATAGGAAACAATTTGGACTCCCATTTGGTCAAGAAACATTGATAAACGATATTGTTGCTGTGAATCAAAATGTAGGATTCGTTTTGGTTACAGGAAATGCTGTGGCAATGCCATGGTTAAAAAAAGTGAAAGGGGTTATCCAAACCTGGTATTTAGGATCAATGGCAGGTCATGCTATTGCGGACGTTATTAGCGGTGCCGTAAATCCTTCCGGTAAATTGCCCTTTACGTTTCCTATAAAATTAGAAGACAATGCTGCGCATTCTTTTGGTGAAATATCTTACCCCGGAATAGACATGACCCAACAATACAAAGAAGATATCTTAGTTGGCTATAGGTGGCACGATACTAAAGAAATAAAACCATTGTACGCCTTTGGTTATGGGCTTTCGTATACATCATTTAAAGTTTCAAATATTGAAATTGATAAAAAAACATATACAAAAGAGGCCTCTATAAATGTATCTTGCACAGTAAAAAATATCGGAAATATTGACGGAGCAGAAGTTATTCAAATATATATAGGGAAATCAAAATCAAAGGTTAAACGGGCTTTAAAAGAGTTGAAAGGTTTTCAGAAAGTAAAATTAAAATCCGGTGAAAAATCTAATATTAATATTGAAATACCTGTAAATTCTTTGGCTTTTTATGATGAGACTATTTCTGATTGGAACTTGGAAAAAGGAGATTATATTATTTACGTTGGGAATGCGGCTAACAATATTTTTAAAAAGAAAACCTTTTCAGTAAAATAAGCTTTGAATATAAAAATAACGAGCGTGAATTAAAGACCTCTTAATAGAAACTAAAAAGAGTATTAAATTTAAAAAATTAGAAATAACATCTGTTTTAGTTACAATAAAATATTTTATACTTCTTATTTTTTTTCTTCGAAGTCTTCACCTTATCCTTTTAAAATATAAGACTCACCTAAATGAAAACACAATTTTCCATTTCTTTTTAAATAGCACAAAAACACCAACTTTTCTTAGTACTTAAATCTCTAGAATACAAGTATTATCAGTAATTAAAACACCTGGACTTTTCGTCTCACTTATAACAAATTAACTAAAATTTCATTCATCTTTGAAAATACGTTTGGATAGTTATCTCGTTTTATATTTAAAACATCGACTCAAAACCTACTAAAAATAGTGTTTACTGTCAGCTTTAAAAATAATTTAACCTGATAAAACACTTAGAACGCTAATCTTTTTTAAGTATAGGTAGTTACTTATATCATTTTTACTTTGAGATGGCCTAAAATATGTTTAAAAAAAATCAGATAACAGGAGTTTGTTGTGATAACAAAGAAACACGGGCGCTCTATATAATAACTTAGAAATTATCTACTTTTATTACTATGCTAAGCGTGTAATTATTTACCAAAAAAAAAGGCAACGTGGTAAACACGTTGCCTTTAAAATAAATCTAAGTAATAAAACTACTTTTAGTACCCAGGATTTTGATCTGCAGTAGTTAATGCTTCATTCTTACTAATTTCTGCTAAAGGAATAGGAAATAAATCATTTTTCGATGTATAACCAGCAACAGCTAATTCTGCATTTGCTTTTCCCCATCTAACTAAATCCCAAAAACGTTGTCCTTCATGTGCTAACTCTAAATATTTTTCATTTACAATTGCATCAAATAAATCCGTTCCTGCTAAAGTTGCAGACACATCTGCTAATCCTGCTCTAAGTCTTATTTTATTCAACTCAACTCTCGCCTTAGCATCCTGTCCTTCTGCATTATAAGCTTCAGCCGCTAATAATAATACTTCTGCATATCTAAACACTCTCCAGTTAGTTGTATAATTTAATTCCTTAACTCCACTACTAGAAGTTTGAGATTCACTTGTTGCATATTTAGTTCTTATAGCTCCTTCGTAATCCCAATGATTCTTGGTTGCATCATAGCTACCCCCAAGAAGATTAAGTTCACCTTCCGTCATTACTGTAGCAGCTTTACGTTTTACATCACCAGCAGCTTCAAAAGCTTTGACTAATTTATCCGTTGGAAGATTGAATCCCCATCCGTTGATAAGATCAGTACCTGTTAAATCAAAAACACCATCACCACGAGGTCCCATTAACTGGACATGTAAATTACTTTCTACACGACCTCCCCAAGCTACATTACCCCAATCAACTCCGTTGGTTGAAATAAATCCTAATTCAAATAATGATTCTATCCCAAATTCTGTTTTTTCTAAATAAACATCAGCAACATCAGTTTCTAAATCATATGATGCATTAGATATCACAGCTTCAAATAAAGGAATTGCAGCTGTATTCTTTCCTTGAAACACTAATACTTTCCCTAAAGTTGCTTGTGCAGTACCTTTTGACACTCTAAAGACATGACTTACAGCTCCCTTCTCTGGTAAGCCAGCTATTGCAGCTGTTAAATCTGCTTCAACAATTTTATATACTTCTGCTCTAGTACTCTTTGGTACCGCAAATGCTAATGGACTAATTTCTGTAGGATTTACCAATCTTAATGGTACATCTCCCCACATTGTTGTTAATTCAAAATAGCACCAAGCTCTCATAAATTTTGCTTCTGCAATAACAAATTCTTTATTGCCTAAAGAACCAGCTTCCACTGTATTAATAATTGTATTAGCTAAAGCAATAGTTTTATAATATCCTGCCCACACACTTTCAATAGAAGGGTTTGAAATAGAAATATTTGTATGATCATCTATTTCTTGCAACTGTGGTTGGTCATCACTAACAGGACCTCCTGCATTTGCTGCATCACCAGGGATTTGTTTTAAAAAGAAAGCACTACTCCAATCTTTTGCATAATTGAATTGCATTAAGTCATATAAACCAATTAAGGCTTCTTCCGCATTACTTTCTTTTTCAAAAAAGGTTGAACTTTCTAGCACACCTACTGGTGCTATATCTGTAAATTCTTCGCTACACGCCGTACTTATAAGCAAGACAGCTAAAGCGCTATATATTATTTTTTTCATGTTCTATTATTTTTTTATTAAAATTCTAATGATAATCCTAGTAATAATTTTGATGGAATTGGATAGAAACCTCTGTCTACACCAATACTGTTGTCTGAGAAACTTCCTGCTTCTGGATCTAAACCATTGTACTTTGTAAATGTAAAGTAGTCATCTAAAGAAATATAAGTTCTTAATTTCTTTAATTTAATCTTCTCAGCTACATTTGTTGGAAAGTTATAACCTAATTGAATTTGTTTAATTCTCATATAAGAACCGTCTTGAACCATTAAATCTGTATCATAGGTACTATTCGCATTTGCTGCTGACGGATAAGATGCAATATCTCCTGCTTTTTGCCATCTCCCTGTAAAAAATTCAACAGGTTTGTTTGTAATAGGTCTTGATGGTTGATGATACGCTGCAAAAATATCATTTCCTTGTGTTCCTTGGAAACGAATACTTAAGTCTAGTCCTTTATATCCAAAATCTAAACTTCCTCCATAAAGTATATCTGGATGCGGTGAACCAATTTCAGTTTTATCATTTGAAGTAATCCCTGCAACACCATCAGTGTCAACAATAATTAATTCTCCCGTTGCTGGGTCTACACCATCTGTCTTGTATCCGTGGAAATACCATAATGGGCTTCCTTTTTTAAATCGTGTAATACCATCATTATTTTGAGGAGCACCTGCTCCTTGAATGAAACCTTTTTCACCTACAAAATTAATTTCTGTAACTTCATTCTTAAGGGTAGATAAGTTTAAATTTATACCATAACTAAAACCACTATCTGTAGTATCATTATAACCAATTTCAAATTCAAATCCTTTATTTTCTACTGTTCCTGCGTTGATAGAAGGCACACCTACTCCTAAAGATGGTGGTGCAATAATGTTTCCATTCACGATAAGTAAATCTCTGGTTGTTTTAACATAATAATCTGCTGAGAAATTAAGTCTGTTGTCAAAAGCTCTAAAATCTAGACCAAGATCTAATTGCTCTGAACGTTCCCAACCTAAATCTAGATTTGGTAAATTCCCTGGAGTAATTCCAGTAAGTCCTTGATAAGTAACAGGTACTACTCCTGCTTCTTGAGCAACCGTTTGAAAGATTAAATTACTAATATAAGTTCCTAAATTATTATCACTCCCGTTTTGTCCCCAACTAGCTCGTAATTTAGCGTAGTTAATTTTTGAATCTTCTTTCCAGAAATTTTCTTTTGAAAGTATCCAACCAGCAGAAATCGCTGGAAAATATCCTGATTTTTTATCCGTTGGAAAAAAACTTGAAGTATCATATCTTAAAGATCCTTCTATTAAATATTTCCCTTGATAATCATAAGATAATCTAGCAAATACAGATTTTCCTGTTCTTTCGAAAACTCCACCACCAATAACATCATTATCTCTATTAGAAAAATCAAAATATGCAAATTCATCTGTTTGGTCATGAACATCTGATCCTCTTAAAGAATAAGAAGGCGCTCTTACTTTTTCAGCTGAATATCCTAATAATCCAGTAAAATTATGACTTCCTATTTCCTTTGTATAGCTTGCGAAATTTTCCCATAACCATCTAGAATTTCTATCAATTTGATTGTTTAAAAGTACCGACGTATTTTGTGCTTCGGCAGATACTGACCAAATAGGCGTCCATCTATTATCAAAAGTATTTGATCTTTCATATCCAAATCTTGATGTAAATGATAAGCCTTCAGCTAATTTTAATTTCGCATAAAGAGACGTTAAAATTTTATCTGAATCAATACCACCTCTAAATCGATAATTAGCAGATCCTACAGGATTTGTAACTTCTCCTGTTGAGTATGTTGGGTACCCATATACGTTTCCTTTACTGTCTGTCATTGCAGTACCTGCAGCAACACCATCTAGTGCTCTTTGAGGTAATGTTCCTGAATAAGTGACTGGAGTTAAAGGATCTAATATTAATGCATGATTTACAATTCCTCCTGTAGAATCATCTTCAGTAATAGGAGACGATCCAATATTTGAATACGTAATATTAGCACCTATTTCTAACCAGTCTTTTACTTGACTTTTTAAATTTAATCTTCCTGTAAATCTTTCATATTTTGCGTCATCTCCAACGACACCTTCTTGGTCGATATAAGAACCCGAGAAGTAAAATGATGTTTTTTCATTTGCTCCAGAAATACTAATATCATGTCTCGTTAAAAATGCAGTTTGAAAAGTTTCATCTAACCAATTGGTGTTAATACCATTATCTACCACACTTGATTCTCCAGCTTCTTGAAAATAAGTTACAAATTGAGAAGCATCCATTAACTCCATTTGAGTTCTAACTGTTTGTGATGCAATTTGTGAATTATAAGTAACTACAGTTTCACCAATTTTACCCTGTTTAGTCGTCACTAAAATAACACCATTTGCTCCTTGTGTTCCATAAATTGCAGAGGAAGCAGCATCTTTTAAAACTTCAATATTTGCAATATCGTTTGGTGAAATATTATCAATTGAACTTACCTTAATACCATCTACAACAAATAAAGGATCTGAATTACCATTAGACCCAGCACCTCTAATTCTTATTTTTGCTCCAGAACCTGGCGCTCCAGATGAAGATACAACAGTTACCCCTGAAGTTTTACCCTGTAAAATCTGTTCTACACGTGGTGCTGAAGAGTTTTGAATATCTTTAGCATCAAGACTAGAAATAGCACCCGTTACCAAACTTTTCTTTTTAGTTCCATAACCTACAACTACAATTTCTTCTAATTGAGTAGCGTCTTCAACCAAAGTTACATCTATTGTAGCTTGCCCTGTAAAATCAATCTCTTGAGATACAAAACCAATATATGAAAAGACTAAAACGTCTCCATTGTTGGCTTGTAATTCAAATTTTCCATCAAAATCTGTTGATGTCCCTTTACTGGCTCCTTTGACCATTACATTAACACCGGGAACTGGCCCATTCTTTTCGGAAACAATACCCGATACAGATTGCCCATACATAATACTTCCTAGCAGTAAAAATACTGAGAGCATTAATTTTTTTAGTACTTTGTTTTTCATAAAATGTAAATTTAAAATTTGTAGTTAATTGATTTTTTTGAGATTATTTTTAGCAAGTAAGAGCTTCACTTTTAAGTAGTTTTTAAAAAAAAAATGACCACAATCATAATGTAATAGTAAAATGATTGCTGGCAATAAAAGCACACTTATAGTACTAACTCATCTAGAAAAAATAAATCCCATAGATCACAAAGGTTAATTATTTCTTAAATTTAGAATATAAGCTTTGCGGCATATGGATACATTTTTTAAGCATTCTTGTTAAAAACGAAGCGAATGCTGTATTTTTTATAGGTAGTGCAGCAAAAATGATAGCGCCTGTGCTTCAATCTCGGACAAAAGCAGAAATCTTTATTTTTAAAGGAACTATTCTTTAATTCAAAGCAGGGTTATTTGTTTGTTCTTTTTGGTAAGTATGTATGAAAATTAAAACATCTTTATTTTCGATACTCTTTTATTGATAGATGAATCTTAGGAAAGAACATCTATATTAATTTTAAGGGGAGTATACTTTTATTGAAAATAGCTGTGTAGAAACTCGCAGGAATATTTCCAATCAAACAAAGAAGCCTTGTAGCACAAAAAGCAGGAACATTAAGATTCTATTTTTATGTTTCACTTAAAAGAATTAATAGGTTGTTTTAAAACTTATTTGACAACACAGAAAGGAAATCTTGTTCTATTGGCAACTTAAATAATGGACAGGAAGGTTTTTAAATACAAGCTTGTATTAATTATTTTTCACTACTTCTATGTTATAAAAAAAATTTAAGGTTTTGTTATTTTAACTTCAGTAGGTGACATTCCAAAATAACTTTTAAAACATTTTGAAAAATAAGAAGGTGATGAAAACCCTGTTTTATAACACACATCACTTATGTTGGTACTTCCAGTTTCTAATATTTGTTTCGCTTTTTGAAGTCTAATATTCCTCAAAAATTCATTTGCAGTTTGATTTGTAAGTGCTTTAATTTTTCTATAAAACTGACTTCTACTTAAGTTTAAATTGTCTGCGAGTATACCAACATTCAAATCTGGGTTTCCTATATTCTCGTTTATATGGTTTAACACTTTTTCTATAAATTCCTTCTCAAGAGACGACGTTTTAATTCCTACTGGCATTTCACTAATTGAACTAAAATATTTATTAAAAATTAATTGTCTGCTGGTTATTAGTTGTAAAAGACGAAGTCTTAACAATCGCATATCAAAAGGTTTTGCCATATAGGCATCGGCACCAACTTCAATTCCCTTTATCCTGTCCTCAATTGTAGTTTTGGAAGTAAGCATTAATATCGGAATATGGCTTGTACTTACATTACTCTTAATCTGTTTAGAAAAATCAATACCGTCCATCTCAGGCATCATTACATCTGTAAGGATAACGTCTGGAAGTATTTCTTTGGCGAGCGTCAAGCCTTCTTTTCCGTTACTAGCAATGAACACTTTATAATCGCTCCCAATTTCTTCTTTTAAATATTCTTTAAGGTCCAAATTGTCTTCTACTATTAGTAAGGTATATTTTTGCAAACTTTCTGTCGACCTAATTTCCGATTCTTTTTTTGCACCAATATATAAAGGTTCAATCCATTCGTTTTGAGTCTGAACTTCTGTAGTAGCAAGTACTATTTCGTCGGCACTAAAATGAGTATTACCCACTGGTAAAACAATCGTAAAAGAAGTTCCGTCTCCAACATTACTTTCAACCTTAACTTCGCCTTTATGCAATTGAACAAACTCCTTTACAACCTCTAAACCAATACCCGTACTACCATAGTAGGTTTTATTTAATTTTTTAGATTGATAAAAACGCTCAAAAATCTTTTCTATGTCTTCTTTCTCTATGCCTAACCCTGTATCTGAAATAATAATTTTTACAACTTTTACCGGTTCTGTTTCACTGACTAACGGCAATAAATACAATGCATCAGTAGCTTCTAGATCTATATTGATAACACCGCCTCTTGGTGTTACTTTCATCGCATTTGATAAAATATTGAAAATAACTTTTTCCATCATACTTTTATCACACCAAAAAGGGATATTTGTAGCCTCTGTATCTAAAGAAACTTCGATACCAATAGAAAGTGCTTCTTCCTTAAAATAACTAATGATATCCTTTGTAAAATCAACCAAATTGAATTCTAAAGCACGGACTCTTGCTTTGTTCAATTCTAGTTTTCTAAAATCTAAAAGTTCATTAATTAACCGATATAGTCGTCTGGTATTTTTATATATGATAGTGTGTTTCTTTTTTATTCCATCTGGTAATTTTAAACTTTCATCTTTAATTATATCATTAATAGGACTCATGATTAAGGTAAGAGGTGTTCTAAACTCATGAGAGATATTGGTAAAAAATTGAAATTTTTTTTCGTTTAAATCTTTTTCTTGAAGTCTTCTGATTTCCTCAAAGTTTGCCTCTTGTTTAATCCTTAACCTTCGTTGTGCCAATCTATACATAAAGTAGATTCCTAAA
>TARA_B110000902_G_scaffold53174_1_pt1 | contig 10376 bp, 11 predicted proteins | sample TARA_B110000902 | Tara Oceans TARA_B110000902 (sample SAMEA4398009) | marine metagenome | biome: Polar Biome; feature: [SRF] surface water layer (ENVO:00010504); material: water (ENVO:00002006), including particulate matter (ENVO:01000060) such as... | depth 5 m | reverse complement strand
TTTTTTTTGCCAAAATTAACTAATATCGGCTACGATACTGGCTCGCTGATCTGCTAGATCTTGACGTATGTCATCTGCTAGGCTATACCATCTCAGCTCGTTTCTGAGGTAAGGCAAAGATTCCTTTACTCTAAACCAACATATAGCACCGTAGACACCCAAGACACCTGCAATAAATAATAGGAACCCGCTAAACCAAAATGAAAGTGTTATAAATACACAGAGGGTAAGAAGCATACCTGCAATCATCCCAAATCCAATTTTCACCGAATCTCTGAAAACGATGCCTTTAAATTTAGCCTCTACAAAAGCTTTTACTCCAACAATAAGCAAACTCCAAACCAAGTATATTGGAAAGCTTATGCCAAATGTGAAGATAGCCAACAAGGTAGATAAGAAATCAAATGAACGTCTGCCAATATTGGCATCGAGTACTTTATTCTTTTTTAATCCTGCTTGATATGTTTTAACCTTAGTAGCAAGACCTTCATCCATGGCATTTGCTTTGGTTATAGACAATTTCCACGGACGTATAGACTTATGAACGAGCGGCCTGTAGTTTTCATTGACCATCAGGTCGTGTACAAACTCTTTCTCTTCGGTATAGTCCCCCTTAGTAATCACTACATCACTTTCAAATTTGACTTGCACCTTTTCCGTTACCATATCCATAAAGGCTTTCTCATTTTCCTTTAGCAAATCTACATAGTCTAGCAAGCGGATAGGCTCGCCATAACTTACATGAACCGTCTGCATCTGCTTGCCAAAATCAGTGTAATTAAGGGCAGTTGGTACTACGTGCAGATCCATAGTGTAGTCACTGCGTTTTAGCATTTCTAGTGCGATATTGCCCGTACCTTTTTTGAGCCTTCGGAGTGCTTTCTCTGGATAGGCTATTCCTTCCGTAAAAATAAGTATGCAGTGCTTCAACGAGAAACGCTCATACAACTCATCCATGGTTTCTGCATTTCCCTTGCGAGCGATTTTGGTATCTGCATCGGTAGCCCTAAAAATGGGCACTATACGCATACTACGTAGCATATAATTTGCCACAGGTTTCATAAATGCATCGCCACGAGCGAGTGTATACACACGTCTTCCTGTGAAATGCTCAAAAATAACTCCATCTAAAAATGAGTTGGGGTGGTTACAAGCTATGAGTACAGGAACATCTTTAGTAAAATTCTGTACATTTTCAAAGTGTATTTTCCTAAGATAAATACCCAATGGTAATCGCAGTCCATTTCTGCAAATATGGAATAACCACTCGTTTGTCATTGCTACAATATTACGGCACCTATCTGGTCTGTCACTTTTTTTCTTATCTCTTGCAGATTTGCATGCAAGTTTTGATAGATAACTATATCCTCTTCGGTATCTGCAGTTTTGAGGCTTTCTTGATTCTCTTTCATTAACATTTCAATATGATTTAGCTTCAGGTAGTTCAAATTTTGCACCACTTGGTGCTTATAATTGTCTACATCCGTCTTCACTATTTTCTCAAAATTTTCCTCCCATCCAGGGCTAAGACTATGCCTTTGGCTAAGTATATCTGCCGCCAGTTTACTGGTCTTTGGGTTACGTATAAAATACAACTCATTGAGAACTTTATGTTCTTCTATATATTCCTGTGCCTCTTTAAAAATATCTGCATACTCAGCAGATACCGGCCATATCTCATCTTCTTCTAACTCTTTGAAAATGTACTGTGCTACGTTCTGTTCCTCATCAAACTCTTGGTCTGCATAGAGAATAAGCGTTTTTAATAAATCTTGTTCTTGGTAGTTTTTCTTGTCTATGAGCAGTGCTTCCGGTGTTTGAAACTCCGTGAAATCGGGCACATAGTCAAATCCAGGAGGTGGACCATCAGCAGGTATAGTTGCATTTTGTTGCTCCTGTACTCTATCATCTCTTCGCTGCTCTCGTTCTTTTTGCTTGCGACTGTCTTGTTTAAATTTATTGACTTCGTCTATCAAGATACGCTCTGGTATCGCTAGTAGATTAGCCGTTTCGTTAATAAAAGCTGCTCGTTTTAGGGGGTCTGGCAATGCCGCAATATTCTCTGCAATGCTACGTGCAGTTTCGGCTTTTTTGATAGGATCGTGCTTGTTATCGCCCATCTTCACCTCTACTATTAGCTCTATAAAATTTTGAGCTTTTTCTATAACGTAGGCTTGAAACTCAGACGTTCCTCTTTTTTGTATGAAACTATCTGGATCCTCATCCTCAGGGAATAGTGCCACTTTCACATTCAAATCTGCAGCAAGTAATGTCTTTACATGTTTCAAACTTGCATTCACTCCAGCTACATCGCCATCAAATAGCATCGTAATGTTATGTGTAAAACGCTTAAGCAAGCGTGCCTGTTCTTCGGTAAACGCTGTACCACTGGCGGCTACCACATTCTCTACACCGCTTTGATTGAGACTCACCACGTCCATATAGCCTTCTACCAAGAAAACCTGATCTTTTACGCGTATGTCGTTTTTGCTCACGCTTAGGCCATACAGCTCTTTGCGTTTTTCGTAGACTACCGTTTCTGGGCTATTCAGGTATTTCGGTGCTTTGGTATCTTTTTTTATTATTCTGCCACCAAAACCGAGCACCTTTCCGCTCACATTGTAGATAGGAAAAACAATACGCTCAATGAACGTATCTCTCAGATTACTCTGTATAATCCCACCATCGTCATTTATCTTTTTTACGAGGCCAGCGTCGTATAGTTGCTGTGCTCCGTAGCCACTTTTCAATCCTTCGTCTAACAAATGGCTCTTGTGCGTACCACTAAGTCCAATGCTAAACTTGTCAATAGTCTGCTGATTGATGCCACGCTCTATAAGGTAAGGCTTGTAAATCACCTTGCCCTCTTGACTGTCGTTGAGTCGTTCATTGAAATGTTTTCTGGCAAATTCTAGACAGGCATATACCCCTTCTTTTACCCGAGCCTCTTCCTTTAACTCATTTACATCTATCTGTCCTTCTTCTATAGGAATGTTGTACCTTTCTGCCAAGTGCTTAATAGCCAGCGGATAAGAAAGCCCTTCATGCTCCATTACAAATTGAAAAACATTACCCCCTTGCTGACAGCTAAAACATTTGAAAATACCCTTGCTTGGCGATACACTCATACTCGCATTGGTATCGTCGTGAAATGGGCAAAGACCTTTGTAGTTTGCTCCAGCACGTTTCAGTGTTACATACTCTCCTACCACTTCCTCTATGGGAGCTACGTCAAAGATTTTGTCTATGATGGCCTGTGGTATCATTATATAGTACAAATAAACAATAATACTCTGTAAGAAAGAACTCAGTACAGAAGCGTGTTACTACAGAGCCCTCGATTACAATCTTAAGCTTATTGAAAATTATTCGACATCTGATATTTAATCCTTAACTTTGCTATATGGACAGTCAAGCCACCAAAATAGAATTAGCAAGCTTCATTCTAGACTTGCAAAATCCCGATCTAATTGAAAAAATTAAAAATCTCATATATGGCAATGTCGATATATATGATGAGCTTTCTACTGATCAAAAAGAACAGGTACAACTTGGCATACAACAGGCTAAGGAAGGGGAAACTACTCCATGGGAAGAAGTAGAACAGCTCCTAAAACAGCGATGAAAGTTGACATTTCAAATAATGCACAAATTCAACTAAACAAGATTATAGATTATATAAAAGCAGAATGGGGAGAGAAAGCCAAGGATAATTTCCTCGCTAAATTATCTGATTCGATAAAGCTAATAAGGTCTCACCCCAATGCCTCACCAAAGAGTAATACTTTACCTAACCTAAGAAGACGAATGGTAGTGAAACAAGTATCCATTTTCTACACTATACTAGAGTACCAAATTACTATCATTGCTGCGTTTGACAATCGAATGAACCCAAACTCAATAACTAACACATTAAGTAACTTACCATAATGAACCTATCAGATAGGATAACACAACTCGCAGAAAAGCATTTTGATGACTTAGTAGCTACACGTAGGTACTTGCACAGTCATCCAGAATTGAGCTTTGAGGAATATGAAACTACTAAATTCATTGCCCAGAAACTCAAAGACAATGGGTACGACTTGGAGAAAATCACCGAAACAGGAGGTTTCATAGATATAAAAGGGAAGAACCCAGATAGCAAAACAATTGCTCTACGTGGAGATATAGATGCACTGCCCATCGTAGAACAAAACGACGTAGAATATAAATCAAAGAACGAGGGCAAAATGCATGCCTGCGGTCACGATGTACATACTACATGCCTGCTTGGAGCTGTACGTATTTTAGATGAATTGAAAGATGAATTTGAAGGAACGGTACGCTGTATTTTTCAACCAGGAGAAGAAAGACTACCTGGAGGTGCTAGCATTATGATAAAGAATGGAGTTCTTAAGAATCCTAGCATAGAAAAAATACTTGGCCAACACGTAATGCCGCTCATAGATGCAGGAAAAGTAGGTTTTCGCTCTGGACTGTATATGGCCAGTGCAGACGAGATACACATAAAAGTAATAGGCAAAGGTGGGCACGGAGCTCATCCCCACCAGAATGTAGATCCTGTAGTGATCGCCGCACAAATAATCACTCAACTACAAACGGTGGTAAGTCGTCATAGCAAACCAAGCGTACCCAGCGTAGTGAGCATAGGCAAGGTAATAGCCAATGGAGCTACCAACATTATCCCAAATGAGGTGCTGATGGAGGGAACTTTTCGCACGTATGACGAAGAATGGCGAATGCGAGCACATACACTCATAGAGAAAATATGCAACGACACAGCAACGATGCACGGTGCTACTTGCGAGGCGGAAGTACGCAAAGGATATCCTTTCCTCAAGAATGATGAAGACCTCAGTAACAATGCTCGTATATGGGCCGAAGAATACTTGGGAGCAGAAAATGTAGAAGACCTCGAAATATGGCCAGCTGGAGAAGACTTTGCCTACTATAGCCAAGAAATTCCTGCGTGTTTTTATAGACTAGGGACACGAAACACCGAACGTGGCATAACCTCTATGCTACATACGCCTACGTTTGATGTAGACGAAAAGGCCTTGAAAGTAGGTAGTGGGTTGATGGCTTACTTGGCTATTCAAGAATTAAAATCCATGTAAGCAGTCTCAATTCTATTAATCCCACAGTTAATGTCTCAACACAAACAACAACTCGGCAAAGAAGGAGAAGAGATAGCCACTGCCCATCTCATAAGCAAGGGCTACAAGATACTCGCTAGAAACTACCGCAGCGGCAGAGCAGAAATAGACATAATTGCTTCCATAGAAGACTGGATAGTAATAGTAGAAGTAAAAACCCGTGAAACGGACAAGTACGGCAATCCAGAGGAATCCATAGGTACAGGCAAGGTCAACATGCTAGCCCAAGGAGCAGAAGACTTTTTACTGGATAGGGACTTGCATAACAATGTAAGGTACGACGTTATATCGATAATCAAAAATCAATACAAAACAGAGGTCCATCATCTGGTAGATGCTTTTTGGCCGGGGCTGTATTGATAGCCTATTTCTTTGTATAATGAGAATATTTCTTATTGCACTGTTCAGCCTTAAGAGCAAACCTAAAAAGCAACTTAATTTTGACAGTCGATTATTTATTTCGCACGCACACATGACATTTTTTTAATTAATGTTTACGATACTTGTAGTATGATTATGAAAAAATACATCCCTTTTATCCTCAGACTTATACCTGCGGTGATACTACTTCAGACTTTGTTTTTTAAATTCACTGCTGCACCCGAAAGCGTATACATCTTTGAAACCCTTGGACTAGAACCATACGGCCGTATTGGAAGTGGTATTGCAGAACTCATTGCTGCTGTACTTCTCCTCATACCCAAAACTTCTTGGGCAGGTGCTGGACTATCGCTTGGCGTAATAAGTGGGGCTATTGTATCTCACCTTACCCAATTGGGTATAGAAGTACAAGGCGATGGAGGCTACTTGTTTTTCTTAGCCGTAATCGTATTTGTATTCAGTGCTATTGTGCTTTGGATGCATAGAAAAGAGATACCCGTAATAGGGTCAAAGCTATAGCAGCCTTTGGGACAAAATAGTTTTCAAGATTAACACGTAAAATACCTTACATTTTCATCAGTTTTCTACGAATCACTTGCCCATCTCCTGTAGTGAAACTCGCGTAGTACACTCCATTTATCCAGCTACTCACGTCTGTCGTATACCACTCGCTACTTGGCTTTACCTGCTCTGTAAATACTTCTTTTCCGTGTAGATCCATAACACGCAATATGCCTGCTATTGGTAGTTGCATTTTCCAATGCATCTGGTTTTCTATAGGATTAGTCATCACCAAATAGTTGTTGGCTAGTTTTTCTGTTATGCTAGCCATTGTACGATTTATCGTTATTTTTATAGTCACTGGTAAATGGTCACTCATATTGTACAATGCGTTTAGCACGTTGGAAGGCACAGAGGTATTCCCAGCATCAGTGATATTACCGTTAAATCGCTGACCATCATTGCCCACCGCAACATACGAGCCTGATACATAGCCCATACCACGCTCATTGCCTAGTAACTCTTGCCCACACAGTATAAAATCGAAACGATCGTCTAATCCGCCACCACTGTGACAGCTTCCACTTGCACGAGTGCTTTGTGTGTGAATAGAAGAAAAGTTACCACTATTATTCCAAGACCCTGGTTTGTTAATAGGGTCTTTGAAACGCACGGCTTTGTTGGAGTAACCCAATAGATTAATAAAACCTTGCTCGTTGCTGGTATACATATTAAAATCACCTGAAAAAATATAGCTCCTATTCGCATTGTAATTATCCTCGTGGTATTTCATCACTGCTTCGGTGGCATTTGCACGTTGCGTTACATTGGCCGAACCCGTACTCGCTTTGAGATGTGCTACATAACATACAAGCCACGTAGTATCACCCTGGTCTAGCTCACTTTGGTCTACATAGTAGAGTTCATATACATCTATTAAGCGTACTAAAGTAGTCCCATTGAGTGCTCTATCAATTTGATCTTGACGGTGAAGTGCTAGCTTATTTTTATTGTAGTAAAGCATATTGGTAAGGTTGCTATTGCCCGTATAGTTGGCTTGCTTATAGTAGTTACGTCCATCTTTATTCAGTGCATTGTCAATGAGCCGCTTAGCAGCGGTGCCGCCGTCTCCTACAATTTCATTCACCGCTATAATATCTGGTTTAACATGGCTTACTATAGTATTCATGTACCCCTCTTTATCCGAAGGATTGTTATTACTCGCCGTACAAAAATTACTGATATTGCGGTAATTTAGCAGATTGTACTGCATATACACCAGTGTGTCGTTTACATTTTGACCTAACGTAAACAGTGTTGCAAAAACAGCTAAAACGGTAATATTTCTCATCTATGTTTCAAATTTAGTGCTTTAGCGAATACATATATTCGTATTGCCGTTTTTTTCGCCAAAAAAGGATACGGATACAGTTCGCAATCTGGATCACCCTCTCGGGTATTTCAACTACCTTTCGTTTAGGGTCCATCCGTATGTATTACACCAAATATATAATTTAGACTGCATTTATAAAACAACTTAACCTTCTCATTACAAATCTATTAACATTCATTTCAGCACGCAAATAGGCTAAAATATACTTTCCCGTAAAAAATACTTAATATGATACTTGTCAAGTTGCCCGAATGTTTGATTTTTGCAGACGTAAAAGAATTACTTACCACATGGAAAATATATTAATCGTTTTAAGCATTTTAATCTTGGCATCATCTTTTGGAGGTACACAATTACCAAAACTGCCAGGTGCTATTTTATCCTTGGGGGCTTTATTTCTTGCTCTTTTCAATACGCATGCCAGAGAGAATATGATGGCAGTCTTCTTTGTAATCCCAGTTTTATTGGTGATAGTAGGAATCGTTTCTTATTTATCAGAAAAAAAATTGGCTACAGACGGCGAAAATGCAAGCAGCAAAGACAAACTACTCGGAGGTTCAATCTTCCAAGTTATTTTCATACTTGCGGTTACCATGTATTTCGTTTCTACATTCTTTTTTCCTCACTACAGCTAAAATCCTTACGTTTATCCGTTTTTAGTGGCATTACCCTTTACGGGTAGTGTATTATTGTAGTTATGGAAATAGCTATTGTCATCACAGGTATCCTGTTAATCATTATCGGTTTTGCAGGTAGCATACTGCCTGCCTTACCCGGACCGCCAATTGCTTATGCTGCACTATTGATCCTACTCATACAGGAAGGCACCAAGTCAGAAATGGCTAGAAATAACTTCACCTGGCTCATAATACTCGGCGGGTTCACCCTTTTCATTACCCTTATTGATTACTACATGCCGATATGGGGTACCAAAAAATTTGGCGGTACTAAAGCAGGTTCTCGTGGCAGTACTGTAGGACTTATTGTAGCTGTAGTACTTACTTTTTTCACCTCCGGTTTGGCCGTAATTCTTATTATAGTAGGACCTTTCGTAGGAGCCTATCTAGGCGAAAAGCAATCTGGCCAAACATCTCAAGTAGCACTACAAAGTGCCAAAGGTTCTTTTCTAGGTTTCGTAGCAGGTACCCTAATGAAAGTAGTAACTGTAATAGCTATTGCTCTCTATTTTGCGTCTGTGTTGCTTTAGAAGGATCGCTTCTATAGGTTTTACATTTCATTTTTAACGCATGCAGATCATTCTCCGTGAAAAATTGCTGCCAAAGCAAAAGAACAAGGCTTAGCAACTTCTACAACTGATTACACTAAACGCTTGAGAGAAGAGGAAGGATTGGTCTACAACTCTACCATATCTGCAATGGTCTTACCTATACTCAGACTAGAAGTAGCAGCAGGACTCGGAGCGTTTATAACATGAATAGCCCGTTTTTCGGTAACCAGTTTGAAATCATCTAGCAATCCGCCTGTTCGATCGCACGCTTGTGCACGTACTCCAGCGGGTGCAGCTACCAAGTGCTCCTCGCGTACTTCCGGTATTAGTTTTTGAAGTGCTTTTGTAAATGCTTTTTTGCTAAACGAACGGTACATCTCGCCCAGACCCGTTTTCCAATATTTGAACATCACCTTCTGAAAACCGGGCCATAATAGGCTACCAAAGAAGTCCCTGAAATCAAAATCAGTACGCTTGTATCCTTCTTTCTTAAAAGCAAAAACCGCATTGGGTCCTGCTTCTATACCGCCATCTGCCATACGCGTAAAATGCACGCCAAGAAACGGGAATGCAGGATCTGGAACAGGATAGATAAGGTGCTTCACGAGGTGTTCTGCCTCATTCGTCAATTCAAAGTATTCTCCTCTAAAAGGAATTATTTTGGTGTCTACACTGCCCAAGTGCATCTTGGCTACCTCGTCACTATACAGCCCCGCACAGTTTACCATCATTTGGCATTCTACAAAACTCTTGTTGGTGACTATCTGTACACCTTCCTCGTTTTCTTCTACCGATTTTACACGTGTGTTTAGGTGTATCTCACCTCCGGCTGCCGTTATTTTCTCTGCTAACTTGACACATATATTTTTGTAATTGATGATGCCCGTTTGCGGTACACGGATAGCTTGCACACCTGCTAGGTGTGGCTCTATCTCTTTTAGCCTAGCTTTGTCTAGCATTTCTAGGCCTTCTAGACCATTTTCTCTTCCCCTATCAAAAAGAGTACGCAATGCCGGAATCTCACTCTCATCTGTAGCTACTACCACCTTACCACATAGCTCGTAGTGTATATCGTTCTCATCACAAAAAGCAAGGAGCATATTATATCCGTCTATGCAGTTTTTAGCCTTTAAGCTGCCCGGTTTATAATAGAGTCCAGAGTGTATCACACCACTATTGTTGCCTGTTTGGTGAAAAGCAAGTTCCCCTTCTTTTTCTAAAACTACAATCTTCTTGTCTGTGTACTTTAGTGTCAAATGATAGGCCGTGGCTAGACCGACTATTCCTCCTCCTACTATGGCAATATCTGCATTCATATTATGCCTACGAAAGTACTATTAATGCATGTAAGAACACCTCACTTCTACAGGAAGACACTACCGAAAATCATTCTGATAATATTATTTGCATAGCAAAACTCTTATATAAATATTTGCCCCATGCAACACTTGGCATTCAGACTAATACTTGGTCTTATGATAGCAACACCATCTCTTTGTTTGGCTCAAAGCAGTGACTTAGGCAATTGGCTACTTTACTTTGGCAACAAGAACATAAATGAGAAGCTCAACTGGCACCATGAAGTGCAGTACCGAAACTATAACGCCATCGGCGATATGGAGCAACTCCTCCTTAGGACCGGCATAGGATACAATCTTACTCCAAGCAACCACAATTTGCTACTTGGCTATGGTTTCATACAAAGTGAAAATTA
>TARA_B110000902_G_scaffold146193_1_pt1 | contig 10382 bp, 15 predicted proteins | sample TARA_B110000902 | Tara Oceans TARA_B110000902 (sample SAMEA4398009) | marine metagenome | biome: Polar Biome; feature: [SRF] surface water layer (ENVO:00010504); material: water (ENVO:00002006), including particulate matter (ENVO:01000060) such as... | depth 5 m | reverse complement strand
TAAGTTTTTAAACGAACTACTGGACGCAATGAAAGGTCCCAAGTACTATAACGATGATGATGCAATGACTGACTACTTTAGCCGTAGCCACTACACTGATATCCAAGTTGGTAAATGGAATACACCTTACGAAAATGTGTAAAAAAAGTTGCAAAAAGGCTTGACAACCAAGACGTCTTACCGTATAATAGTAGTATATTAAATAAGAAAGGAGTTAGAAATGAGTGTAGATCTTAGAACTGTTGTTTCAGATTTAAATTATATTCGTGGCACGGCTACTCCACGCCAACGACTAATTGATATGACGGAGATGACACAGCGGCAAGCCAATGATGTCTTTGCGTTTATCAATCATAGTTTAAAACCAAAGGTAATGAAAAAAGAAGGTGAACGAACACGTATTGAAGTTAAGCGTGAAACCAGTAAACTAGGCAGTGCCATTACCCAACTACAATGCATGGGCTTCAAGGCTCCTGCCAATCTTTCAAACATATAGGAGACACACATGCCTGATGATAGCAACTTTAGACTATTTGTGAACAACATGTATCAGGCCGCAATGAATGAACGAGCGGACTATAGCCAAGAACCATGTACAATTCAGGAGTACTTTGATAACAATAAGTTTTGGTTAAAGGCGCAATTCCAAAGTGGCAAAGAAATCCTTGACATTGTAAATTAACAATTGTATAATGGTTGGGTAAACAAAGCAAAAGGCACAGACAATGAAAAAGAAATATGATATCATTGAAGTAATGACGCTTGCTATTGCAGTTGATGAGCACCAAGGCTTCATTAAGAGTGGTTATGGATATCACGATTATGATAAAAAATCCAATGTCTTTGACAACAAGACAGCTATTGCCAGAATCCTACAGCAAAGTCCAGAGGCTCCAGAAATTACAATAACACAAACACATCGTGATCAAGCTCTAGAGCTTAAAGATTACTTTGACAGTATTATTGTAATGAAGAAGCTAACAGGCAATGTTAACGGGTTTGAAGACACTGTGGGACAATTGCTTAACCATACTGAAGTAGACAATTATGGTGTCAGTGTAATTGCCAGTTTGCCCAACAGTTTGCGTATCCAGAAACAACGTGACGAAATGGAAGAGTTTTACGATGAAAAACGTCACACCAGTGAGTATGTAGGCAACGTTGGCAAGCGGTTTAAGTTCAGCCTCCTAATCCAAGATATCAAATTCATTGCCAAATACAACATTCATTTGGTAACTGGTGTAGAGGGCGACGTAAACCTAGTTAAGTTCTTCTGGAGCAAAGATCCAGATATCAGTGACATCCTTGTTGGTAAAACAATGGACGTTACTGGGTTTGTTAAAGAACAAAGCATCAGTAAATTCAGTAAATGCAAAGAAACTGTAATTAATAGAGTAAAAATTACAAATAAGGCTTGACATTGTCGGCACTGAGTGCTATCATGTATGTATAGTTAATGCAAAAGGAGTGAGAACCAATGCAAAAAGTACGTGTTTTAACCGGAGTATATGCCGGAGCAACAATCAAAGATACCGTTTTTAAACTTGAGAAGCCTTTTAAAATAGGCCGCAATGGCGGATTTATCACAGTGTGTGGTAAAGACATTCCAGGAATGCCAGATCGTAAGATCCGCATTAAAGTGGAAAGCGCAAACAGTTTTGAAGACGTTGAAGATAATGCATCAGTAGGCACACCGAATGTGGATGTTAAGCCAGAAGAAACTGATGAACAAGTAATTGAACGACTACGTGAGCGGTTCCAAATTTTGGAAGATATGACAGAGGCCGCTATTGATGGAGTTGTTCGTGGAATGGTTGTAACAGGCCCTCCAGGTGTAGGTAAAAGTTTTGGTGTAGAGCGGGTGTTGGAGTCAGCACAAGTTGCTACCAAACTAACCAATGCCACAGAGCGTTACGGTGTTGTCAAAGGTGCCAGTAGTGCTATTGGACTTTACAAGACGCTGTATAATTATGCAGACAAAGGTTCAGTACTTGTGCTGGATGACTGTGATACTGTATTGTATGACGAAACTAGTTTGAATTTGCTTAAAGCCGCATTAGACAGTGGCAAGAAGCGTAAACTAAGTTGGTTAGCAGACAGTGCATTGTTACGCCGAGAAGGCATTCCAGACACATTTGAATTTAAAGGAAGCGTTGTGTTTATTACAAACCTCAAGTTTGAAAAAGCACGTGGTAAGATTGCAGACCATTTGGGTGCTATCATGTCACGTTGCCACTACTTGGACTTGACAATGGACACAATGCGTGAAAAGTTTTTGCGGTGTAAACAAATCGTTGGGGATGGCATGCTAGATGAGTATGGCTTCGACAAAGAGCAACAGGCAGAGATGCTCGAATATGTTTACGTCAACCGCAACCGACTGCGTGAATTGAGCTTGCGTATGGTTACCAAAATTGCAGATCTAAGAAAGATGGATCCTGTAAAGTGGAAAACATATGCAGAGTCAACATGCATGCGGAGAGTTTAATTGGTTAGCTTCTCCTCTGTCTATATATCTCACTCCGGCTAGCTAATTAAAAAAAGGGGGGATCGAAAGGTCCCCCCTACCTTATCTTATTGACAATAATGGATTAAATGTGTATAGTAATAACATGGCAAAAATAATTTTAAAAGACGAAGTAAACTGCAAGATTGAAGGTCTTGATGTGGAAACTCGCAAGAAGCTATCCAACCAGTTTAGCTTTATGTTGCCGTATGCATACCACGTACCAGCATATAAACTAGGACGTTGGGATGGTAAGGTTAACTACTTTAACATCGGTGGCACCACTTACACCAATCTGTTGGAAGACATATTGCCAGTATTGGTTGCTGAAGGATATGAAGTAGAGATTGACGACCGCAGACAACAAATTAAATTAGACTTCCCACAAATTACAGAAACACATTTTAGTCACAAAATGTGGCCTGAGCGACATCCAGTTGCTGGTACACCAGTTGTATTGCGTGACTATCAAGTCAGCATCATTAATGAGTTCTTGAATAATCCACAGTGTTTACAGGAGATTGCAACAGGTGCAGGTAAGACTCTAATAACAGCCGCTCTGAGTAATCTAATCGAGCCTTATGGGCGTAGTATTATAATTGTGCCCAACAAAGACTTGGTATTACAAACAGAAGTAGACTACGTTAATTTGGGCTTGGATGTAGGCGTATACTTTGGGGATAGAAAAGAATTTGGCAAAACACATACCATTTGCACATGGCAAAGTTTAAACAGCATGGAGAAGCGTTTTCGTAGCGGAGACAGCGATGTTAGTATCGTTGACTTTGTGGAGGATGTACAGTGTGTTATTGTTGATGAGGTGCATCAAGCAAAGGCAGATGTGCTTAAAAAGCTACTCACTGGAGTATTTGCTAATGTGCCAATCCGTTGGGGTCTTACTGGTACAATACCAAAAGAAGATTCAGACAAGATTGGACTTACAATTAGCCTAGGGCAGGTGGTAAATAAACTTGCAGCCAGTGAGTTACAGGATATGGGTGTACTTGCATCATGTGATGTGAACATTCTACAACTTCAGGATACTGCTGAATACAGCAATTATCAGGAAGAACTAACATACTTGACTACAGATAAACAACGCCTAGATTACATGGCGGGGTTGATTCACAGCTTGAGCCTTGAAGGCAATACACTTGTATTAGTGGACAGGATCAAAGCTGGACAGGGGTTACTTGAACGCCTTCCAGAAGAAACCGTTTTTATCAGTGGCAGTATGAAGAGCAAGGATCGCAAAGATGAATATGATGAGGTTAGTGAAGCAAACAATAAAATTATTGTTGCTACTTATGGTGTGGCCGCTGTTGGCATTAACATCCCTAGGATTTTTAATCTTGTTCTTGTTGAGCCTGGTAAGTCTTTTGTGCGTGTTATCCAGTCTATTGGGCGTGGTATACGTAAAGCAAAGGATAAAGACAATGTTCAAATATGGGACGTAACTAGTACTGCTAAGTTTAGCAAGCGCCATTTACGTGAACGAAAGAAGTTTTATAAAGAAGCTTCATACCCATTTACTATCGATAAGGTGACATATAGAAAATGAAAATATTAACAGTAGAAAATAAGCCGTACGAATTAGACTTTGTACCAGAAGAAATAGACGATATACGATATGGTGTTTTAGATTATAGTAACAAAAACGATGCAGATTATTTCTTTGTTCCGCTTGTTTTTCTTGAGATATTTAATGCACCAGCCGCAGTGTTGCGTATAGGCAACCATATGGTTAAGATGCCATTGGACTGGAGTTTAATCATATGTGAGCCAGAAGTTGGCGAACCAGAAGTAGTGCCAATTACAAGTTTAAATGATCGTGGCTTTCATGCCTTTACATTTAATCCAATTACAGGATTTTTGCCAAAGTTTCAACTGGTAGAAATCTCAAATGTATTTCAGGAAGTGAAATGGCACTTTCCGAAACTTAAATTCGGACACTTTTTGGCAGTGCCATTGGGTGACGAGGAAGGGTGTGAGTGTGCTTATTTTGTCAAAGAAACAAGCAAAGTACCTGACGTACTAGACACATGGCACTTGTGGTAAAACAAAATTAGCTAAAATAGCTAATACAACAAAATATGTTATAAGGAGAATAAAATATGACATTACATGAACAAATCGTTGCTTCGTACGAAGCATACCTAGCAGAACATACGGCGTGGGAAACTAAAAGCACCAAAGCTGCGGCAACTCGTGCCCGTGGTGCATTGGGAGACTTGGGTAAACTAACCAAAACTCGCCGTGCAGAAATCCAAGAACGCAAGAACGCATTGTAATGAGTGGCCAACGGCGCTGGCTTAAAACTTGGGCTCGCACCGTTGGCATGCCCATTGGCGAAACAGATGACGACAAGCCTGAGTTTCTGCCAATTGCACAGGTAGATGTAAAACGTGCATTATTTTTCAGAACATTCTGGATTGTCTTGCACATTATAACCTGTTGTGCTATAATAGCTGGTAATGGTAGGAGTTTGGGTATATGGTAGATAAACTTAGTATTAAAGAAGAGATGCGGGCAATTGACGAGCGTTCTGTTGGTTGGTGGGATACACTAACTGCTGAAGAGCAAAAGAAGATCAGCCCATGGTTGTTGATGCGATACACCAGTGCATGTGATACTAACCATGATGCAATACGGGATCATTACTTAACAATGACCAATGAATTGGTTAATGTGCAGTTTAATACACTCCGGCATCATGTACAATTGCAGCATCGGCTATTGCAAGTGGTTGGCATTGGCAAAGGTCAATATCATCCTTGGATACCGCCAGGCAAGCGACAGAAAAAGAACAAAGTATCAGAGTGGCTACTAACACTTTACCCAGGCATTAACGACGATGAACTGGACATACTGTTAGAGAGCCCCAAGACTGAATTAAAAAGTCTAGCCATGTCAGCCGGCATGACAGATAAGGATATAAAGGCATTATTTAAATAATGTATACATGTGAGTATTGTAAGAAAAGTTTTAAACGTGAGAACAGCCTTGCTGTACACATGTGCGAGCGTAAACGCAGATCTCTTAATCAAAGAGAAAAGCACGTGGTAGCAGGATATGATGCTTACAATTTTTGGTACAAACTTGCTATGGGAAGCAAAAAAGACAAAACATATGATGATTTTGCTGGTAGTCAATACTATAGTGCATTTGTAAAATTTGGCAGATACATAATGGATATACGAGCAGTTAATCCACACTCGTATATACGTTGGCTTACCATAAACAAAACTAAATTAGACACTTGGTGCAAGGACAGTGTATACAATCGTTACTTGGCTGATAGCAGTAAGAATGAAACTGCTGATAGAGCGTTGGAGCGATATGTAATCCATGCCGAGGCATGGAGTAAGACAAGCGGACATCACTGGAGCGACTACTTTGACAAGGCTACTCCACACAGTATTGTAATACACATTGGCAATGGAAAGATATCGCCTTGGATTATTTACAGTAGCGACAAGGCACAAAAATGGTTGGATACTATTCCAAATGACATGCTTAAACAGGTTGCAGATACATTGGACCCAACTTTTTGGGTACGCAAGACGAAACTATTTCCACAGGAAGTTAAATTTATAAGAGAGATAATCGGATGATTCCAGCAACAGACATTGACATTGACACTGCTGATAGACGCCTTGTACTAGATTTGTTCCCACATACTGTGGCAGTCATTAAGCGTAATAACAAAACTGTTAAACATAATACTGGTGTGTACTTTCACAAGATGCCCAGTGAACCGTTTACTGGTATGGCCACAATTGATCACAAAGAAGCTGAAGATCGTGGCTTTTTTAAACTTGATATACTTAACCTAAGTCTGTACAAAGACATCAAAACGCCACAACAACTAGATGAGTTAATGGCAATTGAGCCACAATGGGACCTGCTTACACATGACGAGTTTACTGATATGTTATTTCATGTCAAAGGACACGGAGACATTTTACGTAGATTAAAGCCCACTAACATTATACAATTGGCTTCAGTGCTGGCAATTATACGACCAGCAAAGCGACATTTGGTTGACAGTAGTTGGGATAAGATACAATCAGACGTATGGGTACCGCCAACAGATGGAACATATTATTTTAAAAAGAGCCATGCTGTTGCCTATGCACATGCTATAGTTGTGCAAATGAATCAGTTGGTAGAAACTCTGACATGAGTTTTAACACGGAAGAATTTTGGCACAATGGCTTTTGTAAGGTAAGAGAGAATATACCACGCAGTACAATAGACGCACATCGTGCATTTGTAAACTCCAGTCAAGTGCATATTGATCGAGGACACGATGTACACGGCAACTATTACGACAAAACTCCTAAACGTAGAATACAATGGGCGAACACTTGGAGTCAGGAATTAAGCGAAACACCCATAGTGCATGCATGTAATAAATTTTATATGCCACAGATTGCGTTGCTGTTGAACGACCCAGTATTATATCACAGCGATATTGTGACAACGTATCCAAACTATCAGACAGTTAGGCCACATATTGATACTCCGTATAGGCATGAAAGTTTTGCTGATGAAGATGATTTTTTAGGTGTACAATGTTTACTTCCACTAAGTGAAAACTTTGGCCCACGCACTGGCGGAACTGCATTTGTGGCAGGAAGTCATAATACTAAATGGGACATCAAAGATTGTTACGACGGCGTACATGATGAGTTTTTTAGAGAGCAGTGTACAGCCACACAAGTGGACTATGGTGAAATGCTCATCTGGCACCCACGAGTACTACACAGTGCCACGCCAAATCACAGTCCCAATAAACGCCCAGCATTACTAATGCTGTATGTTGAGCGTCACATACATGATGAATTAAGAATAATCGAAAATATTATCAGCTAAATTAGCTGACTTTTCGTATTAACTGGACGTTTTTGCGTTTTACTCGCTTTTGCATAATGTCACGTAAACAGATACTGGGTCCATGAAGGACTTCGAAATCTTTGTTTGTAAACGTAACTAGTGACTCGCGAAATATTCTAAAACGACCGCCCATGATGATGTTGATTGGAATCTTACGATTGGTTTCCCACCACCACTCTTCTCCAAGTTGGAGAAAGACTTTCTTTAAACGTGAGTCTTTAATTTGTTCGTAAATATACATGCTGGTAACATTGTTATCTTGATTTTGCATGATGCCTACGTACTCATTGTTGCCGTAACTGGCGAGTGTTAAAAATGGGAACTGCTCTAAAAGTTCTTGATATTGATTTTCTATCGTCATAATAATACTTATCTTTTAATAAATAGTGTTGGAGAATTTACATATGGCACAAGGCACCGGATACATAGACACCCAACGAGGTGATGTCGTTCTGACAACCCGAACGGGAACTACGAGGAATCAACCCAGTAGTTATAAACCTTTCAAACTTTTGAAGGGCGTGGACACTACTATCACATTTTTTATTAAAGAGCTTGACGCTAGTCCTGTGCAATTGCACGACAAAACGATCAAAGTTCAGATAACCAAAGATAAAGATAATACAGTCCTTGTCAGTAAAAACTTAAAAATTGTAGACTACGACAATGGTGTCGTTACCTTGCATATCTCACCTGGCGACATTGCCAGTTTTGAACCTGCCTTCTACAACCTACTACTTACTTATACCAATCCAAACAACCAGATTCACGCCATGCATGCAGACCAAAATTACAGATATGCATACACGGCTGAAGTAGTTGATGACGTTGGTCCAGCTGATAACACCGCAAGTACAGAGGCCAAGCTGCTGTATCAAGAAGAATTGGCACTAACTGCTGACGTGACCTACCAATCTCTATATTCTTTTGAGTTTACTGGCGCTAATCCGTATTACGCTACTAACATGTATACATATACTGGTGCTGGCCGTGATGCCGCAGTGCGGATCACCAAATCAAACGTAGCTTACAGTGTTGGAATTGACGCAGGCGGCGTGGGATATAGTGTAGGCGAAACAATTACAATAGCAGGAACATTCCTGGGCGGTGATACACCAGCTCACGATTGTATAATTACTGTTGGAACCATTACTGCCAGTGGCGGAATCACTAGTATTACCGCAACAGGCGCTCCGAATTATTTTTCTAAAGTGTATGTTTCTAGCCCATTGCCCGGACCAGCACACAGATCTGGTGCAGCAAACGGATTAAATACGTTTAGCATACAGCACAGTGGGTTTACTGGCAGTTTTCAAATACAAGGCACACTGTTGAATAATCCAACAACAGACAGCGATTGGTTTGCAATTAACCCTCAGAGTATAACTGACATCTTTGGTGCAGTGGCGATAGACAACACCAGCAACAGTCAAAGCACTGATGCCTACATATTTGACGGTAATTTCATGTATGTCAGAATAAAGTTAAATATTATCAAAGGATCGATTGACAAAATACTATATAGAAGTTAATATAGTAGTATGCATATCGTTATCGAATTTACCAAAAATCTGATGCCTCCTTCGTGGAAGTCCACTGGTTCCGGTTGGACCAGCGGCAATTGTCCTATGTGTATTACAAATGGACAAGGCAGGCCTGATACCAAACGCCGAGGCGGCTTCCGCTTTGAAGATGATAAGTTTCAGTATAATTGCTTTAATTGTGGGTACACAACTGGCTGGAGCCCTGGTAAGCAACTGAGCGGGCGTCTGAAGCAGTTATACAGTACACTGGGTGCAGACGCTAGCGATATCCATCGATTACAAATAGAGCTAATGCGTGAGCGTGACACGAGTGAATTATTCATACAAAAAACTAAAGAAGATCAACCAGTTATAATAGACTGGCCACTGTTTGAACTACCCAAAGATGCTGCTCCAATTAAAAACTATCCAGTGGGTGAGTTAGATGATGTGAGTGTGGAACGGTTTGTCGCCGCATGTGAATTTTTAGTTGATCGTGGATTAGATAACTGGACTGATTGGCATTATAGTACGTTTAGTCACTTTCGTAATAGAGTAATACTGCCGTTTCGCTACAAAGGAGACATTGTAGGGTATACGGCACGTTGGGTTGGTGATGTTCCAAATAAAGAAACAACAAAATATTATGTGCAACAGCCCAAGGATTTTGTGTTTGGGTTGGATCGTCAGCGTGACAAACGGATAACTATTGTAACAGAGGGCCAGTTAGATGCAGTTGCAGTTGATGGCGTAGCCATTGGCAGTAATAACATGAGTGTTGAACAAGGTAAAATAATAGAACTGCAAGGCAATAGAAACATAGTATTGCCAGATGCAGATGCCGCAGGCATGAAACTTGTTATGCAAGCTATTGCCCGTGGATGGGAAGTAAGTTTTCCGCCTTGGGATAACGATGTTAAAGATGCTAACGATGCTGTACGAAAGTATGGTAAGTTATTTACAATAAAAAGTATTTTAGACTTCAGTATATCAAACCCAACTAAAGCAGAAATAATGGGAAAAACCTATTGTAAATAATCTGCAAAACAAATATAATCGAGGAGAGCAGTTATGAGAACTAAAGAAGAAATTTTAGCACAGATTACAGAAGTTATGGACGAATATGTAACACCAAATGTAGCACAGCATGGTGGGCAGGTAAACATACTTGACTTTGACTTAGAAACTGGTATTTTAAGTACACAACTCAGCGGAAGTTGCAGTGGGTGTGCTAGTAGTATGGCAACATTAAAGCAAGGTGTTGAAAGCACACTAATGCATTTTGTTCCAGAAATTACAAGTGTTACCGGCGAAGACGACCCAATGTTTAACAATCCGTATTACTCATCAGACCAATTTGGCAATTACAACTTTGATGATGATAATTTTCGGTGAAACGTGGCAGAACGTCCCACAATTGGGGACATTCCCATGAACCATTGCATGAGGTAGAT
>TARA_B110000902_G_scaffold267272_1_pt1 | contig 10394 bp, 7 predicted proteins | sample TARA_B110000902 | Tara Oceans TARA_B110000902 (sample SAMEA4398009) | marine metagenome | biome: Polar Biome; feature: [SRF] surface water layer (ENVO:00010504); material: water (ENVO:00002006), including particulate matter (ENVO:01000060) such as... | depth 5 m | reverse complement strand
GCAAGAAGGGCCGCTCAAGCAAAATTATTAATATCAAAAATTATCGTAAAGGCAACCTAGTAAATCAAACTGCGAAGAGTTTAAAAAATAGTGGCAACAGACACTATAAGACAAAAGTACAATTACGCACTGGTAAGATAGCTTTTCTTATCGGCAGCACTCGCCTAGAAGGCAACATAGAATCAACGAAAGACCGAGACATATATATCGCTTTGTTAGATACGCGAGACATGTCTAAAGCCACTATGACATTGATTCCAACCGCATTATTAAAATAACCAAGCTATATTATCAGTGAAATAGAAGGCGGTTATTGCCATCTTTTTTTATGTCTTTGATTTATCCTTATAGCGTTATACTTAACCCATGACTGAACAAATACAAGCAACAACCGCCGACATAGAATGGAGAGAAAACGGAGTTCCGGTTTCAACTCAATTTGGCGATGTGTACTTTTCCAGCATCAATGGCTTAGAAGAGTCTCGCTATGTTTTTTTACAACATAACCAATTATCTCAGCGCTGGAAAAATATAAGCAACAACACTTTTAATATTATCGAAACAGGCTTTGGTACTGGACTGAATTTTTTAGCTGCCTGGCAGTTATGGCAACAAAGTGCATCGACTAATTGTCAGCTACATTTTATTAGTATCGAAAAATATCCTCTAACGAAGCAGCAGCTAAGCCAAGCCTTAGCACATTGGCCAGAACTAAAACCATTAGCTGACCAGCTCATCGCCAACTACCCACACCCGATTCCTGGCCAGCATCGGCTTGAGTTCAATGCTGGCAAGGTATGTTTAAGCCTCATTTTTGACGATGTCGAAACTGCCTTGACTGATATTCAACCCACTAATATCCAATGCGACGCTTGGTTCTTAGACGGTTTTGCTCCTAGTAAAAACCCCGCCATGTGGTCACTGCAAACACTAGAACACATTGCCGCTTTAAGTAAACTTGATACAAGTTTTGCCACCTTTACTGCCGTTGGCCGTATTCGTCGCGACTTACAGCAATTAGGTTTTGAGGTTACAAAGAGCAAAGGCTATGGCATAAAGCGAGACATGCTAAGCGGCACATTTAAGCAACATAGCTCTTCTGTAATGCAGTGGTATTCACCGCTTAAACATAACTCTGACTTTAAAGACAGTGGTGTTAACAATACATCGGTTAACAGTGTCGCCTTAATTGGCGCAGGGTTGGCCGGCGCGCATCTCGCCTATGGTTTGGCAAAACTAGGTATTGAAACTCATGTATTTGAAGCCCAAGACAATTGTGCCCAAGGTGGCTCAGGCAATGATCAAGGCATATTATATACCCGCCTATCACATGAGCGATTGCATTTAAGTGAGTTTTCTCTTACCGCACTGCTGTATTCATATCGTTACTATCAACAGTTATTTGATGCCGGGATACTAACCGAGCAAGAAGATGGCCAGCTCATGGGGTCGATTCAATTAGCGTTTAATAACAAAACTAAAATTTTACATGAAAAACTAAAACAACGCTTTAGCGATGACTCGCTGGTAAAATGGCTAAGCCCGGCTGAAATATCAGAAATTGCTGGTATCGAAACCGAGTATAGCGGTATCTATCTAAGCGATAGCGGTTGGTTAAACCCAAGACAAGTCTGCAAGAAATTACTCCAGCAACCAAATATAACACTGCATACCAATACAAAAATTGATGCTTTAAGTTACACCGATGGCTGGCAGTTAAGCGGTGGTCCGACAACAAAATTCGATGCGGTAGTAATCTGTAATGCTAGTGGTGCAAAGGCTTACTCTCAATCAACAGCGCTACCTCTGAAATCAATTCGTGGACAAATTAGTTACATCCCATTAGCTGATACTGCACCCCGTCCACTTCTACCAGTGTGCTATGAAGGCTATTTACCGCCGCCACAAAACAACCAGCAATGTGTCGGTGCAACTTTTAATCTAAACGACTCAAGTACCCAAGTAAGTCTAGTAGATCACCGCACTAACCTAGCGCAACTGCAGCAATATTTGCCAACTTACTACAGCTCAATAATGAACAGTGAGGTTGTAGCAGAAAACTTAACTGGCCGAGCCTCAGTTCGTTGCGCTACTCCCGATTACACCCCTATTGCAGGCCAACTGGCCGATCGAGAAAAATTTATTGAAAAATATTTACCCCTATCAAGAAATGCCAAACGCAATATTAGTGGCGCAGCTCCACTACTGCCAAATTGTTATGTAAGTGTGGGTTATGGTTCTCGAGGTTTAAGCTACTCTCCCTTGTGCGCACAACATATTATCAGTCAGATAACTAATACGCCGTCGCCGTTGCCTAGCAAGTTAGTTAAAGCAACCCATCCAGCGCGGTTTATTTTACGAGATATAGTTAAAGGTAAACTGAACATTGAAAATTAAGCCATTGGCAAGCTATCGCTATTTACTTATCGGCGTATTTTTATTGATCGTCAGCTGCGTCGATGCCGAAGAATTCACCGTAAAGATTGATGCCAAATATTCGCATCCTAATCGCGCATTTACTCAAGGGATTATTGTCGACAACGGCACTGTTATTGAATCTAGTGGACGTTATAACAAGAGTTTTGTACAAAGCTATGAAGTCGGCGACAACGCTGCGGTTAAATTAAAACATCTACCCGGTCACTATTTCGCCGAAGGTTTAGAAAAGTTAGCTGATGAGATTTTTGTTCTCACATGGAAAGAACGCTCTGTCTTAGTATTAAACGCCAATGATTTTTCCCTGCAAAGAAAAATGCGTTACCAAGGCGAAGGTTGGGGGCTAACCACCGATGGCATATATTTGGTAATGAGTAATGGCTCTAACATTATTACTTTTCGCAGCAAAGAAAACTTCAACATCGTCAGGCAAATAGCGGTAACTGATGAAGTTGGGCCAGTGGAATGGTTAAACGAACTAGAATGGATAGACGAAAAGCTCTACGCCAATATATGGCAACAAGATTTACTGATTGTTATTGACCCTGATAATGGCAAGGTTATTCAGAGAATTGATCTGTCGCCGCTGCGCGCGCAGCTCGGCAATGACCGAGTAGATGTTATCAACGGCATTGCATGGGATAAGACCAGTGAAAAACTCTATCTCACTGGCAAGCTATGGCCTTGGCTGTTTTCTGTATCAATTGTTGAAAAGTAGTCGTAACGACTAGCCGCCAACCCATGCCATGGTTAAACTGTGGTGCTTATTTACCCTTTGTAACTTCGAGATTATTATATGAGCCAAACTAGCGCAGCTATGGATATTTTAGATAACACGCCTCATCCAAGTTTTGAGCTATGTTCTAGCACCCCTATCACGTCGTTAAATCTCAATGCCTACTTATATCGACACAAAGTGACTGGCGCCCAACATTTACATCTTGCTTGTGACAGCGATGAAAACGCATTTTTAGTTGCACTGCGCACAATACCAACCGACTCAACCGGTGTCCCTCACATATTGGAGCACTTGGCACTATGTGGCAGTGAGAAATTTCCAGTACGTGATCCATTTTTTATGATGTTACGCCGCTCACTCAACACTTTTATGAATGCTATGACCTCTAGTGATTGGACGGCATACCCATTTGCTACCTGTAACCGCAAAGACTTTGATAATTTATTGTCAGTCTATTTGGATGCTGTATTTTTCTCGCGCTTAGACAAGCTCGACTTTGCTCAGGAAGGCCATCGCCTAGAGTTTGAAGAAGTAGGTAATGTTGACAGTAATTTGGTCTACAAAGGTGTTGTATTCAATGAAATGAAAGGCGCGATGAGTTCTATATCTAGCACCTTGTGGCAAACTTTGTCATACCATTTATTCCCAAGCAGTACTTATCACTACAATAGCGGCGGCGAACCCGCTGACATCCCATCACTAGATCACGATAACTTGGTTGCGTTTTATAAAACTCACTACCATCCTGGCAATGCCATGTTTATGACCTTTGGCAATATTCCGGCGGGCATCCAGCAAAAAACTATCGAGGAGCAGGCGTTAGTTCGTTTCAATGCTCCAACTGAAGTTATTAGTGTTAATGCAGAAATTCGCCTACCGTCACCCATTCAAGCAGTAGAATATTATGCCTTTGATGAAGAAGACACGGCTAATAAAACCCATATTGTTATGGGCTGGCTGCTCGGTGACACTAGTAATCTTACTGATGCTTTAGAAGCACAATTATTATCTGGGGTGTTATTAGATAACAGCGCTTCGCCATTACAAAAGGCATTAGAGACAACCGATATTGGTTCCGCCCCATCACCGCTATGCGGCAGTGATGACTCATCACGTGAATTAGTATTTGTTTGTGGTATCGAGGGAGCTGACACCAAAGCAACCGGTGATTTCGAAGATTTGGTTGTTAACACTCTACAAGAAATTGTTAACACCGGTGTGCCACAAGCCGATATTGAGTCTGTTTTACACCAACTTGAACTGCATCAACGTGAAATTGGCGGTGACAGTTATCCCTATGGTCTACAACTATTAATGCAAGGCTTAAGTTCTTTTGTTCATAATGGCGATATTGTTGAAACATTGAGCATAGAGACAGCACTTGACCAATTGCGGGATAAAATTAGTAATCGCGACTACATCCCAAATTTAGTGACCAACTTATTGCTTAACAATAACCATCGGGTCACGCTAACAATGCATCCTGACACTAAATTAAGCACTCACAAAGATCAGTTAGAAGCAGATAAATTAGCCGCTATTAAAGCGGGCTTTAATGACGATGAAAAACAGAATATTGTTGCCCAAGCTAGCGCACTAGAGGCGCGCCAAAACCAAGAGGACGACGCCAGTATTTTGCCCAAAGTTGGGATTGAGGACGTGCCGCCACAAATTGTTGATCCAACGCCAACTGTGAATGATTCTGGCAACCCTAAAACAACCAGTTATGTGGCTGGCACCAATGGTCTTTGTTATCAGCAAGTGGTGTTTAAGCTGCCAATGCTCAGCGCTGCTGAACTGGCCTTACTACCCCATTATTGTAACTTTATTACTGAACTAGGCTTAGGAACTGATGACTATCTGACAGTACAAAAACGCCAAGCGTCAGTAGTAGGCTCAATAAATTCATTTTCAAACATGCGCAGTCAGCTAGATAATAATCAGCAAGTCGATGCGTTTTTTACCCTTTCAGCTAAAGCTCTAAACCGTAATACGCCGGCGATGGCCGCGCTTATGCATGACACCTTAATCTTAGTGCGGTTTGATGAGCTGCCACGGATAAGAGAGCTGATTGCTCAAATTCGTGCCCGCCGCGAGCAAAGCGTTGTCGGCAGTGGTCATGCAATGGCCATGTTGGCAGCTAGCGGCGACTATAGTCCACTAGCACAATACGCCAACACAACTGGCGGCTTACTGGGCTTACAGGCAGTTAGAGTATTGGACGACAGTTTAAACGATGACTCGACTCTCGCTAAATTTGCTAAAGATTTGGCCGCTTTACATACGAAAATAACCACGGCGCCGATCGAGTTACTTAATGTTGTTGATGAAGATAGCCTTAGTAGTAGCGAGCAAATTCTTGCCGATACTTGGAGTAAATGGCCACACCAAGCGCAGCAATCCTTGCTGCACTTTGATGCGCCCACTGCAACTGGCAACCAAATTTGGCAAGCCAACACTCAAGTTAATTTTTGCGCCTTAGCCTTCCCTACTGTTGGCGTTAAACACCCCGATGCAGCGACGTTAACCGTGTTAGGCGTATTTTTGCGCAACGGCTTTTTACACCGGGCTATCCGCGAGCAAGGCGGCGCCTATGGCAGCGGCGCTGGCCAAGAATCTAACTACGGCGTATTTCGCTTTTTCTCTTATCGCGACCCTCGCTTAGAGGGCACCATAAAAGATTTTTATGCAGCGTTAACTTGGCTAAAAGAAACTAGTCATGACCCACAAAACTTGGAAGAAGCCATTCTGGGCGTAATCGGTAGTTTAGATAAAACGAGCTCGCCAGCGGGTAAAGCCAAGCAACATTTTTATAATAGTTTGTTTGGTCGTAAGCTCGAACAGCGTCAGCAATTTCGCCAACAAGTATTAGCCGTAACAATTGCTGATATGAAGCGAGTGGCTGAGCAGTATCTAATAGGTACAGAACATTGCATGGCAGTGGTTTCAAATGAAGCGAATACCGCCAATTTGAACGACTTTATCGCCACCACCAAAGCTAAAGTCATTAGCCTATAAGTGACTAAGGCGAGGGTTAGCCTCGCCTTAGTCTCAGTTTTCAATGACTAAAAACCGTCTTAATTAGATAATATCTAGTAGTTCTACATCTACCGCTAACACAGTATTAGCCGGCATGTTTTTAACTGATTTATCGTAAGCTAATGCGGCCGGAATATGCAGCCCCCATTTAGACCCAATCGGCATCATCTGAATCGCTTCTTTCCAACCTTCAATTAGACTCTGTACAGCTAATTCAACTGGCTCATTCGCTTCGATAGTGCTGTCAAACACCTCGCCATTGAGCAATGTGCCGTGATAATGAATCTTTACTACATCGTTGATAGAGGGCTTCTGACCCTGGCCTTTCACCTTTATTTCATACTGTAAGCCAGATTCAGTAGTGATCACGCCATTGCGTTTAGCATTGCGTTGCAGATACTCATCACCTTGCGCCTGTAAATTACGGGCGGCTTGGCGAGCGAGCGACTTAAGCTGAGCCTCAATAATACCGTAAGCATCAGCTAACTCTTCACTATCTAATACGCTTGGTTGGCCCAAAAATGCCTGTTCCATACCGGCAATAACCGCTTCTAGGTCAATAGCGTCTATATTTGTCGCGGCTAGGTGCTCACCAAATTGGCGCCCGATACCATAGCTAACTTTTTGCTCATCTGAGCCTAAGCTCAACTGATTATCGTCTGTCATAGTTACCTTAAATCTTCTATTCGTAATGCGTGATATTAGCAAAGCCGCGCAATATAGCAGGGTAAAATGCAAAAAAGTAGATTGACAATAGTAATTTCTTAAAAGTCTGCGTTATTCGACAATATACGTTACCCTTTGGCAATATATGCCTCGCCAGACAACGGCGCCAATCAGAGATAATAGACCATGAAAATACAGTTACTACTCACCGGCAACGAGATAATGTCAGGAGATATTGTTGATAGTAACTCTTCAATGATTGCCAAACGGCTAAGTTTAAGCGGTATAGACATATACCGAAAAGTGGTTGTCGGTGACGACATGGAGCTATTAATTTCAGAGCTGCAAACTATGTCAGCCAATGCCGATGTATTAATTGTCAATGGCGGTTTAGGCCCCACTATTGACGACTTGACTGCAGAGGCCTTGGCGAAGGCCTGTGGCGTTAAAATAAAAGAAAATGTAATAGCACTAAAGCATCTAGAAGACTGGTGTCACAGCCGTGGCATGACCGTTAACAGCGCCAATCGTAAGCAAGCAATGCTGCCCAGTAATGTGGAGATTATTGCTAACCCAGTGGGCACTGCGGTGGGCTTTAGTTGCCAATATAACAACTGTTTAATTATGTGTACTCCAGGCGTTCCTAGTGAGCTGAGAGCAATGCTGGACGAAATGGAGCCACTTATTGTCGCTTTATCGCCAGCTACCCAAATGGTTAAAACGTCGCGTATTCGTTTATTTGGTATCGGCGAATCAACTATGCAGCAAGATTTAGATGAAACATTTCCAGACTGGCCTGCCAATGTAGAGTTGGGCTTTCGGGCAAATATGCCTATTTTAGAAGTAAAATTAACCACTCGAACCCAGCAAGATGAACCCGATAGAGAGCTTTGGCAACAAAAACTGGTCAGTCATCTAAGTGACTATTTAGTCGGCTTTGATGACATGTCACTGCCCCAGCGGGTATTAGAATTACTAGCAGAGCAGAATAAACAGATTACTGTAGCCGAGTCTTGTACCGGCGGTATGATCGCTTCACAGTTAACATCTATTGCTGGATCATCTATGGGGTTCGAAGCAGGCTTTGTTACCTACTCTAATAAGATGAAAACTAAGATGATAGGGGTGCCTACTGAAATATTAGCCGAGCACGGCGCTGTTAGTGAACCCGTTGTATTGGCAATGGCAGAAGGCGCCTTAAAGGTTAGTGGCGCAGACATAGCGGTTGCAGTGTCAGGTGTTGCAGGCCCGGGTGGCGGCAGTGATGACAAGCCCGTTGGTACGGTATGGATTGCTTGGGGTAGTATTGGTAATGTCAGAGCTATTCGGCTTAATCTTGGCAATAATCGGCTATTTTTCCAAACATTAGTAACCGCCATAGGGTTTGACCTCGTGCGCCGCGATCTGCTGGGTATTACTGCCGAGCCCCGCTATTTCAGAGATCGAAAGCCTAAATAAGTTTATTTTTTACTTTTATTGAACTTAATGTCGCAGCGCTAGTCTACTGTACATAAGGGTGATTTTACCTTAAATGTAATTTGCTAGACCTTTTAACCGAGGCCAATTTTTTTACCTAATAGTGGAACTAAATGAATTAAATCTCGTCTTATTACCAGTAATGCTTATTCCCCTGTTTGCATTACTTCTTCTAGCCTCCTTTTGGAGGCTTTTTTTTGCCTCTCATTTTTCGCAAGGATATGCGGCCACTAACGCCTTAATTGAGATGCCCGCCGCTGAGTAAGGCAAGGTATCTGTGTTATCCGCCATATATAACACAATCGCATCGCGTAATTGTTCGCCTTTTATCTGCTCTGGAAAGCAGGCATAGCCTTTATCTAATTCAACACCCCACTGTTTAAAGTTTTCCAAGGAGTCGGCAACGCCCTGTACATAACCCAAACATATACCCCAGTCTTGCGCCTTGGCAGAACTGCACTTTTGGATAAAGTCATAGCCACTTTTAAAGGCACCAGCATTGACTGGAAATGACATGAACAACACTGAAATAAAACAGCATATTAGTAACGTAACTTGCCTTCTCATTACATTGCACCCTCGTGTTTCAACAGCCATAATTTTCTATCTATGCCGCCAGCGTAGCCCGTTAACGAGCCATTAGCTCCAATTACACGATGACAAGGAACAATTATAAAAATAGGGTTTTTAGCATTGGCAGTGCCTACCGCGCGCACTGCCTTAGGCTTACTAATGTTATTAGCAATATCTTGATAACTCGCCGTTTCACCGAAAGCTACTGCCATTAATTGCTGCCACACCTCGTTTTGAAAAGTTGTTCCAGCATTAGTCAAAGTTAAGTCGAACTGTCTTCGCTTGCCAGAGAAATACTCTGTTAGCTGGGTTACACCGGTCCGGGTATGCTCATTGCTATCGATATCAGCAACTGTTTGCTCAACAAACTTAACGCTAAGCAGGCCTGAATCATTAGCGATAATTTTTAACTCACCAATTGGTGTCGATAAATAATCTATAGCCATTACAACTGACTCCATAATTGAAAGGTTAAATAACTTCTAAACGGTGCTGATTTTTCCGGCATAAATTCTGCATCAGTTTTATCAACAGCCTTTTGCACGCCTAAATCGCCACCCAAATAAATATCAGGATCGCTTAACCCACGCATTTTTGCATAGTCGATGGTCCACGGACCGATACCTTTGATCGCTAACCAAGAACTAGGGTCCGCATGCGGCGTAGTTGAATAAAACTGGGCAAAGTCGCGCAGTGTTACTCGTCGTTTATTGGGCATTTTCAAAAAAGCTAAATCAGCAGTTGCTACTTGCTCGGCACTAGGAAAATAATAGCCGTCGCTAGATTTGCGTCCCAACGTGCTAACCAGCAAAGTAACCAGTTTTCTAGCGGCAACAATGGATATTTGCTGCCCTAAAATGGCTCTAATGCCAGCCTCAAACACAGTCCAAGTACCAGGTAGACGCAAGCCCTGATTAAATATCATGTTTTTTGGCCAATTACTTTGTAAGCATTCCTCAACACTTTTTATGTCAGTATCTACATCAAGTAGTCGCCGAATGTTATTAACCACTGGTTTTAGTTTAGTCACATCGTCAATCTCAATGGTTACATCAAATCGACATCTGTCTGCTACATTCACCGCAGTAAAATGTCCGCTGGCGCCACCCAACTCAAAGCTGCGTCCGTAACTATATTCATCAACTCGTTCCAAGCCTTCAATATATCTTGCTTGGAGGAATCCACTCATCGTTTTCCAGTCATAAGGCGGGCGATAATAAAGCTTTAAAACCAAGCCCGTGGTTATCGACTTGTCTGATTTTCTAAGCTGAGACGGCGTAACACCAAGCTGTTGTTTGAAACCATTATTAAACCTGCGCACACTATTAAAGCCTGCAGCTAAAGCAATAGACGTTATCGGCATTTTAGTTTGGTGTAGCAGCTGTTTAGCAAATTGGCATTGCTGAAATAATGCATAACTTTTTGGCGACACCCCCAGTTGCAGCTCAAACAATTGACGTAAATA
>TARA_B110000902_G_scaffold217999_1_pt1 | contig 10397 bp, 3 predicted proteins | sample TARA_B110000902 | Tara Oceans TARA_B110000902 (sample SAMEA4398009) | marine metagenome | biome: Polar Biome; feature: [SRF] surface water layer (ENVO:00010504); material: water (ENVO:00002006), including particulate matter (ENVO:01000060) such as... | depth 5 m | reverse complement strand
ATGAAGACAGAGCACTTGGATGCTAGCATTTTTGACACAAACTCAACTTCAGTTCTGTCGCCGTACTCGCACCACGCCTTCTTATCCTCGTTGCTTTCAGGTCTCAAGTTACTTCTTATTCGCACGCTTCATTGCTGAAGCTGAAAGATCTTTCATGTGAAAGAGAAGTTTACTTGATGAGTTGTGGGTCGCCCCCGTCATCGCCTTTGTTCCCGTCTTGTGAACGTCACCTTTCCACTCTGTCCCATTCTTCAGGAAGTGTTTCATATTCGCTGCCATATTTTTAGTATCCTTTCTTCATTGCTTTAGCCTTAGCTTTTGGCTTTACCATTTTCTTATTCTTATCTTTGGGCTTTGCTTTTGCCTTGAGCATTGCATCAGCTTTTAGTTTTGCTTCTGCTTTCTTTGCTGCAGCCATCCCTTCTTTGCTGTACGGAAAAAACTTTCCACCTACATTTGGCATAATCAACTCCTCGTTATCTAAACTTATTTGATTTGGCTTTCATTACTCTCTCACCACTTGACCAAATTCGACCAATAACTCCCTGACATTTTCCCCGATTTGATACCCTTGGAATGCCTAGCTTTGAATGACTTACGCTTGGCCTTCATTTTATCTGACTCGCCAGCCTTGGGTGCGCCAGCGGTAGATGCGCCTTGTTCTCCGAATCGAATCATTTTTATTTCAGATCCTTCTTTGGCCAGAACCACATGTGATTTTGTTGGGTGACTAGGTGTGCGCTTGGGTTTGTTATACCCCTCGAATCTCTCACCTCTGTATTCAATGCTCATTGAATCTCCTTAAAGATTTTTTGTTAAGTCCCGAATGTGTATTCATCAACTAGATACATGTGCTTCTTCGGAAGAACAACGCCTTCTGTAGCCGTAAGCTTTCTGATCATCTTTGTCTTGAGGCTTGAGCTTATTGTCTTGCTGGTGATCAACTCTTTTAAGAACAGAGCTTTCATCGCAGGATTCTTGATAGACTTCAGCTTCTCCATGACGAACTCATTCCACTTCGTGACCTGCGCAAGAGACTCTTCAACTGAACCCTCCTCCCCACTTGACAATGCTGTATAGACGTCTCCTAAAATATCCCTTCTAACACCAGCAATATGCTGCGACTTGTTCAGCCTAGCGAATGCTCGGGTGTAAGTGGAAGACACAACTTCTGGTGTGAATCCCATCGCCTGAATGACAATGTCACTCGTGTCCAGAGATTCAATTACATCAAGATCATTGCGCGTCTTCACTCCGTTCTGAGAGTAATCAACAGCTTTATATATATCACGGATAACTTTCGGCACTGCCGACTTTATGTTTTCAGTTGGGTTACCCTCGTAAGCATCTTGAGCAAAGTTAACTACGTTGGCACCGATGCCACCAAAGACGGGGCCGGATATACTTAATAGCGCTTCTTTGTACCACTCTTTGCCACTAGACATCGGGCGGTCAGGCATCATCAGTAATAGGTTGGTGTCTTGAGAAACTCGGCTACTAATGTCCACGCCCAAAGCATTACCGATTCCTTTGCTTAGCAGCGCACTCATAAACTGTGCTTCGTCATCATCGAAAGCTCCCTTCACCATGTCATCTATCCACTGAGTGAATTCAGCTTCGGGGCTTACGATCTCATCTTCATCATCAGCGAACATGTTGTAAGCCATACCCATCATAGATACAGCTACAGCTATAGGTAGTACACCAGTTGCACCTGCCGCCAGCATCTGGAATGCAACAAGACCAGCCAGCGCCTTCTGTGCTTCTCTACGCTTCTCGGGTGAGAGAGACTTATCTCTGCCCAAAGCTTCTCTTCCAAGCTGTGCATACATGTATATGATGTGCTGGCCATAGATCTTAAACGTAGTCATGGTGCGAACAATGTTGTTCTCACGCATAGCCCGAGGGCGGTTCTCAGACTCGTACAGGAACTGAGTCGTGCCGATAAGTTCTCGAACTTCGTCATAAACTTTCAGCTCATTCTCTGACATGTTCTCACTGCTCTTAAAAGTCGAGCCAACAAAGAGTTCAGGGTGCTTATCTTTTATCAATCGATATGTAGCTAGGCCAGTGACTTCTCGGTTAGACATCTCTGCGCCATGAAACATATACGCTCCGGTTCGCATTAACTGCTGCATCTTAGTGCCAAACACGCTTGGAGTTCTTTGATCTGAATGAGCTTCTTCAGTGATCGAACCAACTCGAGTGATGTCTATATCTCCTCGGTCTATTAACACCTTGATAAAGTTCTGCTCATCTTTCGTGACATTTTTGTTGCCGTCTCTAGCAAAGGACTTGTACGCTTCTCGTGTCGATAGTTCGCTCTTACCCATGTGCCAGTCAGTCATGACTTTCAAGAACACACCAGTAGTTTTAGCCATGCCATACCGAGCACCGATAACGGGTATTGATATTGCTGGAACCTGAGTTAGGTTAACTATCGCTGCGGCTGGAGACCAACCTAAGTAATGAAAGAAAGCTAAGCGACCTGCGTTAGATGCCCACGCTGCTCCAGTTGGATTCATAGTCAGCTCGAAACGCTTAGACATTTCAGCATGAGTTGCACTGACAACGTCAGCGTACTGTTGTTTAACTTTAGACTGTTCACCGGTTGCAAACTTCCGGTTCTCAACTCCAATATCATTTAACTCAGAGCGTATACGATCAGCGTATTTGATTTTAGAAATCTGCTGAGCTGATTGAAGCATGACATTTTGCACGCTTCTACGCATGTCAGATGACGCACCCTTAGTGCCATGACGATGGCGTCTCCTCTGCATAATCGAACTTGAAGGTAGTGTGTTCAACATAAGATCATTGATCTGATTCTTCAGTTGATCTGTTGATGCCCGTATTGCCGCTTTAGAATCATCATCCATACGATCATCCCTAAGAGTCTCATCCCGATTGTCATCGAGTGCAGTGAACAGATTATCTCTAAATGCAAACAAGTCTCCAGACTGAGAGGTGTTAGACATGTCAGCCATGTAAGTCATACGAGCGTTCTTCTCACCCCACTTGCTCTTGTGCCATTTAAGCGCACGCTCAGCTTCACTCCGACTCTCGAACTGCTCTCGAACAAACTCTCGCTTACCATTGATGTCAGCAAAAGCAATCACAACATGGTCTCCAAATCTGGATAGAGGGAAGTATGGGCCGCGAGTAATCAAATCACCCATTCGGGTTTCCAATGCTTTCTTGGCTGACTCACGATGAACAGGACTTTCGATCTGTCTATCTATACGGTTAAGTAGCTCCTCTCGTTCTTGCTCATACTGACTCCTCAACATGATACGAGTATCTTCGTACACCGTCTTTGCGTTAACCGAAAGCTTATTCCACTCTCGAGACAGACGAGCGTGCTCCTCCTTCATGAACTTAATGCTCTCTTCCAGACGAACAATATCATCCAAGTCAGTTGTTGTTGGCTTATCCTTTACCTTCTTTCTGTCAAGGTTCTTCTGATCTTCTCGGACGTAGTCATGTACTTTATTTGAAACACTAGCATTGGGATGGATACCAGCAATAGTAGAGTCCCTCATTAAGCTGGCTAGTGAGTTCGCTTCTTTGGCACTCAGTTTGTCCCAGATCTTTTCTTCCTTCTCGAACCCATGAAGCGCCCTCTCCTTATCAACTCGGAACTCACCGAGCAAATCATTGATTCGTTTGAGTGGGTTACCACCTTCCCAATCAAACGCTGACTTATAAGTGCGGTGTATCTGAGTATTGGTTAACCAGTACTGTAGGAAATTACGAGTCTTGTTCTGATTAAGTATTGCACTAGCTCCGTCCTTTGTTGAGTTAATAAAGTCCTGCTTAGCTAGTCCACCCAGAGATTCGTGAACATTCTCTAGAGCGTCAGTGTATACCTCTACCTGCTTGGGTAAATCCATCTTGGATACCTTAGAGTAAAGGATCTCACTGGCTGTTTGAGGGGCTACAGATTCAGTCATAGCATTACTATATACATGACGTTGCGCATCAAGTAACAGGTCTCTAAGATTACTGTTGGACACCACATAATTGTTAGAGAAAGTACGCTTGATCCACATACGAATAGCGTCATAGACTTTGGTCATGAAGGATCTAGAAGACAAGTCCTCAGCCAGTACAGCAATTATTTCTTCAGCCTCTTCCTCACGCCCTAGGTTACCGCTTCTTGTCTCAACGACTTTTGCAGCAGCCACAACTTCTGGATCACCCTTAGCCTTCATGTCCTGAACCGTATCAAGTAATGAGCCAAACTCATTACCCATCATCTGCTGCATACCATAATGGCCTACAACTTCATGACTGAATGTACTGCGGGTCTCCACTTTAGAGTGCAGGTTGTCAGCTACAAGATATGATATGCCTCGAGAAGGTATAAACATTCCCTTTGCATTAGGATCAATATCCAAGGGCTTATTAACTGAAACCTGATCAGGTGAGATGTTACTGTTAATAAGTTCAGATACTTGATTGAGATCTAATGACAATGTTTCATTAGAGATCCTAAGCATTTCTGAAAGTGCTGTACCCTCATTAGGATTCAGCCCTAAGAATTCACGAACACTCTGAACAAAAGAATCCCACGCTGTCTTGTTATCATTAAGGGGAATGGATTCTAGGTACGTCTGGAAGTCCCCATTAGTTAGACCCCACGCCATAATCTCCCTGCTATTTTCGGTAGAATTATTATTACCCTTCAGTAAATCCAGTTGAAACTCGGGTAGGGTTGCGCCATAGAATTCGATGGTTTTACGCTGACGCTTACCATGAGCACTAACCACCTTCATTAGGCTTTCCATATCATCAAATAACTTGGCATAAGGAGTGTCTTTATTTGCCGGAACTCGGCCAGCTATATGCGCAGCCATTGTGGAAAGATGAACCAGCTCGTGAGTGATCGTTTCAAAATCTAATCCATTTCTACTGCTACTGACAGTGTCCCCTACAATGTAAACCTTTCCAGATAGATTCCCTGCAGCCACTCCTTGATTATTAGCCGTTACAGTTAATCCTTTGGCACCACTTCGGAGCCACGACTGAACATCAGATGGGACTGAGTCTCCTACTTGAAGGACTTGGAACCCAACGTCTGCACCTAAGCCCTTTAACTGCCTGAGCTGAACAGCTACCTTAGCAGCAATGTCTCTATGCAAAGCGTTAGGAGCAGAAGCTGCAACAGCCTCAGCAACCTCCACGGCATCCTTACCAGATACTAGGTCTTTAACCTCAAGCACCTCATCGAACACAGCATTGACTTGATCTATAGCCGTCATCTTAACCATAGGATCATACGCCAATGGCATAGGTGGAATGTCAGCGACTGATTGAACGACCTCAATCTTATGACCAAGACTATTCATCTTATCCAAGATCGACTTGCCTACCCAACCCTCAATGTCCTTAACACTCTTGCCTGATAAGCCACGAGCCACTTCATTTACTGACTGTCGAGAGTAGTTCACTCCTCGTTTTTGTAAGTCAGCAGCTATCTGTTTAGCTTGATCTGTAGTCCATACATAGAAGAACCACTCACCTGTTTTAGACTTCTTCGGCGTAGAAAATTTACTATCCTGACCATTAGCTTGCTTAGGAAGAATTCTTGCCAGCGTAGCTTGAATCGTTTCCTTATTGGCCACACTACTCTTGAGGTTTATAAACTTCTTACCCTTTGCAGTCTCATCCTGAGTAGGTCGAGTACCATGTTTTCTTAGCACTGCCATAAAGTCATCACCCATAGATGAATCAACTTCTGACTGAGCATCCGCTGGAGTAGCAGGGGATTCTGTTTCGGAACCTAATGAATCAGCGTCATCAATTATAGCTCCCTCTTTATCACCAATAGCATTACCATTTGGATCCCTAATACTACCCCAGTCAGTTGAGTCTAAATCATCTAATATAGATGGTTCACCACTAGAGCTGAGTAATGTTTTAAGCTTACGACTAACCACTGCTGACTTGTGCGCATCAGCTAATCCACCTTCTAGTGAAACCACATTCACTACTGACGGAGACTGTGTGGTTTTTCTAGAGACTCGGCCAATCAACTGCATCACTTTTGAACCAGACCAGTTCTTAGTCACCATGATTAATGATCTAGGCTTATCACCGACAGTATCATCTAGGTTAATTCCTGTGCCTCCAGCTTGAGTAGTCATAACAATCAAAGGAGTATTACCGCTTTGGAAAGCTTCTACAGACTTTGCTCTCTGAGCAGGGGTGGTCTTACCTTTAATTGAAACGTAATCAATATTCTCTGCATTCAATCGACCTTCAATTAAGCTAATAAATCCTGACACCCTAGCTTCTTCAAGACCTTTAACTATTAGATCTTCAGAGACTGTCTCAGCTGCAACAACCACTTGCATGCCTTTAGACAAATCCTCTTTTAACTTGTCCATTACCGCATCAATCTTGAGGTGTTCTTCCCACTTGACCAGCTCAAGTATGCGCTGACCTCTTAAGTTTTTAGGGCTACCTGAGCCACTATTAATTTCTCCCTGCCAGTAGTTATCGATGTCATCTTGATCGAGCCGTGATTGCTCGGTCATACGCACCTCTACTTCACTGGTCGTGCCAAAGAATGGATAGTAACGCTTAATCATTCGTCCTGACCTGATGGCTGCGTTCCTCATTATAGCTACTCGCTCAATAGCCATCTTCGGAGAGACGCCCTTCTTAAGTTCTACAACCTTATTGCCAGCTACATACTTACCATCGACCTTTACTTTGGGGCCATTGACTAGCTTCATTCCTAAGTTATCAAGAGCTTCTGTATAACTCTGGCCCATGACATCAGCCCACATATAAGCACCAGCTGACGGACGATCCATCGGCGTAGCTGTAGCGTAAACCACCTTTGATTTAGATAACCTACGAGCTGCTTTAGCTTGGAGCGTGTTATAGTTCTTGAGGTTATGAGCCTCATCAAATATAACCATGCCCCACTCCTGATCAAACTCAGGCTTTATTCCGTTACTTTGACCGCCATCCTTAAAGCTATTGTATGTTCCAGTCTTGAACTGCTTCATATCTATGCCCATCGATGCAGCATCATCAGCAAAGTTCTTCTTGAGGGTCGGCTCATTCTCTGTAAGTATCAGAACCTTTTGTCCGGTAGCCTTTTTAAACTGATCAGCCATGGCTAAGATCTGTCGAGTCTTACCAAAGCCAGTACCATCTGCCAACAAGAACCCACGAGATCCTTTCTCCATCATGGTAGTCATTGCAAGATCAACACCCATACGCTGACCTGCATCTAACGATTCGGAATAGACTGATGAGTGATCATTGACCTTCGCCCGATCTGGAATAAGATCAGGCATGACTTCTACTGCAGGTGCCCTACCTTCAGCAAGGTTAAGATCCTTTTCCAATCTTAAGGTGGGTCTTGCTGACGGTTTAGCCTCAACTTTATGACTCGCCCTTTGCTCAGATATTTGTTGAGCACCGATCTTGGCTGACTTGGCTTCTTTAGCTTTAGCGTCTTTCTCTGCTCGAGCATTAACCCTTGCCAACAGCTGGCTTAATGCACTGTTTACCCCAGCCACACCATCTTCAGGTGGAATACTGAACTTAACCTCTTGAACTTGTGCATTCACCTGAAGTGAAGTCTCAACATCTGCTTCAGTAAACTTCCTACCAAAACTCTGTAACGTTCTACGAACATCTGACTTAGTGTAGTGATCATAGAAGCCCACCTTGCGGAGTGCTTTCATCACGTATGAAACAATCGCGTCCCAAGCCTCACCGAAAACAGACTGATCTCTTTCTTCAGCAACTCGAGCAAAGACTTCTTCTGCTACCATAGCCTCAATGCTTTCGTCAGTTGCTCCTCGCTTCTTCCAAGCATCCGTTCTAGCGCTATAGCTTCTGCGAACCTCTTTGAATATTTTAGTTAGCTCTTCATTCTGTCCTTCAGCTTTAGAGACCTTAGTTAATATGTCCATCCTCTCTTCAAGAGTGGGGAACACAGATAGCCCATAGTGAGCAAGGATCTCATGACGAAGAACAGACTCAACCTCAGCAACGCTATTAAGCCCAGCAGAATTAAGAGTGACTAACTTATTCTTAGCATCAAAGCTCCCTGTAGGAACACCACCAGCCATACCACTTAAAGAAGCCTGTCCTCCATCAAGAGGAATATCAGCGACCATATACTTAATGTCAGGTATGCCATTGTACTTAGCTTCAAACTTGTCGATGACTGCTTGGACATCCTCAACGGACATACCAGTCATGCCCTTTAGCTCACTCCTTGATACATAGAGGGGGTTTAAATCTTCGAGAAAGCCCTCGAATAGATCATCATCAGATTTGCTATCCACCTTAGTTGTTTTCTTCTTCGCCTTGGCTACCGTTTTCTTCTTCGCCTCGGTTACTGATCCTTTTGCTGGGATTTTAATCATTTGATCGCCAGCGTTTAATGCCACTAAGTTTTCTTCAAACATAATAGCAAGCCCTTCAGCTGTCTTTCGGTCAGCCGCACTCACTTTAGGGTCGTTAATAATCTCCCTAGCCTGTCTTAACTCTTCTAGGTTTTCTGCTATCTCTTCAGCATCGGCAGGATCTGCTTCTACTGTCTGATCACTGTCTTTTTGTGCAGACTTTTCAGCTAAGCTTGTGGCTTCCTCTTGAGGTACAAAACCATAGTCTCCATCGCCAACGCTATCAAAGAAAGATGTGGCGTTTTTAGTGCTTTCGCCTCCAGCGTCTTCAGTGGTGCTTTCACCTAAGAAAGTTTCCATCGCAGCAGTTTCGGCTGTGGCCAAATCTTTTAATTCAGCCATCACAGATTGAATTTCTTGATCATAAACTACTGGGTCACTGGCATTGCCCTCAGACTTTCCTTCCATTGCATTAGCTCTTCCAAGCTCAATGGACTCTTTAATTTCGTCCTCACTCCTGCCCTCTTTTTCAGGAATAACTACTCGGCCTTCCTCTAAATTAACAGTAAGGTCTTTTCTCTGAACAAAAGGTTTACTTGGATTGACAACGTAGGCTGCACCTTCTACTTCACCATCAACAAAATAAAGCGCTTTGTTTTCCAGCTTGCCTTTTAACTTTGTTGCAGTAGTCTTGGGAACTTTAATGCCAATGACTGTCCCTGATTGTTCTTCGCTTACAGAAAACTCTCCCCCATTAAGGGTGCCATACACAGGTTGTTGACCTTCAGTAAGTTTTCTTGATGACAAGAACCGCTCTAAGTCCTTATTGTTTCCAAACAAGGTTAAAGATCCATCCTCATTAACTTTAGATTCAAACTTGGCTGCAGACCTAAACATAATAGACACAGCTTTAAGTTCGTTCTTTCCTTCCTCAAGAACTAGCTTACCTAACTGTTCCTTTGATTTAAGTTCAGCATTAACAGTATCGATACGCTGAGTTGCAAAGTTAACAGCAGCAATTAATGTATCTGATTTTTCTTTAGACTTAACATCCAGTAACTCTTCTGCAAAATTACTCAAGTCATCAAGCTGATTACCTTGGACATACTTTAATAAGCTATCTTTCCCTTCGAGCATGAATAGCTGAGGCTGGTTAGGGAATTTTTTATTAGTCGATTGAGATAAGACATATGACGGGACATTTTTTTCAATGTCTTCTTGAAGGTTATTTCTAACCTCGGTTATTGAATCGTCATTAGACGCTTTATCATCAGCCTTACCTTCCGCATCCATAGCATCTATGGTAGTAACAATGTAAAACTTTTTGTTTGCTTCTTGAATGTCATAAGCGTCAACAGACTTCATGCGGTTCTTTGCTTGTTCAGCTGACCTGTCTTTGCTGTACACCATAGGCGTATCGTCTGACTGATTCTTAGCCACAATCAATGCGTTGAGGGCAAACCCCTTCTTATACATAGTCGGACGGTAGAGTCCTAATCCTTTGCTCTGTAAATCCTTAGCAGCAGCATCCGCTTCATCCATCGTTTTATAAACAATAGCTTCCGTATCACTCGTGGTTGCATCACCCACATAGAGCGCAAGCTTTAACCCATCGTCTCTTGTTACAAACTCTAGAACCCTTACATCATTTATTAAATCCGTTGGATCATTATTTGAAGTTGATCCTATTGTTTCTAACCCGTAAAGAGTTATTGAGTTCTGTTCACCTTCTGGAATAACCCCTTTATCTGCTGCTACAACATCTATAGAGTCAACTTGCTCACGAACCAATTCATTCAGTACTTCATTTTCTACATCCGCATTTTCTTCAGCAACAACTTCAGCTGTATCTTGAGACGTATCATCCACACTTGGATCGTCAACTTCATCTGTACTAACTGTATCTTGAGCCGCAACTTCAACTTCGTTAACATTTGTATTACCTTCAAATAAATCATTAGATTGTGGGTTTTGTACTGGGTCTGCCTGAGTGGTTAAACTTACGCCACCATCAAGGCT
>TARA_B110000902_G_scaffold11209_1_pt1 | contig 10397 bp, 6 predicted proteins | sample TARA_B110000902 | Tara Oceans TARA_B110000902 (sample SAMEA4398009) | marine metagenome | biome: Polar Biome; feature: [SRF] surface water layer (ENVO:00010504); material: water (ENVO:00002006), including particulate matter (ENVO:01000060) such as... | depth 5 m | reverse complement strand
TAAGTTATCTTTTATATCAGAGAATAAAAACATAACTTAATAACTATAAATATGTTGTCAATTTTCAATTAAAAAAATAAAACCACTGGTCAACAATGCCTGATAATTGACCAGTGGTAGAATAAAGGTAGTGGTTCACTACTGATAAATTTATAAGGTGTTTTCAAATAATTTATAAATACGGCGATATTCGTTTAACCATGAACTAGGTTGAACAAAACCATGAGGTTCAACCGGATAAATAGCGGTTTCAAAGTCCTGCTTTTCTAATTCAATTAACCGTTGTACTAAGCGCACAGTATCTTGAAAAAATACATTGTCGTCTACCATAGGGGCATTAATTAATAACGGTTTAACTAATCCTTCGGCGAAATAAATAGGCGAACTACGCTCATAAGCAATAGGGTCATCTTCAGGGGTATTTAATATATTTGACGTGTAACCATGATTATAATACGCCCAGTCAGACACTAAACGGATTGCTGAGCCCGATGCAAATAAATCAGGTGCAGTAAACATTGACATTAGTGTTAAAAAACCACCATAAGACCCCCCATAAGTACCAATACGTTTGCGATCAACGTGAACATTATCAACTAACCAATTTACACCATCACGCATGTCTTCAACCTCAGGTTTACCCATATGTCGATAAATAGCGGTTCGCCAATCACGACCATAACCTAGAGATGCCCTATAATCCATGTCAATAACCACATAGCCTTGTTGTACTAACAGGCTATGAAACATAGTTTCCCGAAAATAACTGGACCAGCCTAAATGAGAGTTTTGTAGGTAACCAGCACCATGAGTAAACATCACTGCTTTATTTTTTTTAGCCTTTTTATCAAAATCTTTAGGTAAATAAACACGAGAATAAATAGGGGCTTCTTGATGACTCGAATCAATAGCTACCACTGATGGCGCTATCCAAGGGAGTGATTTAAAGGTATCCGTAACGGTATCGGTTAATTGTACTGCTTCATTATCTTTATCCACTAATGACTTAACATAAAGCTCTGGTGGCATTGTTACTGTGGAGTGTTCAATTAATAACTTAGTTTCATCTGGGCTAAGGCTATAGTTATTCATCCCCCCTAAATCCGTTAACTTAACTAAACGTTTTGATAAATCCACCTGATAAATTTCATAAATACCGGGGTGTTGTTTATTGGCTTTAAAGATAAAACTTTCTTCGTCGCTCGTTAGGGTTACATTGCTAACTTCATACTTTCCGGAGGTTAGTTGAGTCGCTTTTTTTCCTAAGCTTTTAACGTATAAATGGGAGTAGCCTGTTTCTTCGGATAAAAAGTACAAGCGGTTACTATTATTCAACCAACCAAACTCGTTAAACGCCCAGTTTATCCATGCATCATCATGTAATCTATGTTGTGACACTAAAGTTTTTTCATCAAAGTCAATGGTAGCTAACCACCGGTCTTTATTATCCCAAGCTTCAAGCATCACCGCTAATTTTTCACCGTCACTACTCCACTGAATTGGTGCTCTAGCGTTAAGTACATGAATATTTCTAGGTGACTTTTTTGATTGATATTCTTTACCTTTATAGGCAAAATTTTCTTTTTTAACATCCGCCAATACATCTTCATCAAAACCCGGTAAATTTTTATAATCTAATGCTGACTTATTACCTGACGTTAAATCAATAACAAACAACTCTTCATTGTATTTGCGATTATCCGCAACCCGACTTCTGACCTGCTGTGTTTTTATTTGTCCGTCTGAGTCAATATAATTTGGCATAATATCAGTTTTACTTACTGAAGATTTTTCCTTACTAATACTAACAAAAATCTTATCTCCGGCAGGTGAAAGGCTGGCATAGCTAACTTGGCTAGTTTTCCCAAAATAATACATACTATTGGTAATGGTACTGTTTTGGTTCGTTAACTTATTTCTTTGTAGTTCACTTAATTTAGTATTACGATGTTTTAAGGCGACATAGTCAATTAACTTGTGTTGTTCTCTAGCCAAGTAGGATTCTGGTTCAGATATGACTTGGGGCTTTTCTTGCATTTGTAAGTTGACTAACTCAGTTATTTGATTGTTTGTTAAGTCATGTGAATAAAACACGTTGCCAACTCGATAAGCCAAATTACCGTTGGTTAAAAACATCACAGACCTTTCAAATGAAGACGTATGAGTGAGTTGCAGAACATCATTAGTCTTTAAGTCTTTAATAAAAACATTACCATTAAAACTATAAGCTTCTAGACTCCCTTCACTATTTAACTTTGCATTCCGATCCGCTACAAGATGCATATCAGCTAGCTTTATTTGTTCAATATTATCACCGTCAACATTGAAAGATAACTTGTAAAGATCCCTCACTGGATTACCTTGACGTTTTTGTTGATAAAAAACGGTCTCGCTATTATCCCCCCAATACCAAGATTCTGGCGAACGAGCAAACCAATCAGGATCAGCCATAATTTGTTCTAAGGAAATTATAGTGGCTTTTGTTGCTGCTGCGGGTCTATTTATTTCATTAGCGTAAGTGATTTTTGATTGAGGTTTGTAAACTGGAACTTGGACACTTTTAGGAGTTGTCACATTGGTCATAGAGCATGCTGTTAATACAAAGCTAACAGTGGTAACAAGGAGTTTTATTTTCATAAATTAATCTTTTAAAATTCGTCTGTCATAATATATTTAACAACAACTTATACGTTGCTATTGTTTTGTTTTCAACAAGGAGTATAAACTTTATTTTTTTATACTCTGGATTTTTGTAAATTACCGTTCTCTTTTTATTAATGATTTGTCATGCCACTCCCGGCATGAAAAAAGGCTGCACATTAGCAGCCTATTTGTTTAACTCATTATTTGTTTACTGTTGTTTTTGTTGGGTAATCCATTGATTTACCTTATGTTCGAGAACAGACATAGGGACAGCACCACCCAAAAGCACCACATCATGAAAAGCACTCAAATCAAACTTCTCTAGCAGTGCTTTTTGTGCAGACTCCCGAAGTGATAATATCTTTAACATACCTAACTTATAGCCTAGAGCCTGCCCTGGCCATGCCATATATCGCTCAATCTCAGCAATAACGTCAGACTGAGCAGAACCCGTTTTTTCAGCCATATAGCTGATGGCTTGTGCTCGACTCCAACGTTTATGATGTAAACCTGTATCAACGACTAAGCGCACGGCTCTAAACATTTCAGCTTGCAAACGACCTAAATTACCAAAGGGATCATTTTCATACATTCCCAACTCTTCAGCCACCTGTTCAGAATATAATGCCCAACCTTCCGCATAAGCGTTGTAAGGTGCAATTCGCCTTAAAAATGGCAATTCTGCTTGTTCCATATTTAAAGCGATTTGCCAGTGATGACCAGGGTTTGCTTCATGATACGTTAGTGTTTTCAAACCAAACTTCGGATTAGCTTTCATATCACGAAGGTTAATCCAATATACCCCTGGCTTGCTACCATCAACAGACGGTGACGTGTATTCGCCTCCCGGTGAACCTTCTTGAATTTCAACCGGGTAAGCACGAACTTCAACTTGATATGATGGCGTGGTTTTAAAAACAGGCGTCATTTTTTCTGTGATCTCATTAATATAACCATTAATGTCACTAATAATTTGAGCTCGTCCGGCATCTGAGTCTGAATATAAAAAGCGTTCTTCTTCATTTAAGGAAATCATACGTTCACCTACACTGCCATTTTGATAACCTTCTTTAACTAAAATGGTATGCATATTTTCACCAATACGTTTTACTTCACTCAATCCTAATTGATGAATTTCGTCAGCAGTTAATTTACTGTCTCCTAACATCTTAATAGCCTCTTGATAGAAAACATCCCCATAGGGTTGTGCCCAAATACCAGCGTCATTACGCGCATTGATTAACATTTTTTCAACGGTTAGAGTAATTGACTGATAAGCGGGATAGACAACAGTCGATACGTTATCAATGGCTTGAGTAATTAATTGATTTTTTTGTTCAACTGACAAGCTATCAAGCTTATTGATTTTTTCTGTAAAAGTAGCAACTAAAGAATGATTCTTGGGCTCAGCACTCAAAAATCCTTTTAAGTAGCGTAAGGCCCCTTTTAGAGTGACTTTCGGAGGTATCCAATTTTGTTTTGCATCAGTAATAAACTTCTGTTCAATACTGCTAATTAACTGATCAAACTGTGCTAAACGGGCAATATAATCTTTAGCATCTTTTTCATTATTTATTTGATGATCATTTTGTAAGTTACGGGGTATACCAATTAACGGCCCATTTATTTGGTTAATAATAAAAGGGGATAAACCCATCCAAGTATCAATATAACCAATGGTAAAGTCCTCATGCCCTGCATAATAACCAATAATACTCGCCATAACTTGTTGGGTGACTTTGTCAACTTGAATACTTGATGTTAACGGAAAACTCTTGATTTTTTTAGCTAGCCCTCTGAGTTCTTCACGGAGTTTAGCTTCATTTATAGGGGAGAAGTTTTCAACCTTGTCGGCATAATATATCCCAACATTTTTTGTTGATAAACCATAAGTACTTGCTGAGAAAACACGTTGTGTAAAAAGAACTTTAGTTGCCTGCTGATACAAAGCTTCTAATTGCTCGCGTTCTATGTCACCTAGGTTGCTAGTGATAACTAGCGAGTTAACTTTTGATTCAACAGCAAGCTCACTAGTGTCTTTAACTGAACTTTCACAAGCATACAATGCAAGCGTTAAAACCATCACTTTGCATATTAATTTAACATTCATTTTAGACCTTTATTTTTGTAGGAGCAGCGGGTGCTAAGTTATCACTTTATAACACATTTGACTCTAATGGGTTAGAGCAACACCTTAAGTGAGCTAAATAGCGAGTTTTCAATCAAAGTTTACGACTTAACCCATTATTTAAAATTAAAATAAGATGGCAATTTTAAGACTATCAATCTGTTTTTTGATACAATCGCGCGCCAGTTTTATAAATTAGTAATTCACTCGTTTATTTTAACTTACGCTTATTAGCGAAAAACCTTAACTATAAAAGCTTTAACTAAATTGCTCAGGAAACTAAATGCTCACAGCTCAACAAACTCAGTTATTCGATTACCCTAAATATTGGGCGGAATGTTTTGGTCCCGCACCATTTTTACCTATGTCTAGAAAAGAAATGGATGTATTAGGATGGGATAGCTGTGACATCATCATAGTTACGGGTGACGCTTATGTCGATCATCCAAGTTTTGGTATGGCAATTATTGGTCGAATGCTAGAGTCACAAGGTTTTCGCGTGGGTATAATTGCGCAGCCCGATTGGAAGTCTACAGACGCTTTTATGGAATTAGGTAAACCCAATTTATTTTTTGGTGTTACCGCTGGCAATATGGACTCGATGATTAATCGTTATACTGCTGAGCGAAGAATGCGCCATGATGATGCTTATACGCCAAATGACGAGGGGGGTAAACGCCCTGACCGCGCAGTGACAGCTTATACTCAAAAATGTAAAGAAGCCTTTAAGGGCGTGCCTGTTATCATAGGTGGTATAGAAGCCAGTTTGCGCCGAATTGCTCATTACGATTATTGGACAGATAAAGTTCGACAATCGGTATTATTTGACTCTAAAGCTGATTTACTTGTTTATGGTAATGCTGAACGGCCATTAATAGAGATTGCTCACCGTATTGCCAACGGTGAAGAGGTAAAGTCGATTACTGACGTTCGCGGCAGTGCATTTTTAGCTCAACAAGCACTTCCTGGTTGGAAAGGTATTGACTCAAGGGATATTGATCGTCCGGGAAAAATCGAGCCCATCCCAAGCCCTTATCAAGAAATAAATGAAAGCTCGTGTGATAGCGCTAAAGAAAATAAAATCGAGGAAGAGTCCAATGGAACACTCGATATCACCAAAACAGCCCAAGCCATTCAAATTGCTGATTATCGCCCAACTTATCAAAAAAACAAATCATGGGATGAAAAAGCTAAACCTTGGGAAACCACCTATATAAATTTACCAACCTTTGAGCAAGTGAAAAGTAATAAAGTGCTCTACGCTCATGCTTCTCGTATTTTTCATCAAGAAGTGAACCCAACATCAGCTAAGCCATTGGTGCAAAGTCACGGTAGCCGCATTATTTGGTTAAACCCACCCGCTAAACCACTTTCTCAAGATGAAATGGATGGTGTTTTTGGCTTACCTTACAAACGCGTTCCACACCCAAGCTATGGTGAAGCAAAAATACCCGCTTATGACATGATAAAAACATCAGTTAATATTATGCGTGGTTGTTTTGGTGGTTGTACTTTTTGTTCGATAACCGAACATGAAGGCCGTATTATTCAGTCTCGTTCACAAGAATCAATAATCAAAGAAATTGAAGATATTCGCGATAAAGTGCCCGGTTTTACTGGGATAATTTCTGATTTAGGTGGCCCTACAGCGAATATGTATCAGCTCAATTGTAAAAGTGAAAAGGCTGAAGCGACTTGTCGTAAACCCTCTTGTGTCTGGCCAACCATATGTGGACATTTAGATACCGATCATACGCCAACAATAGAGCTTTATAGAAAGGCGAGAAGTGTAAAGGGTATCAAAAAAGTATTAATTGCCTCTGGCGTACGTTACGACTTAGCAATACAAGATCCAGAATACGTCAAAGAGCTGGCAACACATCATGTCGGTGGCTATCTAAAAATAGCACCTGAACATACTGAAGAAGGGCCATTAAATAATATGATGAAACCCGGTATGGGCAGTTATGATAAATTTAAGGAAATGTTTGATCATTACTCTAAACTTGCCGGTAAAAAACAGTATTTAATTCCTTACTTTATCTCTGCTCATCCAGGGACAACTGACAGAGACATGGTCAATCTTGCGCTTTGGCTCAAAGAAAATGACTTCAAATTAGATCAAGTACAAAACTTTTACCCATCACCACTGGCAAATGCTACGACGCTATACCATACCGAGTTAAATTCACTGAGAAATATCACCAGTAAAAATTTAGCGAAAGAGAGTGGAAAAATATCGGTTCCTAAAGGCACAATACAGCGTCGATTACATAAAGCGATTTTACGTTATCACGATCCCCTTAATTGGCCAATTATCCGTGAAGCCCTAACAAAGTTAGGGCTAACTAAACTTATTGGCTCAACTCCTAATTGTTTAGTACCTAGAGAAACACGTGGTGAAAAAGTGGCTCAACACTACAAAAAAAATGGCAAAGGAAAAAATAATGCTTTGGGAAATAAAACAAGTCCAGGGCAGCAGACCAATGATAAAAAGAATAAAAATACTAAATTATGGCAACGGACTGAAAAGAGTAAAGTAACGCCGGAGCATAAAAAAGGATTAACACGTTTTAGTGACGATCAATTTAACGATCGTAAACCTAAAACGGCTAACGATAACAGAAAAAAAAGATAGGAGACAACATTGTTAACAGCAAATAATATAACTCAACAATTTGGCGCCAAGCCGCTTTTTGAAAACATCTCACAAAAATTTGGTGGCGGTAACCGTTATGGTTTAATTGGTGCCAATGGTTGTGGGAAATCTACCTTAATGAAAATTTTAGGGGGTGATTTAGAACAGACTTCAGGTAATATTAGCCTTGATACCGGTGAACGTTTAGGTAAATTACGTCAAGATCAATTCGCCTTTGAAGGCAACTCAGTTATTGATACCGTTATCATGGGTCATACTGAGCTTTGGGCAGTAAAAGAAGAACGTGACCGCATTTATGCTTTACCAGAAATGAGTGAAGCTGATGGTATGAAAGTCGGTGATTTAGAGTCTGAATATGCTGAAATGGATGGTTACAGCGCAGAGTCTCGTGCTGGCGAATTATTAATGGGTGTTGGCATTGGTGTTGAACAGCATTATGGTTTGATGAGTGAAATTGCTCCTGGCTTTAAACTTCGTATTCTCTTGGCGCAAGCGCTGTTTTCAGACCCTGATATATTGTTACTCGATGAGCCAACCAATAACTTGGACATTCATACTATCCAATGGCTTGAAGAGACGTTAAATGCTCGTGACTCAACGATGATTATTATCTCGCATGATAGACATTTCTTGAACAGTGTTTGTACTCATATGGCAGATTTAGATTATGGCGAACTCCGTGTTTTCCCAGGAAACTATGATGAATATATGCTGGCAGCAACTCAAGCACGAGCACGTCTACTTTCCGATAATGCCAAGAAAAAAGCTCAAATAGGTGAATTACAAGCCTTTGTTGCTCGCTTCTCTGCAAATGCGTCAAAGGCTAAACAAGCGACAAGTCGTGCTAAACGAATGGATAAAATTCAGCTTGAAGAAGTCAAACCGTCGAGTCGTACTAACCCGTTTATACGTTTTACCCAAGAGAAAAAACTCTTCCGTAATGCACTCATTATAGAAAAATTAACGAAGAATTTTAACAACACTCAAATCCTTAAAGATATATCTTTATTAGCTGAAGTTGGTGAACGAATTGCCATTATTGGTGAAAATGGTATTGGCAAAACAACGCTGTTACGTACTTTGATGAATGAAGTCGGATATGAACCAACATCAGGTGAATATATCTGGTCTGAAAATGTCAATATTGGCTATTACGCTCAGGATCATGAGTACGAATTTGAAAACGATATGAGCTTATTTGATTGGATGAGTCAATGGCGTCAACCCTCAGATGATGAACAAGCAGTCCGCAGTTATCTTGGGCGTTTATTATTTTCTGCTGATGATATAAATAAGTCGGTTAAGATTCTATCTGGTGGTGAAAAAGGTCGAATGTTATTTGGTAAGCTGATGATGCAAAGCCCAAATATTCTGGTCATGGATGAACCAACTAACCATATGGATATGGAATCTATTGAGTCGTTAAACATGGCATTAGAGCAATACGAAGGTACCTTACTGTTTGTTAGTCATGACCGTGAGTTTGTTTCAAGTATCGCTACACGTATTATTGAACTAACTAAAAATGGTTTTGTTGACTTTGCTGGTACTTATGATGAATACCTTGCTAGTCAAATTTAATCATATATAGGTAATTAAACCATCAGATATCAGTTAATTAATTTGCTGATAGCTGATGGGTAGACACTTTACAAATCCCTCTACCAACACAAAAACTAATAATATTAAGGAAGTCTTTTGCTTAGCTACCGTCACGCTTTTCATGCTGGAAATTTTGCTGATGTGTTAAAACATAGTGTCTTAACTCTCGTACTTGAATATATGAACAGAAAAGAAAAAGGTTTCCTCTATGTTGATAGTCACTCTGGCGCGGGAATGTATCAGTTAACTGATGAATATGCACAAAAAACAGGTGAATATAGAGAGGGTATTGCTAAGCTGCTTAATAGTAATGCTAAAAACAATGATACCCCAGAGCCTTTGATTGAATATATTGAGTTAATTAAACAACTTAATTTAGGAGCAGAGCTTAATTTATACCCAGGCTCTCCAGCTATAGCAAAAGCATTTACTCGTCGCCAGGACAGTAGCCATTTATTTGAATTACACCCCACTGATATTGAACATTTAAACGCATATTGTCAGCGTTGGAAAAAATGTTTTATAAAAAAATCAGATGGGTACCAAGGTGTACTTGGTTTATTACCACCACCGAATAGACGTGGTGTTGTCTTGATTGACCCTCCATACGAGCTTAAAGAAGATTATGTAAAAGCGGTTAAAACCATTATCAAAGGCTACCAGAAATTTAATTCGGGTACCTATATTCTTTGGTATCCCGTGGTTAAACGTCAATTAGTCACTCAAATGCAAAATCAGTTTCAAACAAGTCCTGTGAAAAATTTATTGCAGGTAGAATTTTGTTTAACTGAAGATACCGATGAATATGGTATGACCGGCACTGGCTTATTTATTATTAATCCTCCTTGGCAATTAGCTGAGCAATTGTCAGAAATACTACCTTATTTAAAAAATAAATTAGGTAATCAATCTTCTAGTTATTGTTTAATAAAATTGATCGCTGAATAATCAATCGATAAATAGCTGAGCAATGAGGTGTCAGTTATTACAAAGACTAAGGGAGGAAGAGAACCTAACCCATAATAGATTTAAGGTAGTCAAGACCACCAATAATTACCCTGAGTTAAATTTTAGGGTCGTCATCGCCATATCAGCTATTCTAATCAATAGTAATAATTTATTGCTTGAGTTGCCGCTATATTTGAAGGAGATATTTACTTATCCTCACTGCTTTTTTAGAATATTTTCTTTGCGGTGTATTTTAATGGTGTTTACTCTTCGGAGTGATGTGATTCTTTGAAGATCTATGCTATTGTCTCGATTACCAGCAGCACAAAATAATTTAACCCATTGTTTAATAAAGATTTACCATCAAAAAAAAACAATCATAAAATTGACATAACTTTCATTACTAGTATAAATAAA
>TARA_B110000902_G_scaffold90400_2_pt1 | contig 10413 bp, 4 predicted proteins | sample TARA_B110000902 | Tara Oceans TARA_B110000902 (sample SAMEA4398009) | marine metagenome | biome: Polar Biome; feature: [SRF] surface water layer (ENVO:00010504); material: water (ENVO:00002006), including particulate matter (ENVO:01000060) such as... | depth 5 m | reverse complement strand
GTGTACATTGATTCCATCCTTTTTATTGGAACTAATCAACCACATCCTCCTCACAACTCGCCAAAGGAACTCCAGTATCTATAATTCTAATATCTAATTTTGTTGTTCTATTATTTTAAGTTGAGCCTCATAAGATTGATGTAACTCTTCAATGGCTTTAGTTAATACGGAGATTAAAGAGATATGATTTGACAATAGCAACTTATCTCCATTTTGCATAGATGTATCACTCACAGTACTATCATTAAAATCCAGTAGCTTGTGTTTTATTTCTTTTTTGTAGGACATGAGGAGTGCATTATGGCCTATTTATTCCTTCTATGTCATTCGCAAAAGATCCGGACGTTACTTTGGAGTTAATTTACTCCAAATCTATACGCTGAAATGTCACACTTAAATCTACAGCCGTGTTAAGTAGCTTTACTTCACGTATGAAAGGTTAGTATGTCTACTGCGAACAGTATGAGCCCGTAGCGATGCAATGGGCTCTAACTCTTCTACTGGTACTTTTAGCGTACCTTTGTCATTCTTATGTCAATTTTTGCAACCGCTAAATTGCTGCTAATTAGCAGCATCTTGATCATCTTATTTTCATGTAAGAGTCCCAACACGGCTATAGTTTCTGAGATACCGCAAGAAGATACCCTTGCTCTGTATCCATATTGGATAGATATGATGAGTGATTCCAACGTAAATTACTACGAGGTTGTAAATGCCTTTGACACGTACTGGGAGAATAGAATACCGCCTACCGAAAAAGATGGTGAGGCCCAAGACATCTTTGACAAGGACAAAACTCCTGAGCAAGAAGCAAATGAAAATGCTCGAACGACTGAGTTTGTTTTCGAATACAAAAAATTCTTAAACTGGAAACAGACCAATAAAAATCTGGTAAAGCCTGATGGTACAATAATGAGTGACCAAGAGGTGCTGGAACAATGGAAACAACAACAACAAGAACGACAACGATAATAATGAAACAATATACATCACTAGTATTAAGCGTACTATTTGCCGGAGCTGCCGTAGCTCAAAACTTAGCCGATTTTACCCAAGTGGGTCCTGTGAAATTTCCTGCCAACCCAAGTGTACAGACCACTGGTATGGGTAGAGTATCGCATATGGCGTACCACCCTACAGACAGCAATGTACTCTTTGCTGTATCTTCATCTGGTGGAGTTTTCAAAACGGCTAACGAAGGCGTGACATGGAATCCTATCAGTGACGATCTGCCTCCTACATACTGTGCATCCATAGTTATTAATCCACTAAATCCAAACGTAATGTATCTCGGTACTGGAGATGCAAACTATGGCTACCGAGGGGGCTATGGTGTATGGAAAACTACCGATGGCGGGGAAACATGGTTTCAATCTACCACAGGCATAGGCAACAAGCTTGTATCCTATATAAGAATAACGCCTGGAGATACCACTACCTTAGTAGCTGCGTGTGCAGATGGCATATACAAGAGTAAAGATGCAGGTGCCTCATGGATAAAGAAAACTACCACATCTGTAAGTTATAGAGACCTGCACTACCAGCCAGGAGACTCTAATATACTATACTCTGCTTCTAACACTAGGTTTTACCGCTCGTTTGACAATGGAGAATCGTGGTCTGAAACAAACATAAACTCCAGTATAACGTGTGCCGGAATAAAGATAACTACTTGCCCCGCAGATACCTCAAAGCTATACTGTCTAGTGTGGAAAGGCGGCAGTAGCCCGTTTGGTGGAGTGTATAAATCTACTAACAATGGTGGCTCATTTACACTAATGTCCGATAAGCCAAATATACTTGGCTATTCGAGTGTAGGAACTAGCACAGACGGTCAAGGAGCTTATAACCTTGCCATACAAAGTGATCCAGCAGACGCAGATGTAATCTACGTAGGTGCTATTACACTCTGGAAATCTACCAACGGCGGTGACACGTTCAAATTGAATTCTCCTTGGGCTTACGGTGTGCACGCAGACAAGCACGGTTTTCTTTTCTCTCCGTACAATACAAACAAACTATATGTATACCACGATGGTGGAGTAGATAGAACTACCGATGGTGGCCAAAACTGGACTACCATGGAAGATGGATTAAGTGCTTCAGAGTTTTATACGCTGGGAGCAAGTGATTTGTACAACAATAATATTTTAGGTGGTCTGCAAGACAACGGGCTAGACGTAGCAATAGATAAAGATTTCAAGACTATACGTGGTGGTGACTGGGGAGGTGATTTTGCCTTTGATGCTTTTGACAAAGACATAGTCTATGAAAATGGAGGAATAAAACGAAATCTAGTAACGAACGCTGGACGTAATATCAATGGGCATGGCGGAGTATATGCGGTACATCCTAATGACAGCAATGTTATGTTTGAGGCTACATCTGACGATCTCTACCGTACCACAAATCTGAGAGCTGATCCAAGTACCGATGTGAGTTGGACGAATCTATCGACATTCTTTGGTGTTACACGCCAAGCAGGTATGAGCTACGCAAAAGCATCAAGTGGAACATTTTATGTGGCATACAGATCTCAGAAACTTTTTAGAAGTACAGATATCAATGCTGCTATTCCTGCAGGACCATTTGGATCTATGCCCTTTACAGAATTGACCAACTTTCCGTACCAAAGTGGTGAGCAGATAAAACAAGTAGAAACGTCTGATCAAGATTCCAACGCAGTTTATATAGTAACTACACAATCTCGTATTTTGTCATCTCACGACAAAGGTCTTACCTGGTCTGTACTTACCAGAAATTTACCATCTGTCAATATCATAAAATTTGTAACAGATCCCAATGCTACCGACTCTAGTATGTACATCTGCAATGCTTTTGGGGTATACTACCGTAATAAATTTGCTAGCAACTGGATCCCTTTTGCTCAAGGACTACCAACCGTATCTAAGATTACAGATATGGAGATAATGAACGATGGCACCGCTGACGCTAGATTACACATATCTATGTGGGGTCGTGGTATCTGGCAAACCGACTTGTACAAAAACTCTTCAGTAGCTCCTACGGCAGATTTTAAACTAAGTACAGCAAGTAACCAATCGTGTGTGAACAATGTAATAGTAGTAGACAATTCTACGGGTTCGCCACTAGGCAGAACTTGGGCCGTATATCCGACTACGGGTTGGGAATATGTGAATGGTACAGACGCTAACTATGCTCGTCCAGAGATCAAGTTTAACATTCCAGGCGTGTATAGCATATCGCTAAGTGTGCAAAACAGCTTGGGTAGTGATTTGATGTCTCAAAACTACACTTACTCACCTCTCTCTGTGGATGCTACGTGCACTACTACGACTACTAACCTGGGTGGATATACTATAGGTGTACGCAAGTTTGAGCTGAATTCCATAGATAAAGCATCTAGTACAGGAAATATAACCCACGAAGACTTCTCGTGCGAACAAAGCACACTATTAAAGCCAAATACCCTCTACACTGCTTGGGTGACTGTAAGTCACGTATACGCTGAAAAGATAAAAATGTACATTGACTACAATGACGATGGTGACTTCTTAGATGCGAATGAGCTTGTAGCCACATTAGGTTCAGGACTATCTAGAAGAGCCGTTACATTCACTACCCCAGTCTCGATTCCTGTAGCTAATAAATTTATACGACTACGTGTAGTAACTGACTACTCAAGTGGTATAACTTCTGCCTGCGATGTTCTAACCTATGGCCAAAGTGAGGACTACGCGGTGTTTATAGATAATATAGTCCCTACGGTGACTATTGATATTCCTACTCCTATGGTAAGTAATGAATTTAAGGCAACTTTTACTACCTCAGAAAGAGTGTCAGATTTTGAGAGTACTGATATATACGTAGCGAATGCCAATGTGTCTCAGTTTACGCAAGTAGATCTCAACACCTACACCGCACTCATTACGCCTACGGCAAATGGACAAACAAGGGTGGGGATTATTGGAGGTAGTATTACTGATGTAGTGGGAAATACAAATGCAGCTTTCACTGTAAATACCAATTACTTCTTAGGGATAGATTCCTTCACATTTACAGGTGTTTCTGAGAAGGATAGCATTTTCCAAACACCGTTAGGAGGTAGTATCACATCGTATGTACCCTTTGGCACCTCACTTGATGCACTTACAGCAACATTTACCTTAAGTGATACCACTACTGCATACATCGGAACGACTTTACAAACATCTGCAACCACTGTGAATGACTTTAACGTTGTAGTAACCTACACTACAAAAGCTAAAAATGAAATGCTCACATCGGAGTATACCGTAGATGTTATTGTAAATGAGAACACTGCGTGTGAACTGCTTTCTTACAATTTTGCAATACCATCTGCCACTGGTGCCATTACGCCCACGGTAAATGGAGGTACAGTAACTTTAGAAGTGCCGTATGGTACTTCGCTAAGTAACCTTGTAGCCAACTTCACTATAAGTGATAGTGCTACTGTATATATTAGCTCTATAGAGCAAATGTCTGGTAGTAGTGCGAATGATTTTAGTGCAACGGTAACTTACATTGTAGTAGCTCAAAATACAGACTTCTCCAATACCTATACTGTAAATGTGCAAACGGCTGCAAATACCGCATGTGAACTATTGACCTATGGAATAGAAACTCCTGCAAGTACCGGAACCATAACGGGTCCTAATGTAGACGTGATTGTACCTTACGGTACTCCAGTAGAAAACCTTATCGCTCTATTCACTGTGAGTGACAATGCATCGGTATCAGTACTTAGCAATGCACAAACTTCTGGAGTTTCGGCAAATGACTTTACCAATGCAGTAACATACGTAGTAACCGCAGAAAACACTGCGTTTAGTAAGACCTATACCGTAAGTGTACATATAAGCGATAACCAAGAGCGAGAGCTGCTCACTTTTGATATTGTGACTCCTGCTTCTGCTGGCATCATTACTACTGTAGACACCGCCAATGGAACCGTAGCAGTAGATGTACCATTTGGTACTTCTGTAGATAATCTGATTGCGATTTTCACTACTAGCGATAGTGCTACTGTAACGGTGGATGGCACGGAGCAAGAAAGTGGTATTACTGCCAATGATTTCACTGCAAATCTGGATTATACAGTAACTGCACAAGACAATAGGTTGAACAAAGTGTATGTGGTAACGGTGAATATCTTACCCAATACAGAAGCAGAGTTAATAGACTTTAGCATACTAAGCCCTGCTACCGCTGGAACTATCACGCGTAGTGATACTGGAGGATTGGTAGAACTAATGGTATCTACAGGTACTAATTTGACTAGTCTAGTAGCTCAATTTAGCGTAAGCGAAAATGCTACAGCAACTGTGGATGGATTAGAGCAAACAAGCACAGTAACAGCTAACAATTACAGCGATACCCTAAAAATGGTAGTAATCTCAGAAGATAATAATGCACGTAAAACGTATAATGTAGTAATCAATAAGAGTGCTAGTTCTATCGCTAAAGTAGCCAACGGAAGGGTAAACATCTACCCTAACCCTGCAAGCAGCGAAATACGCATTAAAGCAGTGGGTAGAGACATAAACAACGAAACGTACACTATATCAGATGCTACAGGACAAATAGTAACAACCAATACCATGAGTAACACCGAGACGGTAATTAGTATAGCAGACCTCGCCAGAGGAATCTACTACATCAATATACAAACCGATGAAGGAAAGTGGATTGGAAGGTTTTTGAAGGAGTAATTCTTTTAATTCCACTTGGGTCAATAAACATAATATGATGTATTCGTTAATCAGAACAAATGCATCATATAATGTTGCGGTTATTAGGCGTTGGGTATTGGCATTAATGTGCCTTGGGGTTACTGAGATTTATCTTAAGAATAATAGGAGTGTGCGAATATTTTTCTCACCGCTATCTAACCTTCGCCTACCGTAGTAAGGTAATATTACCATGCCTATCAAAGGTTTCTCCACTCAAAAATACTCCTTCAATCAACCAAAGGTATACACCTTGCTGTACAGGTTTCCCTTTGAATATGCCGTCCCACGATTCCGAAATGTCGTTTGTTTCGTACAATTTTTCTCCCCAGTGATTGAAAATTTTGAAAACATAATTTTTTTCGCTCACTCCAGTCAGTATGGGTTTAAATGTTTCGTTTAGATCATTCCCGTTGGGCGTGAATCCAGTAGGAATAATGATGCTTCCAGCGTGTTCTACCACTACATGGGCGTTTTCTACAAGCGTATCTTTACATCCAAATGAGTTGGTAACTATTTGAGTTATGGAATATGTTCCCGGTATGGATAATCGAATTAATGGGTCCTTTTCCGTGCTGATAAATGATCGTGAGGGGTCGTCATCAAAAACAATTTCGTAGGCATATGTAGTTGCATCTATACTTCCATCAATAAGGTAAACGTCGGCATTGGGAAGATACACTTGCCGAGTACTCGTTAAGAAGTAGGCAAAAGGCTTAGGATATACACGAACAACACTGTCTTGCGTAAGTACAGTGCCTTCTCCTCTGTCATTATAGGCTTGAAGAGTAACGTTATAGTATCCAGGGACGCTATAGGTATGTGTAGGATTGGCTTCAGTAGATATACTACCATCATCAAAATACCAATTGAATTCAGTGGCATTTTGTGTTAACTCCGTAAATTGTACAGTTAGGGGGCCACAACCTTCATCGCCAGAAACGTCAAAATCGATTAGAGGGAGTGGAGGTATAACATATACATTTCGTCTTGCAGTATCTTGGCATAACCCGTTGTCTACAATGAGTGTGACGGTATACGATCCAGAATCTAGGTATGTATGCGAGGGATTAGTATTTCCACTAGTAGCAGTATTGTCTCCAAAATTCCATAAGCTGGATAAGGGGTCGGAGCTTGGAGTACTTAGATTAATAAAATTGACCAATGCATCAGGAATTCTTGGGCCAGACGGGTTATAGGTAAAATTGGCTTTTGGTCTTTCTAGTATTTCCACTATGGCGGCAGCACTAAAACTATCTGGGCAGAAATTTTTGTCAAAGGAAATTAATGTAGCACCATAGGTGCCGGGTTTAGCAAAGATATGAGTTGGGCTATATTCAGTTTTTATACCACCATCAGTAAATTCCCATATTTGATACTCAGAGTTGATGGATGTATTGTTCACTGTAATCGTCCCCGGTTCGCAAATGCGTTTGAATGGTAAACTATCAAAAGAAACGATCATGAGAATAGGAACATCAATAGGCCGTGTCACCGTTTCTACACAGCCAAAGTCATTTGAAACATGGAGCGTTACATTGTAATTAGCATCTCCGGTTATGTTTCTGTCAAACCTATGCTCTGGATTGCGAGAGGTAGCGATACCGCCATCGCCAAAGTCCCAACTATAGGAGGTAGCGTTATAACTTCTATTGTCAAAATCAAAATAACCGGAGTCACATATATTCCTTCTGAGAGGAATAAAGTCAGCGTAGGGAACAGGAATAGTGACCACATTGAGGGTATCTAAGTCTTCACAGCCAAATATATTTGAAACGTTAAGTACCACTTCATTTGTAATGTTTGTCAGGAAATAGTTGTCAAAACGGTGTGAAGGGTGTTCTGCTGTACTGGTATCCCCGTCTCCAAACTCCCAATAACTAAAATCGTGGTTTAGTGAATTGTTGGTAAATGTAGCATTCAACGGTGCACATGCGGAGTCCTCATCTACAGTGAAATGGGCTTCTACATCAGGGAAAAGGTAAATGTCTTTTCGAATGTTGTCTTTACATCCGAAGAATGTTTCCACTTCTTGTTTTATACTAAAAGTGCGAGGCATAGGAGAATAAGGAGTAGAGGCAATGTAGTTATATATGGCATTGTAGGTAAACGCTGAATCCCCTGTTCCAAAGTCCCATATGTATGAACTTCCTCCTAATGAATTATTGGATAGCACTGTAGTGGCTGATCGACATATACTGTCATTGTTAATCTTAAATTCCGCAATTGGATTTGCTCTAAGTAACACTGGAGTGATAAAAGTGTCAAGAGATCCACATTGATCATCTGTAACTAAATAATGCCGTACGTTATAAACAGTATCTTTTAAGTCTATCGCATGAAACGTCTGGGTCATGCGATTACTCCCAAGAACAAACCCGTTACCGAAATCCCAATAATATTCGTCTACCCCAATGGAGTCTGCTAGAAATATGACCTCTAAAGGCCCGCAACCCACCGCATTGTCTGTAGTGAATCTAGGTGCAGGCAGCGGATGAACGGTTATCTCTCTGTTGAACGTGTCTCTGCATCCGTGCTCACTTAATCCTATGAGACGAACAGTGTATGTGGTATCTGCAAGAGGTCTTTGAAAATAGGTAGTGCTTGCATCTGTAGATGTGGCTGTGACGTAATTGCCCAGATTCCATTGGAAGGTCATCATGCTAATACTTCCCGTACCATTTGGTATAGATACATTGGTAAACTTTACAGGCAATGGATGACAGCCTGAGTAATTGTCTGCTATAAACAGAACAGTTGGATCAGGAAATACAGTGATATTTTGGGATATAGAATCTATACAGCCGTGCTCGGAATAGCCAATAAGTTTCACTGTATAGATAGAATCGTTTGTGAGAGACGCTAAATATTGAGTGCTTGGGTTCTGTGATGTGGATTGTAAGCCATTACCAAACTCCCAGTCAAAGGTCATACTATCAATAATTCCACCATTATTGGGATAAGATTGATTGACAAAAAGAATATCAAGAGGGCCGCATCCTTGGGTACGGGATGGTGAAAATTGTGCTATGGGATCTGGATAAACAGTAACAGTTGAGGCTGACGAATCAACACATTCATGTTCCGAATAACCCTTTATATCAATGGAATAGATTGAATCTTGGGTAGAGGAAGCAATGTATATCACAGACGGATTTTCGGCAGTGCTTACTAATCCATTTCCCAAGTCCCATTCGAATCGCATCATTGCAATGGTGCCGGTATCATTGGGAATAGAGTTGTTTTGAAGATTGATTGTCAACGGTCCGCAGCCTGACATGTCAGACAAATCAAATGCAACAGTTGGGTTTGGGAATACCGTTTTATAGGTATATGCAGTATCTAAGCAGCCGTAGATATTGGATGCTACCATTGAAATGGAATAGGTAGTATCTTGGGTATTAGAAGCAATATACGATGCTTGGGTATTAAACTGAGTACTCGAATCTCCATTGCCAAAATCCCAAGTAAAGCTCGTAGCCCCTTGAGATCCGTTTAGCAGGCTATCCAATACAGGCCCACAAGTAGAGTCGGGTGTGGTACGGATAATAGCTACTGGATTACCTCTTACTAAAACCTGTGATGCAAATGTATCTAAGGACATACAGTTTTGATCTGTAACGATATAATGACGTACCTGATACAGAGTATCCCTTAAGTCTATCGCTTGAAAAGTTTGGGTTATCCTATTGCCCCCAAGAACAAAGCCGTCTCCAAAATCCCAATAATATTCATCCACACCAATGGAGTCTGCTTGGAATGTGACCTCCAAAGGTCCACAAACCTCTGCACTGTCCAGAATGAATCGAGGCACAGGTAGCGGATGAACTGTTATCTCTCTATTGAAAGTGTCTCTGCATCCGTGCTCATTTAATCCAATAAGACGAACAGAGAAGGTGGTGTCTGTAAAAGGCTTTTGAAGGTAGGTAGTGCTGGCATCAGTAGATGTGGTGGTGATGGTATTGCCAAGATCCCATTGGAAGGTCATTATGCTAATACTCCCCGTATCATTTGGTACAGATGTATTGGTAAATTGTACAGGCAATGGGTGGCATCCAGAATTATTATCTGCCGTAAAAAGTACCGTTGGGTCGGGGAATACAGTGATATTCTGGGAGGCGGAATCTATACAGCCGTGCTCTGAGTACCCTGTTAATTTTAGGATATACGTAGTGTCTTTACTGTTTGAAGCTAAAAAAGTGGTTGACGGATCTTGAGATGTGCTTTGTAATCCATTTCCAAGATTCCAGTTAAAAGTCATAATTCCTATGCTCCCCGTATCATTTGGAATAGATTGGTTCGCCAGTGCTATACTCAAGGGGCCACAATCATCGGCTAAGGGGGCAAAACGAACTTCAGGGTTTGGGTATACGGTGACTGGTTTTGTAAGAGAGTCTGAACACCCGTGTTCGGAATAACCAATCAATTTAACACTATAAATAGAATCTCGTGTAGACGATTCTTGATATACAGAGGATGTATTTACAGTAGTATACTGCTGACCACTTGGGTAAAAGGAAGTGGAATAACAATTTTTGAAGTTGGAATATTAGGTTTAATCATATAGGCACATATGATTAAAATAAAGGAAATGACATAAAGAGGGCAAAGCGAAACGTTGTGTTTAGGGTAATTCATATTAAATTTGAAACTCAAATATACCATAAGAAAATTAATTATC
>TARA_B110000902_G_scaffold267278_1_pt1 | contig 10417 bp, 8 predicted proteins | sample TARA_B110000902 | Tara Oceans TARA_B110000902 (sample SAMEA4398009) | marine metagenome | biome: Polar Biome; feature: [SRF] surface water layer (ENVO:00010504); material: water (ENVO:00002006), including particulate matter (ENVO:01000060) such as... | depth 5 m | reverse complement strand
GCTTGCTTAAAGTAGCCGCCCTGAACAAAGTTGAAGTAGTACAGCATGCCGATCCAGGTAATGCCGAATAAAACGTGTGACCATCGGAATAGAAATCCTAATAAGTCCATAGTACGCCTCTCATTTAAGTTATTGTATTTAAGATTATGGCTCTAAAAAGGCTTTAGAGCCAAAGGGTGATGGCCGCCATTGTACAGTTAATGTAACGGCTAGTTCTAGTTTTTTTGTGACAAAAAACTACTGTTCGTCTAGGTAACGCTCAGCATCTAGGGCAGCCATACAGCCGGTACCTGCAGAAGTAATCGCCTGACGGTAAATATGGTCCATCACGTCACCAGCGGCAAACACGCCTTCAACGCTGGTTTGGGTGGCATTACCTTGGGTGCCACTTTGTACCTTAATGTAACCACCTGCCATGTCTAACTGGCCTTCAAACAGGCCGGTATTAGGTACGTGGCCAATGGCGATAAACACACCGTCCACGTCTAGGTCTTTAGTGCTGGCATTTTCACTGCTCTTAATGCGCATGCCTGTAACACCCATATCGTCACCTAATACTTCATCAAGATTGTAATGCCATTCCACATTCACATTACCGTTTTCTACCTTATCCATTAGGCGGTCTGCTAGAATCTTTTCACTGCGGAATTTGTCACGGCGGTGAACAACGGTTACTTCAGAAGCAATATTGCTAAGATAAAGCGCTTCTTCAACGGCGGTATTACCACCACCGATGACAGCGACTTTTTTGTTGCGGTAAAAGAAACCATCACAGGTAGCGCAGGCTGATACGCCTCTGCCTTGGAACGCGGTCTCACTGTCTAAACCTAGATAGCGAGCACTTGCTCCAGTACAAATGATTAAGGCATCACACGTGTATTGTGTGCCTTGGCCCGATAGTTGGAATGGGCGTTGGTTCAAATTTACAGAATCAATATGGTCAAAAATTATTTCAGTTTCAAAACGTTCTGCATGGGCTTTCATACGCTCCATTAAGGCAGGCCCTTGCAAGCCTTCTACGTCTCCAGGCCAGTTATCCACGTCTGTGGTGGTAGTTAACTGACCACCCATTTCCATGCCTGTAATTAACACTGGGTTAAGGTTTGCGCGTGCGGCGTATACAGCGGCGGTGTAGCCAGCGGGGCCAGAACCTAAAATTAGTAGCTTACAGTGCTTTACTTCGCTCATGGGGAGTCCTATATAATGATATGAGACCTTTATACAATACGGCGACAAAAAAGAAAAATGGGATAAAATGAGTCTGATTGAGGCGAGAACCGCAGGTAATAGCTAGCTATTGCCAAGGTTTTCAACGAAAAGCAGGGTTATTTTGGCCATTTAACTTGGCGCTCGTATTGTGCAAAGGTCTCAATATGGTACAACAAAAAATATGCGCCTGACCTTAGCATAATTAAACCCATAGAGCAGGCAGTTTATGTCATGGGTTTGTAAATTAATAGGAATGTAACATGGGCAACAAAGGCGACAACACCACTGATGACAAGATTCGGCTCGACAAGTGGTTATGGGCTGCGCGATTTTACCGAACGCGAGCCCTTGCCAAACAAGCGATTGAGGGTGGCAAGGTGCATTATCAGGGCGCTAAAGCTAAGTGTAGCCGTGTGGTTGAAGTACAAGCAGAAATAGCCATACGCCAAGGCTTTGACGAAAAAACGATTGTGGTGCAAGCTATTTCTGGAAGCCGAAGAGGTGCGCCGGAGGCTGCTCTTTTGTACAGCGAAACGGCCACCAGTGAAAAAGCCCGTTCAGACCTAGCAGCGGGTCGTAAGGCTATGGGCCAAACATCCATTTCCGACGGCAAGCCCACTAAAAAACAGCGCAGAGACCAGCAGCGCTTTGAGCAGCAGCAGTTGTAGTTTACAATTAAAGGGTATCTATCATCCAAGACTTCTTCTTCCCATGACCAATGACACAATGCAAGGCTTCATGTTCACCGACATGGACATACGGGGCGTTCACTTGCGGCTCGATCAAGGTGTAAAGGCCTTATTAGAGCAGCAAGACTACCCTGCCCCTGTGGCTAGGTTGCTAGCTGAAATGCTTATTGTTGCGTGCTTGCTGAGCGCAAACCTTAAACTGCGAGGGCATCTAAGTGTACAAATCCGTGGTGCTGGACCACTTAAATGGGTGATGGCAGAGTGCCGGCAGCTCAGTGATGATCCTGAACAGCCGTTTAGGGTGAAAGGCATGGCACAAGTTGATGACACTATTGGTTCCCATGCCAGCTTAGCCGAGATGGTGGCTGATGGTCGTTTGATTATAACCATTGAGCCAGACCAAGGTCAGCGGTATCAGGGTATTGTGATGGTTGATCAGGCCACATTCTCCGAGTGCATCGAAAGCTATTTTTACCAATCAGAACAATTACCTACCCATATTCAACTGGTCAGTACCGATGACGGTGCTGCTGGGTTTATGTTGCAACGATTGCCCCAAACCATGTCCGATGAAAGTCAGGCTGACTTAGATTGGGAGCTTATCCATGCCTTGGCATCTACTCTTACGGAGCATGAGCTTGCTCAATTACCTGCGAACCAGGTTCTGCACCGGCTATTCCACGACCAACAAGTGAAAGTGTTTACCCCGCGACCAGTTTTGCAGCAGTGTGATTGCAGTCGAGAGCGCTGTGGAGCAGCTATTGTAGGGTTAGGCAGGCTAGCAGTTGACGAAATTTTGGAGGAGCAGGAAGCTATCATTATTGATTGCCATTTCTGTAACGGCCATTATGCTTTTGACAAGGTGGACTGTCATGTTCTGCTAGAGCAGGACGTTATGGCCGCTGAAACAATTACTGCCGTGCATTAAATGGCGGACGTTTTACCCCCATACAGCTACGTTGTGGTTCGCTGTAGCTGCTGCATTATTAGTTGAACTGATGGGCTATATTTTGGCTTTTGATGTGCTTTTCTGAGATAATTCATCCTCATTTTTCACGCCGATATGGCGTACGCCCGTTTAGGTATTTCCATATTTCCTAAAAACCTAAGCAATTCAAAGGTATTGATACATGACCGCAACTGTAGTTACTGATACTGGCACCACCTATACACAACTGTCTCCTGCCAGCTTGATCCAAAAGGCCATTGCTAACGGCGAAGGTACATTGGCCAACACCGGTGCACTAAACGTGATCACTGGAGCGCGCACTGGGCGCTCCCCGTTAGACCGTTTTGTAGTTCAAGAACCTAGTACATCAGACCAAATTGAATGGGGCGCTGTAAACCGCCCTGTAACACCAGATATATTCAGTGCTTTGTGGGATCGTGTAGCAGCCTCTTTGGTAGGCCAAGACAAATATGTTTCAAGTGTACACGTTGGTGCAGACCACGCTCATTACATCCCTATTCAGATGACTACTCAAACTGCGTGGCAGAACTTGTTTGGCCAAAACCTATTCATCGTGCCACAAGAATACAATGCTGCTGGTAAAGACGAATGGCAGATTCTTAACGTGGCTAACTTCGTGTGTCAGCCAGAGCGTGACCGTACTAATAGTGATGGCTGTGTGATGATTAACTTTGCTCAACGCAAGGTATTGTTAGCGGGCATGCGCTATGCAGGAGAAATGAAAAAGGCCATGTTCTCTGTGCAAAACTTTCTTTTACCAGCTAAAGACGTATTGCCAATGCACTGCTCTGCCAACGTAGGCGATGATGGCAAAACTACTTTATTCTTCGGTTTGTCTGGTACTGGCAAAACCACCCTATCGGCAGACCCAGATCGTTATTTAATTGGTGACGACGAGCATGGTTGGGGTGAGGGAGTAGTGTTTAACATTGAAGGCGGTTGTTACGCCAAAACCATCAACCTTAGTAAAAAGAATGAACCCATCATTTGGGACGCTATTCGTTTTGGGGCTATTGTTGAAAACGTTTGGTTAGACGACGACACTAAAGAAGCAGACTATGACAACACCGAGATCTCAGAAAACGGCCGTTGCGCATACCCTTTAGAGCATATTGAAAAACGCACTAAAAAGAATTTAGCTGGCGAGCCAGAAGCTATTATCTTCTTAACCTGTGACTTAACTGGCGTATTACCCCCTGTGTCTATCTTGTCTAAAGAAGCGGCTGCTTACCACTTCCTAAGTGGTTATACGGCTTTAGTTGGCTCTACTGAAATGGGTTCTAGTGCAGCTATTCGCTCTACATTTTCTACCTGTTTTGGCGCCCCTTTTTTCCCACGGCCAGCTGGCGTCTATGCTGAGCTGTTGATGAAACGTGTCGAAGCGTTTGGTAGCAAGGTATATCTAGTCAATACAGGCTGGACTGGTGGTTCATACGGCACCGGCAAGCGTTTCAGCATACCCACTACACGAGCCATTATTGCAGCCATTCAAAGTGGTAATATTGCAGAAGCGGCAACACAGCACTTAGAAGGGCTAAACGTAGACGTGCCTACTACCCTAGAAGGCGTTGACAGCTACTTGTTAAACCCACGTAATACTTGGCAAGACCAAGCTGCATACGATGTGGAAGAAGCTACTCTGATTGGTAAATTTAAGGAAAACTTTAAACGTTTTAGCGTTTCAGACGATATCGTTAAAGCTGGCCCTCAGTAGGTCTAAACCGATTTAGGTATGGCTCACTGCTAATCAAAGGCTCCTTTTTTGGGGCTTTTTTTTGCTTTAACAAAAAGCCACTTTAAAAATCGCCCCATGACCCCATTGTGTAAGCCTATGCTTTTGTAATGAGAAGGATTCTAGGTTCGTGATAAATCAACAAATCGCCACCGAGCTTGCGGTACAAACCTGGCAAGTGGATGCCGCCGTTAAATTGTTAGACGAAGGTTCAACGGTACCCTTTATCTCCCGCTATCGTAAAGAAGTTACTGGCGTGTTGGACGATACCCAGTTACGTACACTGGAAGAGCGGCTAAGTTACTTGCGAGACCTTAATGCCCGCAGAAAAACTATTTTAGACAGCATTGAGAAACAAGAGAAGCTGACGCCAGAACTGGCTAATCACATTAACGTTGCAGACAGCAAAACGCGACTAGAAGACTTATACCTGCCCTATAAAACCAAGCGTCGTACTAAGGCTCAAATTGCCATAGAGGCAGGGCTGCAACCTTTGGCAGATGCCATATTGAAAGACCCTACACTTGATCCAGAGCAAACAGCCTTGGGTTATCTCAATGCAGAGCTACAAATTAGTCATTCAAAAGATGCCCTAGACGGCGCCAAACAAATACTAATGGAGCGTTTTAGTTTAGCAGCAGACTTGCTTGCAGAATTGCGCAACATAGGTTGGCAAGATGCCCAGTGGCAAACCCAAGTAGTAGAAGGTAAGCAGCAAGAGGGTGCTAAATTCCAAGACTATTTTGAGTTTCAAGAAGCCCTAAAGACTATCCCCTCCCACCGCGCCTTGGCCATATTAAGAGCTCGGAACGAAGGTATCTTGCAGGCCACCATTATATGGTCTGCTAATGAGCACTTACCCTATGAATCCAGAGTAGCTTCCTATTGGCGCATCAAAGATCAGGGCCGAGCGGCCGATAAATGGCTCAACGAAGTGGTGCGTTGGACTTGGCGTGTAAAGCTAGCCAGCCAGTTAGAAACGGCCCTCATTACCCGTGTTAGAGAAGCCTCGGAAGACAGTGCTATAGGTGTGTTTGCTAACAACCTAAAAGACTTATTGCTGGCAGCTCCGGCCGGGGACAAGGTGACCCTTGGATTAGATCCGGGTTTGCGTACAGGCGTGAAAGCCGTGGTAGTAGACCCTACGGGAAAGCTTCTTAAGAGCGAAACCATCTTCCCCCATGTGCCCCATAATAAATGGCAAGTGGCTTTAGAGCTGGTGGTGCATTGGTGCCAAACCTATCAAGTTCAGCTGGTGGCGATTGGTAATGGCACCGGCTCACGAGAGACTGATAAGCTGGTTAAAGAAGCTCAAGCAAGACTAGGGGCACAGGCTCCTCAACGTATTATTGTGAGTGAAGCGGGCGCCTCAATTTATTCTGCATCGGCCCTTGCTGCTGCAGAGTTCCCAGATCTAGATGTGAGTTATCGTGGTGCTGTTTCTATTGCCCGCCGACTCCAAGACCCATTGGCAGAATTGGTTAAGATAGAACCCAAGGCCATTGGCGTAGGGCAATATCAGCATGATGTAAGCCAAGTGCAGTTGACCCGTAAATTAGATAACGTGGTGGAAGATTGTGTTAATAATGTGGGCGTAGACCTAAATACTGCGTCGGCTCCGTTATTGCAGCGAGTAGCTGGGCTGAACAAAACCATGGCAGAGAACATCGTACTGTATCGTGATATCAATGGCGCCTTTAATAACCGTAAGCAGCTGCTTAAGGTGGCTCGTTTGGGTGACAAAGCGTTTGAGCAATCTGCGGGGTTCTTGCGTATCCGTGGTGGTGATAACCCCTTAGATGGCACTTCGGTGCACCCCGAAGCTTATGGCTTAGTTGATCAGCTGGCTGGGCAGCTAAAACTCACTGTTGCAGACCTCATAGGCAGCGATCAGCTTAAACAGATTAGGGTTAAGCAATTACACGACCAAGGGTTTGGGGAACATACCCTACAAGATTTATTGAGCGAGTTACAAAAGCCTGGGCGTGACCCAAGGCCAGAATTTCGCATGGCCAAGCTCACAGATGGTGTAGAAAGCATTAAAGACTTAACCCTAGGTGCCGTAATGGAAGGCACCATTAGTAATGTCACTAATTTTGGTGCTTTTGTAGACCTTGGAGTTCATCAAGATGGCTTGGTACACATTTCGGCACTATCGCACCAGTATGTGAAAGACCCCCATGACCTTGTGAAGGCTGGAGACATTGTTAAAGTGAAGGTGATGCAAATAGATGTGGCCCGCAAGCGTATTGGTTTAACCATGCGTTTAAGTGATGAACTGCCTACACCAGATGATTCATCAAACTCTCGCAAGCCATTCTCTGCTAAGGCGCAACAGAATCTCCCACGCAAAGCTCAAAGCCATACTCAGCAACAGCCACAGCAAGCGCTGGGCAGTATGGCGCAAAAACTAAAAGATGCGCAGGCAGGGGTAAAAAAGTAATACCTACACAGAATTTGAATTCAAACTAGACTACACTTCGTATCTGTCTAGTCATTAGCCATTAAAGACAATTTGGAACTATAGATGCCCACATACTTACAGCAACGTTTACAGCAGGTGAAAAACTCCCCCGTAGCCAAGACCTTGGGGAGCCTACAATGTGGCATCGAAAAAGAAGGTTTGAGAGTGGGTGTAAGTGGTCGTGTCAGTCATAAAGACCATCCAAAATCTTTAGGGTCTAGCCTAACCCATGGCAGTATCACCACTGACTACTCCGAAGCGCTTTTGGAGTACATTACGCCGGTTTTCCAAAGCCCTGTTGCGGCCCTAGACTTCATGCAGGAATTACATAGCTTTAGCGCCAGCCAGCTACACGATATCGGCGAATATGTTTGGCCTGCCAGCATGCCCTGTTACCTTGATGGTGAAGAAGACATTCGTATAGCCAATTTTGGTAGCTCAAATACTGGCAAACTCAAGCATACCTACCGTGTGGGTTTGGCTTGGCGTTATGGTAAAATTATGCAGTCCATTGCTGGGTTACATTTCAACTTCTCGCCGCAAGATAATTTTTGGCCAGCGTATCAACAATTGCTGAGTGACGAGCAGTCCTTATGTGATTTCCAATCTAGCCAATACTTTAGTTTGATCCGTAATTTTAGACGCCATTCATGGGTGCTGTTATACCTCTTTGGTGCCTCACCTGCCCTAGATGCAAGCTTTGTTAATGGGCGTGACATTGACTTAGAGCAAGGCCCAGACGGCTGCCTAGTTGGCCCCTATGCCACTTCTTTACGTATGAGTGACTTGGGTTATAACAACAAAGTTCAGTCAGTATTGAATTTGTGTTTTAACGACCTGGATAACTACGCCAAGTCCTTAGAACATGCCATTTCTACGCCCTTATCTAAGTATGAGAACTTAGGGGTAAAAGTAGATGGGGGATATCGTCAACTCAATGCCAATTTGTTGCAAATTGAGAACGAATACTACAGTGATATCCGACCCAAACGTGTGACCCGCCCTGGCCAAAAGCCCGTGCACGCCCTTAAAGAAGGCGGTGTAGAGTACGTGGAAGTTCGAAATATCGACCTCAATCCCTTTTTGCCTTTGGGTATCGATGCACAGCAAAGCCAGTTTATTAACGCCTTTTTAACTTGGTGTTTATTCTCACAAAGCCCAGTTATTAGTGATCAAGAGTGTGAGGTGATTGGTATCAACCAAGCTGTTGTTGTGCGCCAAGGTCGTAAGCCTGGTCTTATGCTTCAAACCTGCGGTGGGGAAAAGAGTTTACAGAGTCTGGGCCTTGATATTATTACAAACCTACGCCTAGTAGCCGATGTAATGCCAGAAAAAGAGCACGTATTAGCCGCTATAAGCACCATGGAGGCTCGCCTCAAAGATGCCTCCTTAACACCATCTGCCCAAGTGCTGGCTGCTATGGAGCAGGGGAACTTGTCGCATCATCAGTTGTCTTTTGAGCTAGCGCAAAAGCATCAAGCGTATCACTTGCAACAAAGCCTAAGCTTACAGCGCCGACAAGAATTAAGTGAGCAAGTGAGCGAGTCCATTGTTAACCAAGAGCGTATTGAAGCCGAGCAAACAGAACCTTTTGACGACTTCCTAGCGGCCTATCTGGCCCAGTAACCGGGTTCCATAATAGTGGCTTAGTGGTTTAAAAAAATCACACCACTGCCGATGACCACTAATGCAGCACCTAGCCATGCACCTCGGCTAGGACGCTGCCCGGTAATGAACCAAATGACAGGTAATATAAGTACTGGCGTGATGGCAGATAAGGTCATTACAATACCCACCTCACCCGCCCCCAGGGCATAAACCACCAATGTCATACCTAACACTAGGCCTAAGGTTGCGCTAGAAATGGTGCGCCATACAAATGCTGGTGTGGGTGCCGCATTGGCCTTGGCCCACGCAAAAGGCATGGCACGTAAAAACAATAACACTAGGGCAGCAAAACCCACTCGAATCGCCGATGCCGCAATAGGGTCTGCACCAGCTAATAACACGGGTTTAGCCATTACCGCCCCGGCTGCTTGGCCACACGCGGCAGTTAGTCCGAGTATAATACCAAAACCCAAATGGCCGCTCACTTTTTCTAAGCGATGCTGGCCGCCAGCTTTACGGCCCCACCAAACAGCATTCACCACACCCAGCAGAATTAATCCACAGCCAATCAATAAATTAGTACTGAGTGTTTCACCCAACCAAATAAAACCCATACCGGCAGCCATTGGCGCACTGGTGGCGAATAGCACAGAATTGCGTCTGGGCCCAATGCGTTTCAACGCTTGCATTAAGGCCGTATCGCCAATCACAATGCCTACTAAGCTAGAGCCCATGAGGGCCATCATGGCGTTATCTGGTAAGCTGGACCACAAATCCATGAAGCTGGTAATGGCAATAAGTACCGCCCCAGCAAAGACCACTCTATAGCGATTGAACGCAACAGCCCCAAAGTGATGAACTCCTGGGGAAGCCAAAATGGCTGTGAAAGTCCAGCAGACTGCAGCGGCTAACGCGGCCAGCTCGGCAACAGGTAAATTGCTCATGTTATTCCTTTAAACTAGAGAAGTGCGCCAGAATAGCAGTTTTTGGCTAGAAATCCATCAAATTAGCGGCCCTTTCGTCTGTGCTAGTCCGCTGGCCCAGAAGCAAATATTAAGGCTATAATGCCGTATATAACTACCATCTCAGACTATTCACCGAGAGACCTATGTATTGCCCTTTTTGCAGTAATCCAGAAACCAAAGTTATCGATTCGCGATTAGTTGGTGAAGGGGAACAGATTCGCCGCAGACGCGAGTGTTTAACCTGTAACGAGCGTTTTACCACCTTTGAAGTGGCCGAGCTATTGATGCCTCGAGTAGTAAAGCAAGACGGTACGCGGCAACCTTTTGATGAAGAAAAATTACGCGCTGGCATCTTGAGATCACTAGAAAAACGCCCTGTAAGTATTGAAGCTATTGAAGCAAGTCTAAACCGGATCAAACACTCTCTGCGTGCCAGTGGTGAGCGAGAAGTAGGCACACAGCTGGTGGGAGAGGCGGTAATGGAACAATTGCGCAAGTTAGACGAAGTGGCTTATGTACGGTTTGCCTCAGTGTATCGCAGTTTTAAAGACCTTAACGAATTCCGCGCCGAGATTGAGCGCCTAGAACAAGATCATCAAGGTAGCTAATGACTAATCAGTCCACCCATAGTCAATTTATGACTTTGGCCTTAGAGCAAGCCAGCTATGGCCAGCTAATCGCTAGGCCTAATCCGGCAGTTGGGTGTGTGTTAGTTAAAAATAACCAAGTGGTTGGTGCTGGGTTTACCCAAGAAGCTGGTGGCCCCCATGCCGAAGTGAT
>TARA_B110000902_G_scaffold106978_3_pt1 | contig 10436 bp, 7 predicted proteins | sample TARA_B110000902 | Tara Oceans TARA_B110000902 (sample SAMEA4398009) | marine metagenome | biome: Polar Biome; feature: [SRF] surface water layer (ENVO:00010504); material: water (ENVO:00002006), including particulate matter (ENVO:01000060) such as... | depth 5 m | reverse complement strand
AAAACGATTGAAAGTACAACCAATCACGACGTCAAAGCCGTCGAGTATTTTCTTAAAAAAGCCGTTTTAAAGAATGCAGAAATAAATGCCGTTAGCGAATTCATTCACTTTGCCTGTACATCAGAAGACATTAATAACCTTTCACACGCGCTGATGCTCAAAGAAGGGCGCGTAATCATTCGGCAGCAGATGACTGCTATTGTCGACAAATTGGTCGAGCTCAGTCACGCTCACGCAAGTACAGCAATGCTATCGAGGACACATGGCCAGACAGCAAGCCCCTCTACGATCGGTAAAGAGTTTGCCAATGTCGTTGCGCGTTTACGGCGGCAAATCAGTCAGCTGGATAGTATTGAGCTTTTAGGAAAACTCAATGGCGCCGTTGGCAATTATAACGCCCATTTTTCCGCGTACTCTGAAGTCGACTGGCAGCAAACTGCCAAGCAATTTGTTGAGGGCCTGGGTATCGACTGGAACCCGTATACAACTCAAATCGAGCCACATGATTACATCGCAGAACTATTTGATGCTCTGGCTCGTTTTAACACAATAATTATCGATTTGGACCGTGATATCTGGGGATATATTTCCATGGGTTTTTTCAAGCAGCGGGTTATTGAAGGCGAGGTAGGATCTTCAACCATGCCACACAAAGTTAACCCCATTGACTTCGAAAACTCAGAGGGCAACCTCGGCTTAGCGAACGCAATTTTTTCACATATGTCGGCAAAATTACCGATTTCACGTTGGCAGAGAGACCTAACCGACTCGACAGTGTTACGGAATATGGGCGTTGGTATAGGCTATAGTTTGATCGCCTATGCTTCGACTCTGAAAGGCTTAGGGAAACTGGAGATTAATCTGCAACGCTTGTCTGACGACCTTGATAATAGCTGGGAAGTTCTCGCCGAACCCATTCAAACCGTCATGCGTCGATATAACATCGAAGAGCCTTATGAAAAGTTAAAGGCTCTGACGCGGGGGCAAACTATCAACAGAGAAACGCTCGATCGATTTATTGATACCCTGGATATTCCTGCGAAAGCAAAGGATGAATTACGGCTGCTGTCGCCTTCTACTTATATTGGCAATGCTATCGATCAAGCCAATGCCATTTAAGGGATAGCTAAACCTGCCTATGGTGCTATGTGACGAGATCAATAGGCGGGCAATGTTTTTCAAACTGTAATGAGACGAGTATCAGATGGCGATTCACAACCTAGATATCGCGGATTTTTTAGCAAATACTTGGCAAACGAAACCGCGCCTCATCCGAAACGCATTCCCTAATTTTATCAACCCCATGAGTCCCGAAGATCTAGCGGGACTTGCTTGTGAAGCTGAAATAGAATCTCGACTGATTACTGAGGCTAATGGTAAATGGCAAACCTCGCATGGCCCTATTGCTGAAACTACGTTCAATACCCTATCGGATTCAAATTGGACATTGCTCGTTCAGGCCGTTGACCATTGGGTACCGGAAGTCGCGGATCTGCTCAACAACTTTCGCTTTATTCCCAGCTGGCGGATCGATGATGTGATGGTCAGCTATGCGACCCGGGGCGGTAGCGTTGGGCCTCACTACGACAATTACGATGTTTTTCTTGTTCAAGGAGCCGGGCAGCGGCGTTGGCAAGTTGGTGGGCCGTGCTCGGCTGCAAACTCTTTACAGGATAATCCCGAACTTCGCCTACTCGCTGATTTTGTCGCCGAAGAGGAATGGGTATTGGAAGCCGGCGACATGCTGTATATTCCTCCCGGCATCAGTCATTGGGGCACTGCCATCGACAGTGACTGCATGACCTACTCTATCGGATTTCGTGCCCCAAGCCATAGTGAAATGTTGTCCGATTTTTGTGATGACACTCTAGCCGGCCTCACTGAAGAGTTACGCTATGAGGACCCTGGTTTGCAGGAGCAAGGTCATAGCGGTGAAATAATGCCTGCGGCAATAAAAAACGCGCAGCGCATACTGCAAAATTACGTCAACGACGAACAGCGTCTCACCGAATGGTTTGGTCGCTATGTAACACAGCAAAAATACCCAGCCGAGACTGCTGAGAACGCTGATGAAAAGTTTCAGCAAGGTGACCTTGTTCAGTTATTAAAAGGCGACGTGGTCATGCTGCGTGACCCTGCCGTGCGAATAGCTTTTATCGACTCTGAAAGCCGCAGCAACTCCGTGTTGTTTTTTGTCAATGGCGTTTGCTTTAAGAGTCTCGGTGATAGTTGCATCACCTTGTCTAAATTACTGGCAGATAACACCCGCATATGCTCGGGGCAGATCATGCCTTGGCTGGGCGACACTGAGTCGGTCCAATTGCTACTGAAATTAGTCAATCAGGGAGCCTTATATTTTGATGAAGAAATTGACTATTGAATCCACTGACTGGGATACGTCTAGTCACCAGCTAACAGCTGTTCGCAGCAATGTATTTGTTGAAGAGCAAAATGTCCCTGCTGACATAGAGCTTGATGAGTTTGATGCAGCCGCTGTACATTGGCTCGCCTACTCCGGAGATATACCCGTAGGCACTTGTCGTATGCTCGCTGATGGACACATTGGTCGCCTAGCCGTGCTTAAAGACTATCGTCGTCTCGATATTGGCAAAAAATTATTGTTAGCAGCAGTAGATGCGGCCCGCAGTAAAGGCCTCTTTGAGGTTTATTTGAACGCACAAATCCATGCCACTGGGTTTTATGAGGGCTTTGGCTTTACCGTCTACGGTGAAGAGTTTATGGATGCAGGCATACCACACTTGCCGATGCGGCTGCAGTTAGAAAAACAGCGTCTTCTCGGAAAACATGGCGGTGATTTTTTCATCGAAGATTTTTCTCAGCATTCACTGGATCTCGTGCAACAGACTACCAAGCAGCTGCACATATTATCGCTGGATCTCGCTCCTAATACCTTTGGTACTAAACGAATGATTGATAGCTTGTCAGCCCTCGCCAGAAGGAGTCGCTACACTGAAATACGATTGCTCGTTATTGATACATCAAAAATGATCAATGTCTCTAACCCCCTATTGACGCTTCAGCGACGGCTGAGTAGCTCGATAGCGCTTCGGAAAATTGGAAGTTCTACTCAGGAAATTACCGACAACTTGATTATCGCAGACGGATCGGGGTTAATCGTACAGTCAATCAAAGAACCCGGAAAAGCATGGGGGAATTTTAACAACAAACCTGTGGCAAAAAATTATTTATCACAATTTGAAGTGCTGTGGCGGAACTCCAAAGAAGACCCCAACCTGCGAGCGCTGTCTATTTAGTCGGTTGGACCGTTCGAGGCTAACTAGAAGATTAAACCAACCTCTCGTTGCTGATAAACAATCTCATAGCTTTTCAATGCTCTGCAGGGAGCATCATTGATGGAAGTAGGATTTCCGGTATGTAGGTCAAATTGGTAACCGTGCAAAGGACATCGTAAATCGCTTCCAATGATATCGGCCTCAAGCAGCGGGTGTCCTAAGTGAGGGCAATGGCTTTCTACCAAATATAACTCTTGTGCTATTTGCATTAACATAAGGCGGTGCTGATCAATTTTGAACAGTTTTCGATAACCGTCATGCAGATTAATTAGTTTTTCCAATGAGTAAAACCGCATCATGCAGCGCCTCTGATCTCGTGGGTACCCGCGCAGGGGAAATTTGTAAAAAGACTGCTGTGGAAAATAGGCAATAAGCAGGTAAACTGCAAGAATAATTTTACCTTCATAACTGGAAGCGACAGCGGATTGAATCCTTTACCCAATAGAATCAACGCGAAAACAGCCCTAGTCATGCCCGGTGGCGGTGCTCGCGCAGCCTATCAGGTAGGTGTGTTGAAAGCCCTTGCTGAAATAACTGACGAAGCCCTAGAAACCCCCTTTCCTATTCTATGCGGTACTTCAGCGGGTGCTCTGAATGCGGTTGCGATTGCCAGTCGCGAGGACAATTTCCAGGACTCTTGTCGCTGGTTAGAGCAACTATGGTTAAATCTCGAAATTCACAATGTGTACCGAAGCGACTGGAAAGGTATTCTGCGAAACGTTTGGAGGCTGGGCTTATCGTTGTTCAATTCTGGCATTGCCGTCGGCCGCCCAGTTGCGCTGTTAGATAATATTCCGCTCAAACAATTTCTGCGTGAGAAAATAGATTTTTCAGGCATTGGGCGAAACGTACAAAATGGAAAGCTTTCTGCAGTTTGTGTAACCGCAATGAACTATTCTGAGCGTGTTTCAGTCAGTTTTTTTCAGGGGGGACCAGACAAAGCCGACTGGCAACGCTGGCGCCGTCATGGTGTCCCTACCCCTTTGCAGTTACGCCATCTGCTGGCGTCTACGGCTATTCCCACTGTCTTTCCGCCACAACGTATCGGTAGGAACTACTATGGCGATGGCGCTTTACGCCAGTTGACCCCTATTAGTCCTGCTTTACATCTGGGCGCAAATAAAGTGTTGATCATTAGTCCTAGTGGACATAAACAGAATTACCAAAAACCCCATGCTCGCGCCCATTCCCCGGCATTTGGACAAGTAATCGGTCACTTGCTGAATAGCGCTTTCGTTGACAGCCTAGAGACAGATATAGAGTTACTGGAACAAATGAATCAGTTACTCCGCCTGACAGACAAAGAAATAGTCAATCAGGACGGCCGAACATTAAAACCGATTGCGATTCAGGTAATTTCCCCCTCCGAAGATATCGACTTAATTGCAGAGGACTATGTTAGTGACCTACCTAAAAGTATTCGGACGTTCCTAAAAACAAGTGGCGGGAGCGCTAGCGCCGGTGAAATCAATATTGCGAGCTACCTACTGTTTACACCGAGATTTTGTAAGCGACTGATCGATCTGGGTTATAAAGATGGCCTCGCTCAGCGAGACGATATAGAGGCTTTTCTTAAACAACCACCAGAGAGTGATTAGACTATTATTACAGTTAGTATTGTCACACCTGTAACGGCGACTCGTCTCGATGATGGGATCCTGACGCGCCTCTGATTACTAAGTTTGGGTCAAGGGAGCGGTAGTGATAAACACCTTGGCTATCGATATCTCTCAGTAATTTATTTTCATAGATCAAGTAATTTAAGTGCGCTATACATTCGCCAACAGCCATTGATTTGTGAGAGTCATCAAGAGCTCTTTTAAATAACACCGGTAAAAGACTCATTGCAGTTCTCGGTTCGACACAAGCTTCCTCCAGCGCTAACAAATGGTCCTTGTGGTGCTCAATCAAGAATCTTAGACGAGCATGCAAGCCTACAAATGGCGTGTTGTGGGACGGTAAAATCAGTGCGCTGTCTGGAAATCGGAAAAATTTCTCTAATGACTCCATCCAGTTCTTCAACGGGTTCCCTTCCGGTTCCGCCGCGGATACGCTTACGTTTGACGTGATTCTGGGTATAATCTGATCGCCGGAAAGCATAAGGTTGAGCTCTTTACAATAGAAGCATGCGTGTTCCGGAGAATGCCCGCTGCCGATCGCCACCTGCCACCGTCGGTCAGCAATTATTAGCTCTGTGCCCTCGCTCAGGCGTATAAATGAGCTGGGAATCGGCTCAACAAATGCAGCATATCCCGTGAAATGGGCTTTCATATTCTCAAAGTAGCTGTCATCAAAGCCAGCCCCTCGGTAATAGGCCTCATGGGTCCATTCCAAGTCTTCAGCCGAGCTTTTTGCATAAGTCCTAGCACTATAGTATTCGCCAAAAGTCATATACAGCGGCACTCGGAATTTTTTGCAGATCCACCCCGCCTGGCCGATATGGTCAGGGTGCATATGAGTAATTAACACGCCTTTGATCGATTTACCCTTCAGTTCATTCTCAAAAATGGTCTGCCAGTGGCTGCTAATTTCCCTGGTTTTGATGCCGGTATCAACTACCCACCAACCATCATCATCCTCGAGCAGATACAGATTGATATGGTCTAATGACATCGGTAGCGGCATCCTAATCCAGTAGACCCCATCGGCTACTTCAAGCGTTGTACCAAACGCCGGCACATCATCAAAGGGATAGATTAATTCACTCATTTCTCGCCGCCATGGATATAATTAGTTTCTGCTGCACTAATCGCTGCTCTTGGGCAGTACTCACACTACTCGTAATCACGTAAATTTGTTCTGCAAAAAGCCCTATAGTGAGTAAAATTTAACAGCATGCTAACTTTGCCGCCGCTCTTTCACAAATTCAAACGTTGCGGGGCACAATATGCCTCGACTTAATCAGGTCTATTGACCGATACGCGAGCGCTACAGCTGATATGCTGGAAGCAATCGCGGAGATAGTAACAACTTACTCATGATAACAGCTGTTTTTACATGTAAATCATCATAAAATACCAACAATGTCCGTGCGATAGTTATCTTGCGCTTTTTGTGGCTCCTGAAGCTGATATTCGTAACGGTATTATCGAGGGAGCCTGTGACTACTGATGAAAATTATAATTCTATTCTCACCTTCAAGGGTTTCAAATTGAAACGATATGACTTAAGAATTACACATATCGCTGTATGCCAGTGATGACAGCTCTTCGTGCCACGTCTATCAGCAGAAAAATGGCTATTTTTAGCGCATTGATCTCCACTATTAGCCTAGTAGGCATCGTTAGTATAATTGGAGTTTACGATTACTACAGCGTGCAAAACAAAACTGAAAACGATTTAATATCACTATCAGCAGCTCTTACGGGCCGCAGTTCAGCCGCTATTATGACTGGAGATATGGCATCCGTCACCATCCTGCTAGACTCTCTTGCCACTGTCCATGATATTGCTAATGGTTGTATCTATACCTTGGGTGCAGATCCATTGGACAAAAAAGCGATTAATATTATCGCGAACTATCCTGATGAAAGTGCGCCCTGCTCCTCTACCACACCAACCGAAACCCGTATTATTAAATCGACCGAGAGGCAATATATTGACATTGTCCAACCAATAGCGGCCAAAGATAAAGTCGTTGGATACCTTTATTTACGATCAAACACCAAAAACCTAATGCCATTACAAGCACACTACCTAGGAATCATTGCCTGTCTTTCATTGTTAGGCTTTGCAATTGCCCTTTGGCTCGCAAATGTTTCTTCCAACAGGCTATCACAGCGGCTGCTATCTCTTGAAACAACAGCGCACAATATCATCAGCAACGGTGACTATTCACTGAGAGCGCAAAAAGTCGAGAATGACACTATCAGCAATGTCATTACTGGATTTAACCAAATGTTGGACTTTTTCCAACAACAGGACACCCAGCTTCGCGACAGTGAAGAGAAATTTCGCCTTATCAACGAGACATCTAAAGTCGGTATTTTTCAACTAGACATCAACGGAACATGTGTTTACGCCAATACAGAGCTTTCATTGATTACGGGCCTGCCTGTGAATGAAATTCTCGAGAGTAATTGGTTGACAACAATACATCCTGAAGATCGATCTACCGTAGAAAAACAATGGCGAGTGATGTTGGACAACAACCAATCTTTAGACTTGAATTGCCGCTTAAAAACGCCACAAACAAAATTTATTTCAGCTTATGTCCGACTGCTGAGAGGTTCAGATGGTCGCTTGATAGGCTACATTGGTACCGTAAATGATGTCTCTGAAATAAAAAATGCACAAACACAGTTTGAAGAGATGGCCTACTACGACATGTTAACGGGGCTCGCCAACCGCAGACTGTTTCGAAACCGCCTCGAACACGTGGTCAGTAATCTCAAGAAAGAACAGAGTAGTCTTGGCCTTATTTTGGTCGACCTTGATAGCTTCAAAAGTGTCAACGACGCTATGGGCCATGATGCGGGTGACAAGCTACTTAAAATTGTCGCCGGACGACTTCAGCAGTGCGTAAGAGCGAGCGATACTGTCGCAAGATTGAGTAGCGATGAATTTGCTATTATCCTACCGGGAATAAAAAACTCTCGGACGACTGCCCATGTTGCAGAAAAAGTACTTACGGCTATACAGCAGCCCGTATTACTCAATGAAACCGAACAGCGTCTGACTGCAAGCATTGGCATTGCAATCGCACCTCAGAACGGTACCGACGCAAAAACTATTATCAAAAATGCAGATTTGGCGCTGTTCCATGCAAAAGATAAAGGCAGGAACAACTACCAGTTTTTTACTGTCGAGATGAACATTCAGCTGATTAATCAGGTGGCGCTAACCCACGATCTTAAACAGGCGGTTAAAAGCAGCGATTTTACGTTGGTATACCAACCCAAGATCTGCCTGAAACAAGGAAACTTAGTTGGTTTTGAGGCGTTAATCAGATGGAACCATAAAATCCGAGGCGCTGTAGGGCCCACAGAGTTTATTCCAGTTGCGGAACAAACGGGCCTAATTATTCCGCTTGGCCGTTGGGTAATTACGACAGCATGCGAACAACTGCGCACTATGTATGACGAAAAGATAGTCAACGAGTCGGTCTCTATGGCTGTAAATCTTTCCGCGCACCAATTCCAAGATGAGCATTTAGTCGACTTTATCCGCGACAGAATCAACACCTTCGATATAAAACCTGGTCAATTTGAAATCGAATTAACCGAGTCTGTGCTGATGGAAAATTTTGATAACGCTATTGAAAAACTTGAGGCGTTACGACAATTGGGTATACAGATATCAATTGATGATTTTGGAACCGGCTATTCATCGCTGGGCTACCTAAAGCGACTTCCTGTGAATACTGTCAAAGTCGATCGTTCATTTGTTACTGACATTCCAAATGATAAAAGTGATATGGAGATCACCTCAGCTGTCATCGCTATGGCCCATAACCTCAATTATACGGTGGTTGCGGAAGGTGTAGAAACAGAACAACAGCTACAGTTTCTAGAGCATTCGAAGTGCGATTATGGACAGGGATATTTTTTCAGCAAGCCTTTGCCAGACCATGAACTTGAACTTTTTTGTGCTAATTTTTCACTCAGCAGTTTGAGATCTAACCTTTCCACTTGACCCAAATGTCCAAGGTATTTTATGAGTATTCAGTGGTTTCCAGGGCATATGAACAAAGCCCGCAAACAAATAAAGGAATTACTTCCGCAGATTCACTTAATTATTGAAGTTCTCGACGCACGTATCCCTTTTAGCAGTGAAAATCCGATGATTGCGGAGCTACGGGGAGACAAACCTTGTATTAAAGTATTAACTAAAAGCGACCTTGCGGACCCAAAAATAACCGAGCGTTGGTTACAATACCTCGACAAGCAGAAAGGAATAAAAGCGATTGCTGTAACCACAAAACAACCTGATATTATTCGCCAATTAATTCCTTTATGTCGAAAAATGCTGCCTGAAAGAGACGCTGGTCATAACGATATTCACGTTATGATCATGGGTATTCCCAATGTTGGCAAGTCAACACTCATTAACACCTTGGCCGGTAAAACGATTGCCAAAACCGGTAACGAACCTGCTGTCACTAAAGGACAGCAACGAATTAATCTGCGAAATGGCATAATGCTCTTTGATACTCCGGGGATGTTGTGGCCTAAAGTGGAGAGCGAAAAAAGTAGTTATCGCCTTGCAACTACTGGTGCGATTAAGGATACCGCGATGAGCTATGAAGATGTCGCGTTTTTTGCTGCAGATTTTCTGCTTTTGAATTATCCGGAACGCTTGCAAGAACGTTATCAGATGATCGATATTCCGGACAATGAGCTGGACTTACTTGAAACGATAGGACAGAAAAGAGGGTGTTTACGGAGCGGCGGGAAAGTTGATCTGGAGAAGGTGTCTACGATATTGCTAAATGAATTACGGTCAGGAACACTTGGACCGATCTCCCTTGAAGTACCTGAGCAAATTGAGCTAGAAATCGTAGAAGTCGAACAGTTACTCAAAGAAAAAGCAGCAAAGAAAGAAGCCCGTAAGAATGCACGAAAGAAGAAGAAAACCTAGCTGTGATAGCTGATTGTTAGGTTAAAAGTCAGACGAGCTATTGGCGAGAATTAAATGCGCGCTATTTCTGTTCGCTGGCCAACCGTGTTAATAACGGGCCTGGCAGACTTATCCCCGCTTCTAGTTCACAAGCAACCCGTCAATCGATGACATTTTCTCGCTCTGGAAAAGTTGGCATGCCTTTATAGCCATCCAAATGAAGCCTGTCGGCATGCGTAACCACTATTTGTACGGCGCTATCTCGCAAAATATTTTTCCACGCCAGCGCTCCGCTTGCCGCTAATAAAACGCCGGATTTATCGCCGAAAATATTGTTGGAGCCACGCTAATCAGCCGAAAATCAGCCATGATCGAGACCTCATCAGGCGGGGAGACTTGGTTGGCGACGATGCAGACGGTCTTACAAATAATATTCCTCAAAATATCCCTCTGTTGTAGACATTGATACCGCCATATCGGCTATTATTGTCAGTCTTTAGACCTGTTTATTGGCATGACTCTCAATTTTCGGCGTTGTATAGCCAAATCTTTGAATTGACACCT
>TARA_B110000902_G_scaffold267198_1_pt1 | contig 10446 bp, 6 predicted proteins | sample TARA_B110000902 | Tara Oceans TARA_B110000902 (sample SAMEA4398009) | marine metagenome | biome: Polar Biome; feature: [SRF] surface water layer (ENVO:00010504); material: water (ENVO:00002006), including particulate matter (ENVO:01000060) such as... | depth 5 m | reverse complement strand
CCAAAGATATCGTTAAACCGATTGAAATCAACAAAATTAATTTCTATTTCGAAAATTCAGGTTCTATGAATGGGTATTTGAATGGTGATAATTTTCAACAAACTGTAAGAAGAATATTAAATAATTCTGATGGCGATAGTCTTAGTTCTTTTTTTGTAAACACAAAAGAATATTTTCAGCCAAATATTAAAGATAAAATACAAAATAAAGATATTAACACTGCAGGAACTGAAAATTCAGATCACAAATTTATTTTTACAAATGCCATAAAAAACACTACAGGTAATAATTTAAGTATTGTCATTACTGATGGTATTTATTCAATGAAAGATGGAAATATTGCTTTAGTTGAAGTTGATATTGAAAATGCTTTTAAAAAGGCACTTGAAGTGAACGAAATTGAAACAATTGTGTTGAAAATGGCTTCTAATTTTAATGGAACCTATTATTCTGAAACGTGTGAACCTGGGCAAAAAGCGATTAATATTGATCAAATAAGACCTTATTATATCTTTTTATTTGGGAATAAAGATGTTATAAATAAAACGCTGGAAAACATCGTAATTAAAGATGATTTAAGAGGACTAGAAGAGGAATCCAGGTTTATTATTACTAAAAATTTAAAGGTTAATTATACTGTTTTAACTCAAGGTATGGAAAAAGAGGGTAGTTTTAAACAGGCTAATCATAGCTCTGTTGTAAAAGAAATTGGTGAAGCAAAAAAAGCATCTAGAAACGGGGTTTTACTTAAAGATAGACACCTTCAATTTGGCATAGCAGTTGACTATTTTAAAAGTTCAATTCCAGATTCTTATTTATTAAACGTTGCAAATTATTCAATAGAAAATAACACGGGTTATAGTATTGGAGCAATAAAAAAAGTAAGTGATTTAGATAAAACAGGGATATCATATGAATGGATTAATGACCAAAATAAAGAAGGGGAATTTAATTATACTCATATAATAGTTGTAAAAGCTAAAACAAAATTATATGGTAATTTAAACTTAAGCCTTAATCGTAATTCCCCAGAATGGATTGCTAACACTGGCTCTAATGATGATTGTTCCATAAATAATGATACTTCTACCACTTTTTCTTTTGATCGATTAATGACCGGTATTTCAGAAGCATATCAAAAAGTAAGTGATCAAGAAGAATTTTTTAAAATAAATATAATAGTTAAAGCAGATTAATATGAATGAAATTATTGTGAATCTTTATGAAGAATGTTTTTATTGGCCTACATACCAAGGGCTATTAAATATGGTATTTAACAACCATGATTATGGTAAAATTGGTTGGTTAATTTTAATAATCCCAATAATTATACTCATTATATTTTATAAATTTTGGGACCCTGTAAGTTCTTCGAAACTGAAATGGTGGTTAACGATACTCAGTATTTCAATTTTGGGATACATAAGTGCATCAACGGTTTTATACAATAACACTAAAATTATTCAATATTTAGGGAATTATACAGGTGGAAATGGCCAACCAGATGCCGATTATTTTATAATTCAAATGAGTTTAATGACGTTAGTGTATAGTCTAATTATAGCTTTCATTTTATCAATTATACCATTCAGGCTTATAAGTTCAAATAATAGAAATAATCCTTTTTAAATTATGGCAAATAAATTATATGTTTTTGGAATTGGTGGCACTGGTTCTAGGGTAATTAAAGCGTTAACAATGCTTTTGGCATCTGGTGTAAAATTAGATGACAACTTTGATATGGTAGTTCCTATTATAATTGATCCTGACACTGCAAATGGTGACTTGAATAGAACTGCGGATATTTTAATGAAATATCAAAACATTGTTCATAAAGCAGGAGAAGATAATTCTTTATTTGGAACTAAGATTAAAACACTTACACAATTAACGAATGAAAATCACCCCAACTTAAGTAATAATTTTAAATTCAGTATTGACGGAAGTGGACAGAAATTTGGCGAATCTATTGATTATAACGGGTTAGACGACGAAAATAAAGCTTTAATAGATTTGTTATTTAGTAAGGAAAATATAGAAGCAGATATGACCGTTGGATTTAAAGGAAATCCAAATATTGGAAGTGTTGTTTTAAATAAAATTGTGGACTCACAAGAATATCTAGAATTTTCTAATTCTTTTAACGAAGGTGATGCAATTTTTATAATAAGTTCAATTTTTGGAGGTACTGGTGCTTCTGGGTTTCCTCTATTATTAAAGAATTTAAGAACAAATGATTCAAGTAGACTTAATTCAGATAAAATAAGTAAGGCTAAAATAGGTGCAATTTCTTACTTACCATATTTTAAAGTATCTGATAATAATAACAATGAAAAAGAAATTGATTCTGCAACATTCTTTGGTAAAGCAAAAGCGGCACTTAGTTATTATGAACATGCAATATTTAATAACAATTCATTAGATGTATTTTATCATATAGGAGATAAGGCAAATAATAATATGAAATATGCTGAAGGAAAAGCAGCTCAGAAAAATGAAGCTCATTTTGTGGAGTTAGCTGGTGCTTTGGCAATTCTAGATTTTGTAAAAAACAGTTCTTCTTCCGCTCAGAGTAATGTAACAACAATAAAAGAATTTGGGATAGAAGATGATAATGGTAAATTGAAATTCGATAGCTTAGGACAGGATGCAAAAGATAAATTAAAACTGCCTTTATCAAAATTGTATCTACTTGATAAATTTATTGAAAAGTCAATGACTGAATTACTAAATTCTCCTGGTCATTATAATAGTGATAGTGGAATAAAAAAAGAATTCTATAATACCGATTTTTATAAGTCTGAGCTTTTGCCTTTTCTAGATTACTTTAAAGAATGGGTAGACGAAATGAAAACAAATGATATTTCTTTCATGCCATTTCATGACAACCAACAACACGATTCTTTATTGGATTTTATTATAGGGAATCAAGTTTCTAAAGGCGGATTGTTATCCAGAAATAAAGCAAAAGGTGATCTTTTAATCTCTGCAGCTAATAAATTAATTAAAAGTGGTGAATTAGATAAAGAAGAAGAAGAGTCAAAATTTATAAAGGTTTTTGATAAAATTTTAGAGGAACAGGTTAACAACATTCTAAATTAAAATATAATGGCAAAAAAAGTTTTTAGGATACATAGTCAAGGAGCATTAACAAACGATTGGTTTTCATCTACACCTATAAATAGTGCTTTAATTAGCAGTATTAATACAGACGGTGGGGATGGTAAAAAATTACCAACATCAATTCCAAGTCCATTTGCACGAATAGATTTAGTGAGAACAGCCTTTAATGTTGTAGGGAACTCTGGTCAGTTAGATGGTGTTGAAAAAAATGGGAAAGCAACAGGTTCTGATAATCATAAATTAATTTCTGACGCCTTAGATATTGGACAAATTTTATTTAATTATGATAAATACAAAGAAGATTTAACATTAATTGCTTGGGATAAAACGACTAGTTTAAATAAACTATTGAACGGAAATGAAGCCCAAAAACATTTAGGAAAAACATTAGATTTATTCTTAAAACAAGACAGTTCTCAGTATAATTTTGACAAATTAGATAAAATTTACATCTTAAAATACAAATATAAAATTATTGGAGGTACATCACCAAGAACCTTATTTTTTGCAGCTCCAGGTGTCAAAGAAATTGATATTAAATTTGGAAACGATATCATGTTAGATGATGGTTTACATCCTTTATATAAAAGAGATAAAGAGTATATAAAATATTTATATGCAATTTCTAAAACTGAAAATTTTAATTCGTATTTTCCTGAGTTTAATAGCTACTTAATAAGTAGTTTGGCTAAATTATCTCAAATTGATGCTAGTTTTTATAATGAATTAATGACTTTAAACCCAACTCAATATTTAAATTCATTACAAAATGTTGTATTTAATGGAAATGCTGGGCAACCTTTAGAAGCTATTTTAGGTTTTCCTTTAAAACAATATGTATTAGACCCTATTGAAATTGAAAAAAATAGTGATTTAGTAATTACTACAAATAAAGACATAAAAGGTTTAAAACCTTTGGTTTTGCCAGTTGAGCCCTTAAATTTGAGGTACATATATACATTTGATGTTTGGCATCCAGCAACGTTAGTCCCTGTTGAAGACAAACGTAAATTAGAAGATAGAACATTGCCTGAACAAGCTTATAAGTATCCGTATTTGACGATGAATGATTTTCTAACGGATTCTATAATAAAATTACCGTATGATATTGATAAAGATAAGTTCTTCACGGTAGGTGAAAACAAATATTTACTCCCTTTAACAAAGAAATTTTTTGATTATTTTAATGTTGAAGATATTAAAGATGGAAATTTTATACAGTTTAATGCAAGGGCAGGAAATAGTCTTGAAGTAGTTTTAAATATTCCTATTAAAAGAGGCACGATACAGTATACAAAAATCTATTACCCAAATAATAATACGGATCCTAAAAAAGGAACTATTATAGAAAAGTCTTTCGCTTTTTCTATTTTTCCATTTGTATATAGTGATCAAACGGATATCTCTTACTCATTAGGATTGGCAGATGTTTCACCTCAAAACGGGAGTATACTAGATGTAGAGGTTATAAATACAAAAGACAGTAACGAGAATATCAATAAAGTCCAAAAACAACGTTCTGAAAGCCCATTTATTACATCTCAAACAATTATTCAAGATAGTTTTGATACTGTAGCTATTAAATATAATGATTCAGTAAATTACTTAATTCCTAATTGGCCAAAATATAGAGGAGCTGGCGGAGATGATTATCAGTTTGCCGTTGATTTTGGTACAACAAATTCTCATATTGAGTATAAAATTGAAGGACAGGGAAGTGAAAAAGCATTTGATATTTCTAAAAGTGATGGTCAAATAGCTTTTTTAATGCCAGACAATACACCTAGAAGAAGTGAAGCAATAAGGGTTGTTTTAGACGGTGAATCACATTTAAAACAAGAGGTAGTTAGTAAAAGTTTTGGTAAAGATGAGTTGAGAAATGCTCCTTTTAGAACTTGTTTAGTTCAAAATAAAGAAGTTAACTATGATAAACCCACTTTTGTTTTTGCAGATGCAAATGCTGGTTTTGATTATGAAAAAGTAGTTATTAGAAAGTACTTAAAAGCGTTTACAGATTTAAAGTGGGCGAATAATCAAACGGATAGTAATAGACGTTTGTCTCTTTATATTGAAGAACTATTAATGCTGTGTAAAAACAAAGTATTAATAAATGATGGTAATTTAACCAATACAAAGGTGACGTGGTTTTATCCAGTGAGTATGTCTTCTGCTCATTTAAGTCGATTGAGAGAAATATGGAAGGACAATTTTAAGTCAGTTTTTGGTTCGGATGTTAATATAGAAAACCTTATAAATTTTCCAGAAAGTATTGCGCCATTCTATTATTACAAAGCAAAAGGAGGAATTAAAGCGATGGCAAAGCCTTCTGTTTCTGTTGATATAGGTGGAGGTACTACAGATATAATGATTTATGCTGATGGTGAGCCAAAATTAATTTCATCATTTAGATTTGCGGGGAATGCTATTTTTGGAGATGGCTTTAATGGAAGTGTTAATAGCAATGGATTTGTTCAAAAATATTATCCAAAGTTTAAAGAAATTTTAATTCAGAATGATTTAAAGCCAGAATTAGAAATTTTAGAAAAGCTATACAACGATAACCAATCCTCTCAAGATATTATTAATTATTTCTTCTCACTGCATGAGAATAAAAATATTAAGGATAAACAATTAAAAAATCTTGATTTTTCTGAGAAATTAGCAAATGACAGCGATTTTAAAATTATCTTTTTATTATTCTATAGTTCTATTATATATCACATTGCCGAACTAATGAAAGTAAAAGGGTTGGGGTCTCCTAGAAATATAGTATTTAGCGGCACGGGTTCAAAGACCTTACAAATTATTGATCAAGATACCAGCAAATACGCATCTTTAAAAAGACTTTTTGAGGCAGTTTTTAACAATGTTTATAATGAAAACGATTCAAATATATCTGTAAGTGCAAGTGAAAACCCTAAGGAGGTTACTTGTAAGGGAGGTTTCTATATTGGTAAAGATTTAGAGGATTTGAATCACACAGAACTGGTAGAGATAAGTGTTGGGAATTCTGATAAGGTCGCTGTACAGAGTATTAGTAAAGTTACGGATAGTACTATTAAATATAAAGATTTAACAAAGTCTTATGTTGGAGGAGTAATTAAAAATGTGGAAGATTTTTATACCTTATTTAATAAGCTAATGGTAGAACAAAACTTTAAAAATAGTTTTGATGTTTCTAATAAATCTGCTAAAATTTTCAATGATAATAAATCTTTAGATTTATTAGACTACGAACTACAAGGTATAGATCAATTAAAGTCGGATACTGTTGATGAAGAACCCCTCGGTGAAACGTTATTCTTTTTCCCTTTGATTGGAAAACTAAATGAATTGGCATATGAAATTGAAAATCAATAATCTAGAAAAGAATGAAAAAGTTTATAATTGGATTTATAACCAGTTTGTTACTCATAAATGTTAGCTACGGCCAAGAAGTTACCAGAAATGATAGTGTAACAACATACAAGAAAATAAATAAATGGGCAGTTGTTAAATTAACTATAGCCTATATGGAAGATTTAAGGGATTGGTCTTCAAGTTTTGAAGAAAAAAAAATCAATGATGCAAGTCAAAAAGAAGAGTGGGCTGCTTATAAAAAGCTAGATAATGAGTATGCTGAATTTACGAATAATATTGATTTAGATAGTGTAGCTGAAATATTATCAAAAGGTTGGGGGGAAACAAGAGATGAAGTATTTAAAGCATACAAATTAGAATTAATTGACAGTATAAAAAGATTTCATTTTAAGGAAGTAGTTTTTAACCCAAAAAAAACTCTGACGACTTCTAAACGCAAAAGTGCCTTAAATTTTATCAATAGACAATATGATAAGTTAATTTATGAAAAGAGTGCAGAAATTTCTAATGCTAGAGGCAAAGAAGTTCGTGCAAATAGAATAAAAGATATTGTGCCTCAAAGTAAAAAGGGAATAGATTGGGGGCAAATGTTTTTATATGCTCTATTGGTAATCTCTGTTTTATTCAACTTGTTTTTATTTTTTAAATCAAGGTCAAAATCTGAAAATAATAAAAAAGAAAAAAAGAGAAATTCTGATGCCTATAAAAGTAAAAATGCTTCTTTAGAGAAAATAAAAATAAAATTAGAAGAAGAAAATACTAAACTAAAGAACGAAAAATGGAAAAATTCAAACCCCGTTAGTCCAGTAGAGAAGGTTATAAGGCCAATTGAAAAAATTATTGAAGACGAAGAGCCATTAACAATTGAATTTAAAGTTCCTGAAATAAAAAATAAGTTGATATACTTTCCATCACCATTTGAGGAGAGAAGATTTGCAATTGAAGATGTAAGTGAAACAGAAAAACCGACCTCATTATATGTTGCAAATGTAAATGCAAATAGCAATAAGGGGGATATTTCTTTAATTGAAACAGCTGATTTATCAAGAGCTTTAAATTCTCCTAATATATACTTAGAAACAGTTTGTGAATACGAAAACGCATACAATTCAGAGGCAAAAGGTATAAAAGTGGTTGAAGACGGTGAGGTTATTTTAGATGGAGAAGATTGGGTAGTAAAAAGTAAAATAAAAATCAAATTTATTTAAAATGTATCAAATTTTAGAAGTTATTATTATTGTTAGCATTATTCTTCTTCAGTTAAATATAGCAAGGAAATTATGGTATAAAATTATTCAATATAAAGCAATTTTTGATTTTGAAACTCTTCCTAAAATTTCTCAAAAACTTGTTTCAAAAAGTGTTTTTAATACTGGAGATGTTGCTGAAATATTGTTTTTTGAGGATGGTGTTCAGGGAGATGTAAGTATAACATACTTAGAATATACTCAAAAAAGTAAAGTACTTAGTACTATTGTAAAATATATAAATGTTTATTTAATTAAGAATAAAGGAGCATCTATTGATTTTCACATAATTAAAGATATTGTAGATAAACACACCGAAACAATTGAAAATCAAATAGAAAATAGAATTCCAGCTCCTTTATATTTGGGGTTAGCTGCTACTATGATCGGAATTATTATTGGATTGTTTTCCGTTTCATTTGAAGGGGGAAGTAATGCTTTAGATTCTATCCAACCCTTAATTAATGGGGTAAAATGGGCAATGTCTGCCAGTGTAATTGGGCTAATAATAACAACTTTTTTTTCTATTAAAGTGTATAAGGATGCACAAACAGAAGCAGATGAAGAGAAGAGTGAATTCTTATCTAAATTACAATCAGAGTTAATGCCAAAAATGGCAACTGGTAAAATGCCAGAAGTTGCAATGTTATCCGATAAGTTAGATTTCTTTGCAAGAAATACGACGGGCTCAATTACCCAGTTAAATACTATTGTACAGGCAACTTCAAACACCGTAGAAAGAGAGCAGCAACTAATTAAAGATATTCTGAAATTAGACGTTACAAAAATTACCTCTGCCAATATTGAAGTCTTTGGTCAACTCGATATTATGATGGAGTCTTTCAATAATTTCGCAAATTATTACAATCAGTTAAATAGCTCAATGACTGGTACAACTGAACTTGTTAAGAAATTGCAACAATTTGTTGGAACTACAGAAAATATTAATATAGTTCTTGAAGGCATAAAAAATAATATAGAAACTAGTAATTCCGCAACTACTTTTTTTAATAGTCATATCCAATCTTTTTCTAGATATGGTGATGCGGTAAACGAAGCTGTTATTTCGTCTGAATCAAAAATGGCCAAGGCAATAAATGAGTTGGGGCAATTATCTCTACAACAATTTAATTCATTTAACGAAGCTGTAGCTGGGTTTGATTCAAAACTTTCAACAGCGTTTACAAAATCTATTGAAAAATTTACTGAGGCAATGGATGCTCAGGTTTTAAGAACAGAACAAGCTTTTGAAAATAGCCGACCAAAGTTTGAAAAACTTGATCATTTAGATCAGTTACTTCAGTTAAGTAGTATTGATAAACGAATAGAAAGTCTAGAGAAAAACATCTCACATGGCTTTAACAATAGTAGTCGAGATATTATTGCTGCAATTGAAAAAATAAGTAATATCAAAGAGTTATCAGCTTCTGGGATTTCGTCTAGTGTACCTTCCAATATTAGTGAACCTGTAAAGCAGACTATTTTTGATAAAATATCCAATATTTTAAAAATAGGGACTTATGCAACTATCCTGTGTTATGGTATTCATTCTTTATTGATATACTTCGAGCTAATTAATTAATGAAAAAATCAAATTTCTTTTGGGTTGGGTTTGCTGACTTAATGACAAGTCTTTTTTTTATAATGTTAGTACTCTTCATTGTTACCGTTGTTGTTTTGGAAAACAAAATGAAGGAAAATGTAGAAATTATTAATAATAACAAAAATATAATTGAAGAAAATGAAAAGTTAATTTCAGAATTAAAAGAAAATGAAAAGGATTTAAACATAGAAAATGAAAAATTAAATAAGCTACTTAAAATTGAAGAACAATTTAAACCGTTAGAGAATAATTCAAATTTTGTGTATTTAAATGAATGTAAAAAATTTGTAGCTAGTAAGTTAATTGGGCAAGAAATTTTTAAACCTAATGAAGTATTAATTAAGAAAGAATTTATAAACATCACCCTTGAAGCGGGTAAAACTTTAGAGCTTTTCTTAAGTGAATTAAATGACGTTAACCCAACGATGTCTTACCTTCTAGTAATTGAAGGGAATATGGCCAATAGATTTGATAAAAGTATTAATAAAGATGATGAATGGGGATATAAGAAAAGCTATCAGAGAGCTTTAGCAGTGTACAAATTATGGCAAGTAAATTCAATTGATTTCAGAATATATAATGTAGAAGTGATGATTTGTGGAAGTGGTTTTAATGGTGTTTGTAGGGATGTTGTAGAAGAAAATAATAAAAGATTTTCAATACAAATAATACCTAAAACTGAAAATATTAATAATAAAAATATATAAATAGTAGAATGAAGAAATCAGGATTTTTCTGGGTAAGTTTCGCAGACTTAATGACGAGTCTATTTTTTATTATGCTCGTGTTATATGTAATTTCATTTGCGATTCTTCAGTCCAAACAGGGTATTCTAGAAGCTCAAGCTAAGCAACTCAATGAAATAAAAAATGTACAAAAAGCTATAGAGAGCCTAGATAGTACCTACTATCATTTCGACACGGAAAATAAAAGATATAAGTTAAATATTGATGTCCGTTTCAACAAAAACAGTTCAAATATTTTTGACATTCCTAAGAAAACTATAATAGGTCTTGGCAAAGCGGGTAAAAATTTATATGATAAAGTAAAAAGTATCATAGATACTAGTAAAACGATTGACTACTTACTTATTATTGAGGGTAATGCTCAGAG
>TARA_B110000902_G_scaffold7306_1_pt1 | contig 10459 bp, 9 predicted proteins | sample TARA_B110000902 | Tara Oceans TARA_B110000902 (sample SAMEA4398009) | marine metagenome | biome: Polar Biome; feature: [SRF] surface water layer (ENVO:00010504); material: water (ENVO:00002006), including particulate matter (ENVO:01000060) such as... | depth 5 m | reverse complement strand
ATGGTCGCGGCTTTAGTAGCAAACGCATTCCAGGTCATAACATTGGTGGTCTGGTTGGCATTGACAGGGAGAAATTTAGTACCTACACCCCATGCTTTCAAACCTTTTTTGCTCATGTTTTTTTTATGATAAGCCATCCATGCCTTCTCGCCTTTCAAATATCCTTCTAGATCATTGGCGTGACCAAAATTCATAATTGCATATTCGAAGGCCTCAGTGGGAGCAATTTCCATTTGCCTTTGGTAGTAATAGATACCGGATTCTTCTCTCAAATCGCGATACAATATGTCGGGATCAACCCCTACGATGGCTTTGGTATTGGACCACCAATCGGTGTTTTCATTCATAGCATCAATGCTGACGAAGCCATTAACAAAAAATATAGTTTTAGCCCGTATTGGCCTCACCTATGGTTTCATCCAACTTGATGAGTGCCCAGTTGACCAGTTGGCCTTTATTGACCGCATCTTGCGCAACTTTGGAGACATAATCTACTTCAATTTTCTCAAAGAGCGCTTGATTTTCAGGTGATATTCGAACGCCATTTAAATGGTAAACGGCTTACGCTTGGCTCATTAAAACTAGGCATGACAATCCTATAAATATTAAAATTTTTTTTATGATTTTTGGTTTTTTAAGGTCTAAAAAAAAGTTTGAAAATTTAATGGTTTATCAACGTATTTTATTGTGCAGAGTTTGCGATCATCTGAAAAATAGGCGTCATCATAAAACCATCGGGATTGTGATCCTTCATTTTAGATTTTTTTAGCAGATCTGCTGGAAGCTTGTAACCAATTCGATATTTCATTAAATCTTCCAGCGTATTAAACATATCCCATGTAGATACTTTGGCCCAATTGGCGCCTAATGGAGCTAGTTTTCTACCAACACCCCAATTGACCATGCCCATGCTATCCATAGTTTTTTCGAAATAGGGTTTCCACAATGTTAAATTTTCTTGGATGAAGCCGTCAACATTTTCTGGACGGGCAAAATTGAATTGAATAAAACCTCCCAGTCCTTTGGCAATACTACCTTCATCTATATAGATATGTCTTGAATCAGCCGTCCAGGTATGGGTTGCACTCAGGGCACTGACAAGGGCTTGTTCTTCTGTACTAAGTACATCAGCAGCATGATTCCACCAGCTATTCTTTTCACTAAGCATCGCTTCAATACTGGTATTTGACTGAACGAATACATAGTTGTATCTCTCTTCATCGTCAATATTGTCCATGGTTACATGCTTCAGAAATGCCCAAAAGGTGATATCCCCTTTTTCAGTAGCTTGCTTGGCTACTTTTTGCATGTACATAGATTGAACTTTTTCAAAGTCGGCTGTATTGCCTTCTATTCTTACAAAATGCATTGAATACACGCCATCCTCTTGTGCTTGAATCATGAAGGTACTCAAGGCGAGTACCATTGAAATAAATAATTTTCTCATTTTTATGTTGGTTTAAAGGTTCAAATATCAAATATATATTAATTGGTGATATTCAAATAATATTTCAAAAATTAATGTGTTACTAAAAAGGCCTATACTGCCCTCAAATTTGAGCGAATTATTTAATCAGCATTCTTTTTTTTAAAGTGGATTGGATTAAAAGGATCTGATTTATTGGTCAATATTTTTTACTTGTCTCTGAGCTATTGTAATTAATCATTCTATTGAGAGTAGTCTTTTCTTAAGCCAGACCCTATTATTTCACATTCAGATTTTATTTATTATCTTGTCAAATTTATCTTATGAAGGAATTATCAGTTTAATTTGCTGCTAATGAAAGCGAAGTATAAAACCCTTGGGCTTAAGAAAGGAGCTTCTCAAGAAGAGATTCAAGAAGCTTATGACCGGTTAAGTAAAGAGTTGGATCCTATTACCAACAATAATGAAACCTTTTTTGTAGAGCAGTTAGCTAAAGTGAGTGCAGCCTACGAAGCCTTATCTCAGCGTTCTAATTTATCAACTAAAGAAGGTGATCATTTTGTTGAAGATCACTCGAAGGAAAGGTCAAAAAAAAATAAGCATAAAAAAGATTACGATGAACATGAAATACCGGTAAAAGAACTGAATTGGTTTCTTAAACTCTTCACCATCGGTGATAAGTTTAGTTTTCGAGATTTCTTCGATCGGGCCAAAAAAATGTTCATTGAGTTTATGGCCATTTTTTTTGGTGTATTTCTGTCCTTGGCAGTAGATCAAAAAAGAGAGGACAGTAATCACCGTGATGACAATATCAACAATATGAAGAAATTGAAAGTTGAATTACAGGATATTCTTTTGTATATCGATGAACATGTTGGTAATTTATCAATTTACCATGAATTTTTTATGAATCAATATTATTCATGGGAGGAAGATTCTGATTCTGTTTTTTTGATCATGTATGGTGAGGGAGAAGAGGCTTTCGCCATCGCTCCGTTGAGTCTTTATGAGGAAGTTATGCCTTTTGATCCACCAGAGGTTACATACAACTCAGTTCAGCTCGACGGAACCTTCCGATTTTTAGATGATACTTTAGAGCATGAATTAACTAAGATTTATTCGGGGAGCGATTTGTTTTTTATTAAAGAGAATGCTTATAAGATTGATCAGAGCATAGTCGATGATTTTGTGGCACGTATTTCAAATAAGTGGGTGTTAGATATTGGAAGTACTGAGACTCAATACAATGAATTTTGGTTTGATAATACAGAGTACATTCAAAAAGATTATTACATGAAAAACAATCTTCGTCGAAGACTTAAGAACTTTGACAATGTGACGGGACAATTAGCTGAACACAGGGCTCGCGTTGAAGGAGCACAACATTTATTAGATTCAATTTTGACTGCGAAAGAGAAAGAGATTGAAATTATTTATTGGGTGGTTGATTTAGACTTTCTTAAACTGGAGTAAAGCTTATTTTGAGGAATATATTGTCTGTTGATTTTTCCTCATTTATTTGTGGCTGTCCTGAGTAGACCCGGATCATATTTCTTTTTCGTTATTCAACATTTAGCCCCTTATATTAAGCTGAAAATCGCTCTAATTAGTTCCATTTCTCAACAATAAACCAGATGAGAGTCAGTGATTTTTGATCTCATTTAATTCAGGCTACTCATATTTAAGTTCACAATAAAAGTCACCTGACAGACATTATTTTTCGGAGAACGGCACGATCGCGGAGGTCCCTGATACCCATCATGGATTGATAATTCTTATCTGCGTCGACGGCGGGCATTGATGATGCTTTGATGTAATCCGAATATTTGGCATACCAATCTACGGTCAGGTAATTCCAATACAAGTCAGTGCCATACTTATCAATTCTTTTTTGTAAAGTCCAACCCGTTCTGAATTTTTCATCAGGCATGACCGCCATTGATAAATCTATTTCCATATTTTCGAAAGTCTTGAATTTGCCTTCCTTAACCTTCATGAAATTCATCACCATAAATTCATCAGGGCTACTATTGGTATTTGAAATACTTTTAATGGAGGTTATGATATAATCCCCAATAATATCTCGACTTTTAATATTCTCCTCATAGAAGTTTTCAAGATCCCCATCGGTCATATCAGGAAAGACTTTTTGCATATTTACGCCCGAGTAAAGACTGTCCATCTTAGATAGCTCCACCAAGGTGACAATGACATGACTGAAAGGTGTTTGGCGAGAGTTGACGACTTGCCATAAATCCCAACCATTGATGATTCCATCTTCAATGCGTTGCTTGTGGAGGCGTGCAAATTTTTGTGTTAGATTTTCCCGATAATTACTTCCTTCTTTGGCTTTGATGAAGGTAAGTCTCAGGTACGTGTTATTATCTTGTCCCCATACATTTAGGCAGAAGCAGATGGATAAAGTAAGTATTAAATATTTCATTGAAAGAATCTTTTAGTTTCAATTTATTACATCTTTTGGGATCGATCAAAGGTTTTAGCAAAAATTGAACCTATGTCGAAGTAAGGGTTTTAAAAATGAATCTTTAATACAAGGATTCAATAAGTCTCTTCAAAGATTTATTTGGGAGTAATGTCTGGCCCTTTTTCATATGCGGATCAGCATAAAAAAGGGTGCTTGATCGCCACCCTTTTTTATATATATTGACTGATTTGAAACTGAATCTTTGAGTTCAATCAGATACTGAGACCCATTATTTTTGGAGTACCCTTATCTCATCGTATCTACCGTTGGTATAGGTTTCAAGTACCTCTGCGATGTCTCTTCTCCAGCTACCCATACCATTGATTTCTTCATAACTGGCAGCAAAATTTTCAGGTAGGCCATTGCTCTTTTCAAATCGCGTAAATGATTTAAAAGGATAAACCAATGAGATATCCTCTCCATTTTCAGAGCGGAAAGGGCTGACATAAACCCGGCGTACTATGGATGCATTTGTGGCCACCAGCACCTCCTTAATTTTGGTAATGGCCTCCAGTACTTTTGCCATACTATTGGCCTTATTGTTCAATTTGAAGGTTCTGATCAAAAGATAATCTGAACTGCCGAATTCTGCTGGGGTATAACTGGCCTCCCAGTGAAGTTTTGCATGCTTAATCTTCTCATCAGTGATGTAGCTTTGGATATTTTTACCCCAATCTGCCATGTGTGCGGCATCAGGTTGTTGGTCTAAATCGGCATAGGTCATAGGTCCATCTAACCAAACAAATTTTCCGGAGTTGGGTCCTGTCAAGATGCTGTAAAGACTGGCTGTGCTTTTGCCTCCCGTATGATATTTTGCATTATGTAATTTTACACCTGAGATTAATTTACCCTCTAATTTTTTGTTAGGGGTCAGGATTATGTTTTCATAGATCATGGTTTCCTGTGCCATCACAGGGGTTGAAAACATTAAAAATAGAATTAAAAGTCTCATAACGTGGTTATTTTAGTGGTTTGTTAAATGATAAAATAAGTTCTTATTTGTAGTCTTATCTACATTAAATGTACCTTTTCTAATCAGATTTACTTGCCTTCAATAGGCTCAAAGAATAATATATTCTTCTTTTGATATTTAGAAACTCAATAAAGAAGATCGGATGTTATTGAAAATTTTTTAGACTAGGCTTTTCCTCTTTCTAAATACTCTTTGAGATGGATGCCGTTGTCGGTGATATCTCTGGTATATATCCAGGCAATAGTACCTGTATTAAGTGAAATCTGATGGCGTTCGTAGTCAATCGGATGGTTTTCAAATTGATCGATCTCAATAAGGGTTTGCAGATTTATTTCGAATACATCGACCACGATGTGGTATCCTTCACAGTTGTAGGGAAGGACGCAGGGGTAATCGGAAATGATTAAACGATACTTATTTTGTGTCGTATAAATGCCTAAGAAGGATGATTCTTGAAGAAAATGGTAATAGTTGCCATAGCCTTTTCTCAGGGTGCCATAGACGGCCAATTTTATTGTTTGAGGGGTTGAAGATTGAAGCGTTATTTTGTTTGAATGCGGCTCAATAGGATTCATAATCAATGATTAAGCAGTTCTGTTTTCTTAAAAATACATGGATTATTTGATAATCTATAATTTTTTAGCGCTGCCGTTAATGAACTGTTTCAATAAGGCATTGAGTACCTCTAAACATATATGAGCTCCCTGGCGTTTTACCCAGCATGGCTTGACCGATGGGAGATAAGGTCGAAAGAGCAAAAACTTTTACATCGGCTATGTCCAGGGCCCCAAAGTTGGCAGAGAAATAATAAAAATTATTTGATTCTTTGACTAAGGCTCCGAGGCTTACTTTATTGATGGATTTACCGAGGTCGATCAAGTCCAAAGCTTTTTTTAGCTTATAGGCTTCCATGAGTTGAACGCCTAATTTTTCTTTTTCAAGCACAATCATCGAGCGTCCGGTTTCATATTTGTCTCCTGCCGAACTTTTGGTGTCTTGATTGGACGCCTCTTGAAGGCCTACCAATTCTGATTTTAAGCTTTCAATTTTTGTTAAAGCGAGATATAAGCATTTTTGATGGACCTTTAATTTTAGCGCGGCTAAGTCCATCACAATTAAAAGTCAAATTTAATTCCCTGTGCTAAGGGAAGTTCTTTTGAATAATTAATCGTATTGGTTTGCCTTCGCATGTAGGCTTTCCAAGCATCAGAACCTGACTCTCTTCCTCCACCTGTTTCTTTTTCACCGCCAAATGCGCCTCCTATTTCTGCACCCGAAGTACCAATGTTTACATTGGCGATCCCACAATCTGAGCCTGCATGAGACAAGAAAAGTTCAGATTCACGCAAGTTGTTGGTCATGATCGCAGACGATAGGCCTTGAGGCACATTATTTTGAATTTGAATGGCCTCATCTAGATTTTTGTATTTAGTCAAATACAAGATAGGGGCAAAGGTTTCTTCACGGACCATTTGATGATGTGGCGCCATCTCATAAATACAGGGTTTTACATAGCAGCCTGATTCATAACCGGTACCGGTCAATACATCCCCTTCTACTATAACTTTCCCACCTTCAGCGGCGATCTTCACGCGTGCGGTTTCATAAGCTTTTACTGCATCTTGATCGATGAGTGGGCCCATGTGGTATTGTTCATCAAGAGGATTGCCAATGGTAATTTGTTGATAAGCATGGGTTAATTTAGATTTCATAGCTTCAAATTGACTCTCATGGATGAGTAGTCTTCGGGTGGAGGTACATCGTTGTCCTGCGGTACCGACGGCACCAAAAACAGCACCAGGAATGGCGATTTCAAGGTCCGCGTTTTCGGTGATGATCATGGCATTATTACCCCCCAGTTCTAAAATCGATTTTCCCAATCGAGCGCCAACAGCAGCGGCTACAGATTTCCCCATTCGGGTTGACCCTGTGGCTGAAATCAGTGCGATGCGAGGATCTTCGGCCATGGTTTTGCCTATGGTGGCGTCGCCGATGACCAATCCACAGATACCTGCGGGAACTTCATTGGCTTCGAATATTTTTTGTACTATTTTTTGACAAGCAATGGCCGTTAAAGGCACTTTTTCTGAGGGCTTCCAAACGCAAACATCTCCACAAACCCAGGCCAGCATGCTGTTCCAGGCCCAAACAGCTACCGGAAAATTAAAGGCTGAAATAATACCTACGACTCCTAAAGGATGCCATTGTTCATACATTCTGTGTGCGGGTCGTTCGGAATGAATGGTCAAGCCATAGAGTTGGCGAGACAATCCCACGGCAAAGTCACATATGTCTATCATTTCTTGTACCTCACCTAAACCCTCTTGAAGTGACTTACCCATTTCATAAGAAACCAATTTACCCAGAGCTTCTTTTTGTTCTCTTAAGGCATTCCCAATTTGACGAACAATTTCACCACGTTGAGGGGCAGGGATCAGTCTCCATGTTGAAAAAGCATCTTGAGCGGCAGTGACCACTTGATTGTACTCTGTTTCAGTAGCTAAATTGACCTTACCGATGACGGCTGCATCTACAGGCGAAACAGAGTTGATAGAAGTGCCTTGCGTTGGAATCCATTGTGCGCCTATGGCCGCTCCGTAATTTTCTTTTTCAATCTGCAATTCCGAGAGAAAGGAGGTGTTGATAAGGGTCATATTTTTGGGGTTAAAGATATATTTACAAATAAAAGGAATCTCTAGTCTAGAACATAAAAAATCCGATTCTAATTAGAATCGGATTTAGTTTTTTAGATAAGCGAATTACCAAGCAATGCCATAAAACACTTTTTCGCCGTTAGGATAGTATCCTGTGATCAGGATGCCATCTCCTTTTACAGTATCCAAATAAATTTTTAACTCTTCTATGTTTTTGATGACCCTTTTATCAATCATAGTAATGATAAAGCCGGGTTGAATGCCTGCATTTTCCCATTTCCCTGGCCCAATTTCTTTGAATCTAATGCCGCCACTGAGCTTGAGTTTATCAAGTTCTTTTTCAGATAAATCCTCAAAAGAAGCACCTTCTAAGGTCAGGCGATTAACTGCCTTGACCACCTCCATGGTACCTAGGCTGTTTTGCAATACTACGGATACGTCACGGGTTTTTTGATCACGAATGTATTTGATCCAAACTTCATTTCCTGGACGATTCAATGCGACTTGCTCTTGCAATTCTGAGGTATTACTCACAGGTTTCTCATTCACAGCGATGATCACATCTCCAGATTCTAAACCCGCAAGATCAGCAGCGGACTGATTTCCAACCGAAGCAATATATACGCCTCGATTGACCCCTAATTTTTCTTCTTCGGCCAATTTAGCATTCACATCGCCAATCCTGATCCCCAATAAGGCGCGTTGTACGGTTCCATATTCTACCAAATCAACATATACCTTTTTGACTAAACTGACGGGCACGGCAAAGGAATAACCCGCATAAGATCCTGTTGGCGACATGATCGCCGTATTAATGCCCACTAGTTCCCCCTTTAAATTGACTAGGGCGCCGCCGCTATTCCCAGGATTGACGGCGGCATCCGTTTGAATAAAGGATTCGATGCTTAAGTCATTGGCATTTTTTCTAAGGATATCAATATTTCTGGCCTTTGCGCTGACAATACCTGCTGTGACGGTGCTATTGAAGGTATAAGGATTACCCACAGCAAGTACCCATTCTCCGATATTGATAAGATCTGAGTTCCCCCACTGCATGGCTATGAGTTCGGTTTGATCAATTTTTATGACCGCCAAATCTGTGGTTGGATCAATGCCCACCACAGATGCTTTGAAGGTACGGTTGTCATTTAACAAGACATCAATTTCTTCGGCGCCATCGATAACATGATTGTTGGTAACAATATATCCATCAGAAGATACAATAACACCCGATCCTGAACCGGAGCGTTGTCTTTTTTCTCTGGGCACCTCCTCGTCCAAATAATCTCTAAAAAAGTGGTATAGTGGGTTTTGTTCCATATTATAGTTTGCCGCGACTTTGGTACTAATGTGAACGACCGCAGGTGTTGATTTTCTGGCAGCGGTCACAAAATTGAGACCCTCTGGGACTACAAAAGCTGTTGTATCAAGCTGATAACTGGTCAAGGCAGCAGGACGATCTGTTTTTTTGTTAGCGGCAGGAATTACGATAGGCTCTGGATTGGGCTGCATGAGCATAAAACCACCGAGTGCCAAAAATCCTCCCATGAAGGACGAGGCTACCATCGCAAAAAATAATTTTTTTCTAACCATATTGTTAAAATTTAATTTCAAATTTAAAAGTAATGATGAAGTAATCTTATATTCTTAACGTAAAAAATGAATCATCTGATCCCTTCTTTAACATGATTTAACAAAAAAACAATAAATGAGGTCAGAACAAGTTCAAAAACTTGTTCTGACCTCATGATAAAATTGCATTAATTGATTGTGATTGATTTCTTGACCATTTTCTTCACATCCTTGGGGATATTGATGGTTAAGATCCCATGGATGTGATGTGCTTCAATTTTGTCTTTGTTGATGTCCTCGGGTAAAGTAAATGATCTGCTGAACGTACCAAAATGGCTTTCAATACTATTGAATTTTTTGCCTTTTTCGTTCTTTTCAATGTTACGTTCGCCACTTACGATGATTTGATTTTTTTCTATGGCGATATTGATTTGATCTTTGGGTATTCCAGGCAGCTGTAGCTGGATCTCAAATGATTTGTCGGTTTCTGCGATATCTACCTTAGGTGTAAATTTTTTAACCATACGACCACCAGAAAATTCATCATTAAAAAACTGATCTATAAAATGATTGAAAGAATTAGGTCTGTAAACTTCTGAATTGTATTTTAATATTTCCATTTTTATAATATTTATTGTGTTTAACATTTTGAATATCCCTCTTCAGAATTTATGCCATTCTATTTTTTTTAATCAACAGCTGTATTATTATGACATAATGTCATTATAAGTTGATTATTAGATCCATAAATATGACATAATGTCATATTTATGGATCTAATAATAGAATTGAAATGACTAGAAAAATTTTTTAAGGCAAAGGCTTTGCATAATTGGATACTCACAATACATTTGCAGTCCTTTCAAAGATCGCATGAAAATATGATGCGCATGGAAGGAAATCATTCCTCCTTAGCTCAGTTGGTTAGAGCATCTGACTGTTAATCAGAGGGTCCTTGGTTCGAGTCCAAGAGGGGGAGCATTGAAAATCAAAGAGTTACAGAAATGTGGCTCTTTTTTTATTTCCCATTACGTCAAAATTACGTCATATGTATCAAATAAGAAATGCGCACGATACGCTTAAATAAGCCTTTCTAAGAGGCTTTGTGGGTGTGTTAGAGGTATGTGAATAATCTTATATTAATCCTTTGAGGAGGCTTATTCCGTACAGTTAGTGAAGTTTGGCTTGGGTTCTGTCCAAGCGGTTGCGCCTGTGCTGAACAATGCGCAGTTCGTCACATTATCAACATCCCAAGAACTAATGTCTTGGTTGAAGGCTTCAGCACCATAAAACATTTGTAGCATATCCGTCACATTACTCACATCCCAACTACTAATGTCTTGGTTGAA
>TARA_B110000902_G_scaffold254141_1_pt1 | contig 10468 bp, 7 predicted proteins | sample TARA_B110000902 | Tara Oceans TARA_B110000902 (sample SAMEA4398009) | marine metagenome | biome: Polar Biome; feature: [SRF] surface water layer (ENVO:00010504); material: water (ENVO:00002006), including particulate matter (ENVO:01000060) such as... | depth 5 m | reverse complement strand
ACAACAACAACAACAACAACAACAACAACAACAACAACAACAACATAACTGAACTAATAAGTTATGAAGAATTTTCCCTAATGGATATTAAAATAATGGAAGTAATGGCGAGTTTTGGAATTTATTCTCTAAACCTACTAATGCTAATGATACAGAATACGTAGATTTGATTATCGACCAGTTGGCAACCATTACTTTAATAGACACATCCAAAACATATGTCTTAGAGTTTTAAAATGATTCAGATATGGTAAACCTGTTAGTTAAATCTACAAGACATTTCAATGCTATCGCTCCGCTTTTCAGTCAACAGATCACAAGTCAAAAAATCTAACACCCAATAAATAAATATCTGTTTTTTAAGTTAACTTTTCTTATCTAAGTCAAGAAAACCTCCAATTAAAATAATAACCGCTATTTTTAAATTATTATTTCAGCTAATGCAAAAACTAACTAAAAACTCAAAATAAAGATATTTAAAAAAGAAAATTATAAAGAAATTACACAAACAGAAGATGGTGTCTTAATTAATTATTTCTTCAAGCATGCAAGCGCTTATAATTAATTAACACTATTTTTATGTTAAAAAATTGTTTTTTTAATATAATTTTAAGACTTTTGTAACTAATTAATTTAAATAATTATAAAAATGAAGACAAAGTTTAATGGAATTTTATCGCTATTGCTGGCGTTTGTCGTGCAAATATCATTTGCACAAGACAAAACTGTTTCCGGTACGGTTTCTGATGAGTCAGGCCTGTTACCAGGAGTTAGCGTAATAATTAAAGGTACTAAAAAAGGTACAGAAACAGATTTTGACGGTAAATATAGAATCAAAGCAAATTCTGGAGATATTTTAGTGTTTAGATATTTAGGCTATTTAACTGCTCAGAAATCAGTAGGGAATTCTGATACACTAAATATTATATTAAAAGAAGGAGGTACAGAACTTGAAGAAGTTGTTGTTATTGGTTACACCAATAAAAAAAGGGGAGATATTTCATCTTCTATATCCTCAATAACTTCAGCACAATTGGAAAGGCAAGTTAATACAGTAAGTATTGACAATGCTTTGCAAGGTGTTGCAACAGGAGTTCAAGTAACAGCTCAAAATGGGAAACCAGGAAATGCTGCTTTTGTAAGAATTAGAGGTATTGGATCTATCAACGCAGGTAGTGAGCCTTTATATCTTTTAGACGGTATACAAGTAGACGAAGACGATATTATTGGTATAAACCCTTCTGACATCGCAAGAATGGATGTTCTTAAAGATGCTGCAAGTACTGCAATATATGGAGCAAGGGGAGCTAATGGGGTAGTTGTAATAACTACTAAAAAGGGTAAAAAAGGTAAAAAAGCACAAATAAGATTACAATCTAGGTTAGGTATAGCTACAGAAGCTTACAGAAACTTTGATATGATGAATGCTACACAAAAACTGGAATACGAAAGAGCAGTTGGTGTTGGACCAGGATCTACCATTTTATTAAAAAGTGAATGGGATCGTTTAGTTTCTCAAGAACACGATTGGAGTGATGCATTATTAAAAGATGCTGAAATTACATCTGTAAATTTATCTGTAACTGGTGGAGATGAAAAGTTAACATACTTTATGTCTTTATCTAATGACTCTAATTCTGGTATTATCGAATTAATTGAAAATGCTTTTAAAAGAACATCTACTAGATTAAATGTTGGATATGATGCAACGAGTTGGTTAAAATTAAGCACAAACTTAGCATTCTCTACTTCTAACGATCAGGATCCAAGAGATAGAAATAACGTTCAAAATCCTGTAAATGGTCGTTTTACCGCTAATCCTTACGAACCTGTATATCTAACAGATGATAATGGTGATCGTATTCCTAACATAAGAGGTTTAGATACTTTTAATCCAACGCATTCAGGGCTTAATTCTTTAGCACAAGTAAGAGCAAATCAAGATGATGATACAGACAATAGATTTTTTGGTACTTTAAACGCAGACATAAAACTTTCTGATGAATTTTCATATCAGTTTGGTACTAATGTTAGTTATTTTAATAGAACTGCAAGAGGCTTGTTACACGCTGGTTCAGCTTTAGATTTAATCTTTAATGGAACTCCAACTGGGACTGCAGATGCTTTTAACGCCAATACGTTTCAATATAATTTATTAAATAAGTTTAATTTTAACAAAACTTTTAACGAGAAGCATGCAATAAACGCTACTGCTTTTGTTGAATACCAAGATTGGTATCAAGAACAATCTTTTGTTAGATCTCAAGGTTTCGTAGTGAATGGTCCAACAGTTATTTCTGCAGGAGCAACACCACTTACAGCATCTGGTAGAAACGATAGAAGAACTTTATTTTCCGTTGCAGGAAGTTTAGACTATATCTTTGATGAAAAATATATTGTAAATGCTACTGTAAGAAGAGATGGTTCTTCTAGATTTGGAGCAAATACAAAGTATGGTACATTCTGGGGAGCTTCTGCTGCATGGAATATTCAAAAAGAAGCGTTTTTTAGTGAAATCGCAAATACGGTTGACAATCTTAAGTTAAGAATAAACGCAGGTACCTCAGGTAACGATCAAATTGGTCTTTACCCTTCAATTACTACTTATGGTTTTGACGCATACAATGGTGGTACAGCTGCTAGTCCAGGTAACTTTGGAGATCCTGATTTAGGATGGGAACAAAGTTTTACTTACGGTGCAGGTATCGAGTTTGGATTATTTAATAGTAGAATTACAGGTGTTGTAGATTACTATAAGAAAAGTACGAAAGACTTATTATTAAGTGTACCTATTAGTACAATACAAGGTGGAGGAGCTATCTTCAGAAACATTGGTGAGATAGAAAACTCTGGATGGGAATTTGAGTTAAGAGGAGATATTATTAGAAAACAGAATTTAAGATGGAATGCTGGTGTTACTTTTAGTACCTACGATTCTAAAGTTATAAAACTAGCAAATGAAGATGATCTGCAAGTAAACTATGCGAACTATACTACTTTACGAGTTGGTGAGGAAGTACACTCTTTTTATATACCAAGGTATGTTGGTGTTAACCCTGCAAATGGTCAAGCATTATTTTTAGATGCGAATGATAACGTAACAACAAGTAATTCTGATAATAGTCTTTTAAAGGGTAAAACTCCGTTTGCACAATTTGATGGAGGTTTTAATACTAGTTTATCATACAAGGGATTAGATATTACTGCAGATTTTTACTTTAAAGGAGGTAACTATATTATGAATTTAGTGGAATCACAACATTTATCTGACGGTACTTCTGCAAATAATAATCAACGACTTGATGCTTTTAATTATTGGAAAAACCCAGGAGATACAAATGTATTACCAAACCCTGTTTTAAATGGTTATAACGGTACAACAAATGCAAATAATAGAAATACTTCTAGTAGTTCTAGTACAAGATACTTACAAAGAGGAGATTATTTAAGATTAAGAAACCTACAAATAGGGTATAGTCTACCTTCTGAATATTTAGAGAAAGTTCCTTTTACTCAAATTAGAATGTTTCTATCTGGTACAAATTTATGGACCTATATACCTTATTATAAAGGTGATCCAGAAGTTGGAATTGGTTCAGCAGAATCAAATCCAGGAAGCAGTACAAGAACACAAATTCCAGGTGAATATAGTTTAAATAGTTACCCAACTTTGTCCACGGTTTCTTTTGGTATGGATATTAAATTTTAAAAAATAAAAAAATGAAAAAATATATAATAACACTATTCGTATTAATTGTCGCAATAAGTTCATGTGACAATAGGCTAGATACTTTTCCCTCGAGTGAAGTAGCTGCTGAAGAAGCATTCAATAATGAAGGTGATTTCACCAATGCTATAAATGGCGCATACCTAGCTATGCTAAGCGGTAGCTATTATGGTGGAACCACTCAAGGTCTTGAAGTTTTATCTGACAATGTAATTATTAGTAGAGAAGGAAGGTTAAGTCAACAAACTCGTTATGATTTTGATCTCGACCAAAATTCTGGATTTTTCTTTTCGGTAGCTGCTTACAGGACTATCAGAAACATAAATCTTATTCTTGCAAACTTAGATAAAATAGAAGATGGTACTTTTAAAAATAACATTATGGGAGAAGCAATGGCTATTAGAGCATTGGCCCATTTTGATATTATTAAATATTATGGAGAAATACCTACACAAAACGAAGGTTCAAATAGCACTTTAGCAATGCCTTATGTGACTATTCAGGACATTAGTGATTTTCCTTCAAGAGAATTAACTATTGGAGAATTTTACTCAAAAATAGTTGAAGAATTAACAACAGCTTCTACCTTAATTAACACATCAAACGGTGTTTATCGTATGGGTGCTGATGCTGTGCAAGGTGTTTTAGCAAATGTATATTTACACATGGGTAACATGCCTGCTGCTTTAACTGCTGCAAACAAAGTATCTGTTTCTGTCGCTTCAAGAGATCAATTCACAGGTGTGTGGAATGACTCTGAAAAAGCAGGTGTTATTTTCGGATTAAGAAATGATGATTTAACTAGCGTTGGTCTTGGGGTTGCTTATAGTCAAACGGCTGGAGGAATTAAATCTGAGTATGTGCCAGACTTTGCTTTTTACTCTTTATATAGTGCTGATGATATTAGAACTACTGCTTATTTCGAAACTAGTGTATTTGAAGGTAATTTATACAATCATGTATTAAAATGGTACTCTAGTACAAAAGCTACATCTTTGGGTAACGTTGATGCAAAAATAATTAGAGCATCTGAAGTTATGCTAATTAAAGCAGAAGCTTATTCAGCACAAAATCAAGACGGACCAGCTTTAGCTGCATTAGATGCCGTTAGATCACAAAGGTATGATGGTTTTACCTCTGGAGGAGAAACAGGACCGGCATTAAGAGATGCAATACAACTTGAACGAAGATTAGAATTGGCTTTTGAAGGAGTTAGATTTACAGATTTAAAAAGATTTGGTTTAAGTGTAGAAAGATCTGATTTTGGTCATTTATCAGATGGTACAGGTGTTTCCGCTGACGTTTTAACACTTCCTGCTGGAGACCATAGATTTAATATGCCCATCAGTATTAGTGAGCTAAATCGAAATGTAAATATGGTACAATCACCAGGTTATAATTAATCATAAATTTAAAATTAAAAAAATGAAAAAAATATTCACAATCTTTGCAGCCATAACTTTGTTTATGTCCTGTGATGAAGATAGAGAGACAATAGATTCTTTATCTTACCCTTCTGATGCATTTGTATCTTTTAGTGCAAGTTCAGTTTCTGTTTTAGAATCTAACACATCAACGATAAATATTGTAATGAATTTAGCGACATCTACTAACGCAGCCACTGTTGCTTCAACTGTAGGTTTTGCTATTACTTCAGATAATGCAGTAGAAGGTGTACATTATACAATTTTAGATGAAAAAACAAGCTTTAATTTAGCTGCAGGGTCTTTTCAAGATGCCTTACAGATTGTACCCATAGATAATGGAGATGAAGATGGAGATAAAGTAATAACTATTACTTTAACCGATGCACCTGTTACTCTAGGTTTTCCTGGCCCAGATGGTTTAGGAAAATCAATCGTACTTACTTTACAAGATGATGATTGTGCTGTTAGCTTAGAAGGTTTAGGTGCAGCTTCATGGTCTGGTGAAGACAGTGTTCCTGGTAGTCAAGCAGGACCAAATGCTTCTATGATTGAAACTTCTTTTGACGGTACTAATCTACTAATGGAAGGTTTAAGCTATGCATGGATTACAGACACCTCTTATTGGGATGAAGTTGTAATTGTAAGCAATTTAGTAATTGTGAACATAGACCTAGCAACAGGAGTTATAGACATACCTGAACAACCACTATGCACAGCTACTTGGAATGGAGATGTACAACCACTTTACAGTATTTCAGCAACAGGAATTTATACTTCTTGTTCCGAAACAATGGTGTTAGACTATACTTTATACCAAGGTGGTGGTATAAGAAGACAATTTTCAGAAACAATAACAAAAAATTAAAAAAAAATGAAACTAAACATAAAAAAATTCATTGGAGTTTTAGCTTTTGCAACATTGCTTTCTTCATGCGATACTACGAATGAGTCTGGTTATATGCCTGAAAACTATATAGCCCCAACTGCATTTACATTAACAGAAACTGCGACTGCAGAAACTAGTTTTGATGTCTCTTACACTTCCTCTTCTTTAGGAAAAGGATATTACGTAACAGTACCATCTGGAACAGCTGCACCAACGCCAACGCAAGTTCACGCTGGTTCTGGCTTTATACAATCTGGAAATTTCGATGTAGACGGAATAACAGCTACAAACATTACTATAGATACCGATATATACGGTGGCTATGATTATGACGTATATGCAATTCATCAGAGTGCAGATAACTTTATTTCTGAAACCGTTACTAAATTAACAGTAACAACACCAGATACAGAAAATCCTGTCTTTTTAGGTGAAGATTCTGACCCTTCTTTTCAAGCTGGTGGAATTAGTCCTTTTGCTCCTGTAACTTTTACTTTTAGCGAGCCTGTATTTTACCAAGGTGGTGATATTATATTTACTGGTTATCAATCTGGAAGAATAGTTACCGTAAATGATCCTTCAGCATTATCTATGAGTGGAACTTCAATTACTGTAAATACTCATGGTACTTTAGAACAAGATAACTTTATTATTGTTACTTGGGCTGATGGTACTTTTAAAGACAACTCTGGTAAAAGCGTTGCAGCCTTAGGAGGCTTTAGCCATTACTTTAGTACAAGGCTATTTACAGCTCCTGAATCTGCTGCTTTAATGGTAGGTACTTACAATTATGAAGCTGTATTTTATGGAGGTTTTTTAGAAGGTTTTTATACAGCCAACGCTGCATTATTTTTACCTTCAACTGGTCAAATTAATCTAGAATTAGATCCAAGTGATCCTACAGGAACAACTTTATTAGGTGTAAATGTATACTCGCCATTGGCTAACTATGGTTATTTTGCTAATGAAAACTTAAAATTAAAGTTTGGTGCCGGTGGAGCATTAGAAATTTTAGACGAACCACAAGGAGCTAACGGTTTAGGATACTTTGCTGGAACCTCTGCTGATGTTATTTGGTCACCTTGGATAGCAAATGCTGTAACGGCGGTACCTGGGTATTACGATGTTACTACTGGTAACATAGATCATTACTTAAGCCTAATGGTAAAAGATACTGGATACATAATCGATGAAATGGATTATTACTATACTAGGGTAGGTACCTTTGCAAAACCTTCATTTGAACAATTGGAAAAGAAAAACGAAATTCTTAAGAAGAAAAGAGCTCAATATGATACTTATAAAAAAATAGAGTATAAAAATCTAAAGATAGTTAACTAATAAAAGAAGTTAAAAAAAAACCACCTCCTTAATGAGGTGGTTTTTTTATACCCTGTATTTAGCATACCTTTGCAAAATGGATGATAACTTAAAGGCAGTAACAACAAATATCTTTGGTATTAGAGCAATCATTGAAGCCATTGATAGTGGCTCAACAATTAATAAAATTTACCTTCAAAAGGACCTTAGAGGTAGTCTTTATTATGAGTTAGATAAATTAATAAAAGAAAAAAAAATAGCGACAAGCCTAGTACCTATAGAAAAACTAAATCGTTTGTCTAAAAACGGAAATCATCAAGGTGCTGTTGCTCAAATATCTCCTGTAGAATTTCACGATCTCGAAGAACTTATAGCGCAAACTCTAGAAAGCAATAAGACGCCCTTATTTTTATTATTAGACCAACTGTCTGATGTACGAAATTTTGGTGCCATAATAAGAACTGCAGAATGTACCGGTGTGAATGGTATTATAATTCAAAAAGATGGAAGCGCTCCTGTAAATGCAGAAACCATAAAAACGTCTGCTGGTGCAGCTTTTAAAATTCCTATTTGTAAAGTAGACCATATAAAAGATGCTTTATATATCTTACAAGCTTCTGAAATAAAAACTGTTGCTGCTACAGAAAAAACAGAACACTCCATCTATGACATAAACATGAACCAACCAATGGCAATCGTTATGGGCTCTGAGCACCGTGGTGTTAACCCATCTATATTAAAAATGGTAGATTATAAAGCTAAGCTACCCATTTTAGGTGAAATAGCTTCTTTAAATGTTTCTGTTGCTTGTGGTGCTTTTTTATATGAAGCTGTAAGGCAGCGTTTAATAATTAAAAATTAGTAGTTTAAGATTATCAAACATAAAAAATCAACTAGATTTTATAGTTATTCGGAATAAATAATTTTAACTTTTAACGTGACTCCTCTGCCTCTGCCTCATCCTCTATCTGTAATGATGCAGAGTTGCCTTGTTCATCAAATAATGAGTCCAGGGATGTTTCTAAAATAATAAAGAAACCAATTAAGGAGTATTCTAACCATGTTAGGGTAACTTCCGATATGCTTGTTGTCCATTTTTGCAACCAATACAACAAAAGTTAGAAAAAAGAAATATGAAGATCCTAAAAGATATATTAAAAAAACAACCAATTAAAAAGGCATACCTTTAATACGAAACAGTTAATTTAAATAAAATCGATTAATATGAAAAACATTATTAGGTCATTAACTCTATTGTTCACTTTTTTAATATGTGGGAATGGGAATGCTCAAGTGCAAATGATTTTTAACTTTGATACTCCTTATGGAGAAAACCAAGCTATTGGAAAATATGTTGAGATAAATGGTGCTAAAATCTATTATGAAGAATATGGAAAAGGCGAACCATTACTTTTAATTCATGGGAATGGAGGTGATATTAAATCAATGGGAAATCAGATCGATGGCTTCAAAAACAAGTATCGGGTAATAATCGCTGACAGCAGAGGACACGGTAAGTCTGAATTAAAAACAGATGCGCTGAGCTATGAACAAATTACAGCAGACTGGGAAGGCTTAGTAAATCATTTAAAATTAGATTCTATCTCCATTATAGGATGGAGTGATGGTGGAATAATAGGATTAAAAATGGGAATCAGTAATAACTCAAAGATAAAAAAAATTATTGCGATGGGCTCTAACATAAGACCTGACGCAACTGCAATGCCATATTCTACTATTATTAAAATGTGGAAGAAGAGAATGGATATTGAAACTAAAATTATAGAAAAAGATACTACCAAAAACTGGAACTTAAGTAAACAGCATTATAAGCTTATGCTTGAGCAAACCCCAATACCGATTTCAGACTTATCAAAAATTAAAGCAAAGGTATTAATCATCGCAGGAGACGAAGATGGCATTAAAACAGAACACACTTTAGAAATCTATAAAAACATAACCAATGCACAACTATGTATAATGCCAGGAGCAACTCATTATGCACCCGCATCAAATACAAAGTTATTTAACGGAATTACAGATACCTTTTTATCAAAAACGTTTAAACGACCAAATTCTGATGAGGTGGTAATAATTGAATATTAACTTCACTTAATTACTCGAGAGGCCAAACAATTAAAAGGGAACGAACTATTAATTTGTATTTAAAAACGAGCTAACTGTCAATTATTATAGATTGTAAAGAAATTTCAATTGAAACTAAATTAGAGGTTATTTTTTTTCTAAACAAGAATGATACATCTTAAATATTAGACAGTAGTTAACTACTGTTTTTACTTAATTCTTTGGTGTATCTATTTATAATTGAATGATTGCTGTATTGTAAGTAATTTTAAAAACAATTTTATGCTTTCTCTTTTTGTTTTATGCTCTATATCAAAGTATTCTAAAAATCTTTAAAATAATACTATTTTATAATGGCAAATTAAATTTACAAAAAGGAATTACATTACTTTTTTAAGATTCTCCTTTTGTAACAATTGATACGCTATATGCGCAAGAAGAATCCTACTTTTGTATAAAATAAAATCACATGTTAAAGAAAGGAACCAAAATTTTTAGTATTCTAAAAATGAGATGCCCTAGATGCAATAAAGGTCGTTTTTATGAGAGTCATCCTTATAATTTAAAAAAAATTGGAGAGGTTAAAAAAGAATGCAACAATTGTAATCTAAAATATGATATGGAACCCGGGTTTTTTCAAGGCTCTTATTATGTTTCTTATGGTTTAGGGGTCGCACTATTTGTTGCAATATTTATACTTAAAATGCTTATTTTAAGAGATTTAGATTACCTTTCTACTTTAATTTTAATGGTGCTTGTATTGCTTATTTTAGCACCTTTACTATTTGCGCTTTCTAAAATTATATGGATTAATCTATTTGTTCATTTTGATAATACTTATTTTTAAGAGCTCCATATAGCAGAAGATTATTATGATGCTATTTATAATAGAACAGCAAAACCCAAAAAAATAGAAGAATTGATAGAAAATATCATTTTATAACTATTTTTACTATAAAAGTTGCGAACAAGTTAAAAATTTGACTTTATTCAAATATCAAATATGAAAATAGAACAAATATA
>TARA_B110000902_G_scaffold263964_1_pt1 | contig 10501 bp, 8 predicted proteins | sample TARA_B110000902 | Tara Oceans TARA_B110000902 (sample SAMEA4398009) | marine metagenome | biome: Polar Biome; feature: [SRF] surface water layer (ENVO:00010504); material: water (ENVO:00002006), including particulate matter (ENVO:01000060) such as... | depth 5 m | reverse complement strand
ATCGAGACGCCAGCGGGCTTTCTACACTGAAGAGAAAACCTAAAGAACAAGAATAGGATTACTAAACCGCCCTGAGTAAAAACCGCCTGAATAACTCATATGAGCACCATGCACTAGCTGAATTTGAATTATAAAAAGGGCAGATCGATTAATCGTAAAAGTGGAATACCACAATAGTAATAGCAACTGATGTCTATACCCGAGTAAAATACAGCCGGGTATAGACACCAATAGAACGTCATTCAACGCAGTAAAGGTCATCTTATGTTCAACAATCAATGCTGGTGGATTACCGGTGCCTCTTCAGGTATTGGTGCAGCCTTAGCAAAAGCTTTGTCGTCTCAAGGTGCCAGCCTTGTTTTGTCGGGCCGCAATATTGCTGCCCTAGAAGCCGTTGCCAAAGAGTGCAGTGATACCTTAATCCTGCCGTTTGAAGTGACTGACTTTGACCAAATTGGAACACTGACTGAACAAGCATGGGCATGGAAAGGGCGCATTGACGGCCTGGTTAACAATGCGGGTATTTCACAGCGCTCGTTAGCAATCGACACTGCCTTTACAGTTTACCAACAGATGATTAACGTTGATTTACTCGCTCCAATAGCCTTAACCCAAGCGGTACTGCCTAAGATGGTTAATGCCGGTGGCGGCCATATTGTCGCTATATCAAGCGTTGCTGGCATTGCCGGCGTACCGATGCGGTCGGCTTACTGTGCGGCAAAGCATGGCTTAATTGGCTACCACGACTCTGTCCGTGCTGAAAACGAACACCTAGGTATACAAGTGCATGTTATTGCTCCCGGTTCAGTTCAAACCAATGTCTCTATTAATGCCTTAACCGCCGACGGTGCCAAGCGTGGGGTGAGCGATAGCGCTATAGACAACGGCATGTCACCAAATGACTCTGCTGAAGCTATTATTGACGCGATTAACAATGGTACTCGAGAACTGATTTTGGCAACTGGCGTAGAACAACACATAGCGCTGCTGCGCCGCAGTGATCCCGACGCCTTATTCGATGCCACATCGAGCATGGTGCGAGAAGGTTATGCCGCCGCGATGAATGCGAAAGCAGGTGAAAGTTAATACTGCCTAAACCTAGTTTTCGTTACTACCCTGTGTATGATACTCATCATTACAAAAATATCTGAACGGATCCTGAATGACTCTGTTATTAACCTATTTAGCTATTGCCATCGGCGTGTCATTCCTTTGTTCAGTGCTGGAGGCGGTACTACTCTCAATCACGCCGAGCTTTGTTGAACAAATATCATCGAAAAGACCTCGAGCGGCCAAACAGTTGGTAACAGTCAAAGCACAACTTGACGAGTCCTTGTCCAGTATTTTAATCCTTAACACTTTCGCTCATACCATGGGTGCAGCAGGGGTTGGCTCGCAAGCCGTGCAGGTGTTTGGCGCCAAATGGGAAACGCTTATCGCCGTTTTACTGACATTGGTGATTCTCTACTTCTCAGAAATAATTCCCAAAACTTTAGGTGCAACTTTTTGGCGAAAGCTAGCAATACCATCAGCTTTTGTTATCTCATGGTTGATCAAACTAGTATATCCCTTAGTTTGGATAGCCACTCTCTTAACAAGATTATTCAGCAGTAAAGAAGGCGGTCAAATTACTCGCGAAGAAATTATCGCCCTCGCCTCTCTTGGTCACAGAGATGGTAATCTATTCACTCAAGAAAACGAGTATTTATCTAATCTATTAAAGCTACGTGAAATAAAAACTGAGCAGGTATTAACACCACGCAGTGTTGTTCACATGCTTAATGAAGACAGCACGGTTACCGCAGCATTGGATGATGATAAAACAGTGCAGTTCACTCGCATGCCAGTTTATGGCGCAAACATCGACGATATCGTCGGCATAGTAAACAAACGGGATTTATTTCAAGCCGAGCGCAAAGGAAATGGAACCTTAGCTATCGGTAGCAAAGTCAAACCCATTACTCGGGTGTCTGAAAAACTACCCGTGCAAAAACTGCTCGATATGTTTATTAAAAATAGGGAGCATTTGTTTTTGGTAGAAGACGAGTTTGGCCAAACTGCGGGGGTTGTCACTTTAGAAGACGCTATAGAAACTTTACTAGGCCGTGAGATAGTGGATGAAACGGACGCAGTAGAAGATATGCAAGAACTAGCGCGCGGTAATTATCGTGCACGCTTACGTAATAAAAAGTTACAAGACGATAGCTGACTTGAAACATTGAACAGTTTCGGAGTCGACTTAATTAATTCTATCAAAAGAAATACAATCGAATAATTAGCCAATTGGAACCTACTAATGAATATACTTTTTATATTAACGTCGCACGCTGAACTGGGTAATACCGGAGAGAAAACAGGCTTCTGGCTGGAAGAATTCGCCAGTCCTTACTATCATTTAAAAGATGCTGGGGTAAAGGTAACACTTGCATCACCCAATGGCGGTCAACCTCCGCTTGATCCAAAAAGTGATCAAGCTGATTTTCATACTGATGCCACCCGCCGCTTCGAAGGTGATCAGGCCGCTCAGCAGGTGCTTGCCAACACCGCCAAATTAGCTGACATGAAAGTAGAAGATTTTGATGCAGTGTTCTATCCGGGCGGCCATGGCCCTTTATGGGACTTATATAACGATACCCACTCCATTGCATTAATCGAAGGCTTCATTGCTGCTGCCAAGCCCGTGGCGGCTGTATGCCATGCACCAGCGGCGTTATTAAAGGCCAAAAGTACAAATGGCGAACCACTGGTAAAAGGTAAACAGGTAACCGGTTTTAGTAACACCGAAGAAGCGGCAGTTGAATTAACCGATATTGTGCCTTATTTACTAGAAGATCAGCTGATTGCTATGGGTGGCATATATCAGAAAACTGAAGACTGGAACCCGTTAGTAGTGGTTGACGGATTGGTTATCACCGGGCAAAACCCGGGCTCATCTGAAGCGATTGCTGAAGCTTTATTAAACGCTATTAAATAACGGTTTAATAAACCACGTCATTAAAAAAGATAAAATCTACCGCGCCACCCTCAGCAATGGTTTGCCCTAAACCATGCACGGCAAAACCATTGCCAAGGCTAGCGGTAGATAACACTCCACTACTTTGGTTACCGGTTAGTTCTGCGATAGCAACGCCACTGGATACGCTGAGTTTAGCGCGCAAGTATTCTTGCCGTTTAGCGGGGCGCGCTTTGTTAAAGCCTGCCGTTACTTTTAACAATGTTGGCATGACATCGACGGCGCCTTGCAGTGTTAGCAAATAGGGCCGCGCCACTATAGTAAAAGTAACAAAAACCGCTGCAGGATTCCCTGGCAAACCCATAAATGGCACCCCTGCCACATGGCCAAATGCAAACGGCTTGCCAGGTTTGATGGCTAGCTTCCATAAATCTAAACTGCCTAGTTTTTCAACGCAGGCTTTTACATGGTCTTCTTCACCAACAGAAACACCACCAGTTGTAATAATACAATCGGCTTGCTGGCTGGCGGTAATTAGTGCCTTCTCACAAGCAGCTCTATTATCTGCCACTATCCCTAAATCGATTAATTCCCAGCCCATGGCTTTTACTAAACCTGCCAAGGTGTAACGGTTTGAGTTGTATATCTGCCCGCCTTCAAGGGGCATACCAGGCTCTACTAATTCATCACCAGTTGATAACACGGCAATTTTCACTTTGCGGTAGACGCGAACTTTAGCTATACCGACTGACGCCAGCAGACCTAAGTCTTGCGGTTTTAGGCGATGACCTTTGTTCAGCAAACAACTACCGCTAGCAATATCTTGCCCTTTTGGTCTGATATTATCGCCTGCTATGCAATTGGCGGGCAGAATTACATTGCCGCCAACCACGCTGCAGCTTTCTTGCATGACTACACTATCTGCACCAGAGGGTATTTCTGCGCCAGTGAAAATTCTCGCCGCACTGCCTTTAATAAGTGGTTTGGGCGCAGTGCCAGCAGGAATACGCTGACTAACTGGCAGTATAGTTTCAAGCTCACCGCTTAAGTCTTTAGCACAAAATACATAGCCATCCATTGCACTGTTATCAGCTGGCGGTACAGCAATCGTCGAGATTTGATCTTGCGCTAACACATAGCCGAGTGCGTCATGCACTGGCACTTCAATGGTTTCTGTAATCGGTTTTACAGCTGACAATAAATGCTCTATGGCAGCCTCTACTGGAGTTAAACCCGCTACTGCACAACTATCAATAGCATCCATTAGCCGCGGCTCTCGCAATACTCATCCCACGCCTTGGTATGCACCACAAAATTACATGGCCGATGGCGATTATCTAATTGTAGTTTTAAAATATCATTCCAACCGGTGCGACATGCGCCCGTAGAGCCCGGCAAACAAAAAATGACTGTTTGGTTGGCAATACCTGCTACCGCGCGCGACTGCACAGTAGAGGTACCAATATCTTGATACGAAATATGTCTAAACAATTCGCCAAAACCATCTATGTCTTTATCAAACAACGGTGACAGTGCTTGCGGTGTGTTATCACGTGGCGTAAAGCCGGTGCCGCCAGTAACAATAATGGCATGCACATTGCTGTCTGCTATCCAGTTAGAAACAACTGCCCGCATTTGATATATATCATCGGTACTGATAACCCGGTCAGCTAAGTTATGGCCGAACTCACAGAGTGAATCAACCAATAGCTGGCCAGAGGTGTCTTCCGCTAGCGTACGGGTATCAGACACAGTTAACACTGCAATGTTTAAGGGGATAAATTCGGTTACCGCTTTACTAGACATACAAAACCTTAATAACAATTAAAAATCTAGCGTTATTGTAACTGATAAGCTTGTAACTACCATCAACCTTGACTGTTAACAGGTTGACCCATCGGTAACCAGTGACACGTTATTAAGTCATAGCTACCTGATTACCTTTAACGTACTTTACTTAATAAAACATACCGCCATACACTGTTTTAGCTGAGCTAACATAAATTCTAAAAAACTAGGCACTAACCATGACCGACGCAAACCTATTATTTGACTTAACGCCCACTGAAGAACAGCAAATGACGCGCGAAGTGGTACAGCGTTTTGCCAAAGAAGAAATGGCAGAAAAAGCCCGTGACGCCGATGAAGCGGCCCACTTGCCAGATGGATTTTTGCAACAAACCGTAGATCTTGGGCTTAGTTTTATGCCTATTCCGGAGGATATGGGTGGTGTTGGGGCCGGCCGCTCCAGAGTATCAAACGTTTTGAATATCGAAGACTTAGCTCAAGGTGATATGTCGATGGCAATAGCGGCATTAACGCCACTATCAGTTATTAACTGCCTGCTAGATACGGGCTCTAAAACTCAACAAGCCGATGTCTTTAACCGCTTAGCTAAAGAAAGCTTTAGCCCTGCTGCGCTCGCGCTGATGGAACCAGGCATTGGTTTCAACGCCTATCAGCTTGATACCACCGCAACAGAGCAAGCCGATGGTAACTTTGTGCTGATTGGTGAAAAAGCCATGGTCGCCTATGGCGATAAGGCTGAAGTAGTTATTGTCTTTGCCATGTTAGATGGAGAAGTAGCCGCTTTTATCGTCAATAAAAATACTACTGGCGTCAGCTTTACCCGCGAAGACTATATGGGCCTGCGACCATTGCCGCTTTATAAAATGACGTTAGCTACTGCTAGTGTAGGCCCAGAGGCCAAACTGGCTGGCAATTTAAATATTCAACAATTGGTTAACGACAGTAAGATCGCAGCTTCCGCTTTAGCCGTAGGCACCTGTCAAGCGGTGTTAGATTATGTTGTACCCTATGTAAACCAGCGTGAAGCCTTTGGTGAGCCCATTTCAAACCGCCAAGCGGTTGCCTTTATGGTGGCCGACATGGCTACTGAAATTGAAGCCATGCGCTTAATGACTTACCGCGCAGCAGCCCAAGCTGACCAAGGCATAGACAATACTAAAAGCGCTGCTCTTGCCCTGCGCAACTGTATAAAACACAGCATGAAGATCGGCACTGACGGTGTCCAGCTACTGGGCGGTCACGGCTTTACCCGCGAATACCCTTGTGAAATGTGGTATCGAAATCTAAGAGCCATTGCTACCTTAGACGGCATGTTAATCGCTTAGTCCAACAATTAAACAAGACTTACAAAAAGAGTTGCCGATATGATTAATCTTGAATTACCAGCATCAATTACTTCAAAAGATACTTTGCTGCGTCAGTTTTCACTTGATGGCTTTCGCCCTATTTCGCGTAAATATGACGATCTAGAACAAAAAGAAATGCCGGAAGAGCTATATGCTTTAGCCGAGTTACTAAAAGCAGGTGGCGGCGGTCGCAAGAAGAAGCCCTCTAATGAGCCGGTGTCAGACAAAAATAAAAATGGCAACAATATGAGCATGATTAACGCTAGCCAACAGTTATGCTGGGGCGATGTTGGTTTGTTTTTAGCTATGCCAACTATCGGCTTAGGCAATGCGGCAGTAGATGCAGTAGCAACCGATGAACAAAAAGAAGCGTTTGGCGAATTATTTGCCTCAATGGCGATCACCGAACCAGGCGCAGGCTCAGACTCTGCTGCCATTAAAACCACCGCTACTTTAGATGGCGATGAGTGGGTATTAAATGGTGAAAAAATATTTGTCACCGATGGTTATCGCAGCAAACAAGTCGTGTTGTGGGCAACACTTGATAAGTCATTAGGCAAAGCCGCGATCAAATCATTTTTAGTGCCCAAGGGTACGCCGGGCATGACTGTAGTTAGAACCGAAAAGAAAATGGGCCTACGCATTTCAGACACCGCGCAAATCGTCTTTGATAACTGCCGTATTCCCAAAGCCAATATTTTAGGCAACCCAGAGATTGCTAAAAACGCTGAAGAGCGTAAAAAAGCCTTTGGTGGTGTAATGCAAACCTTTGATAACACTCGACCACTAGTAGCTGCTCAAGCACTAGGTGTCGCTCGCGCGTCGTTAGACTTAACTCAAGACCTACTAAAAGAGAAAGAGATTGAATTGGACTACAGTAAAGGCTACTGGAATTTAAGCGCGGTAGAAAACGATTTAATGGAAATGGAAGCTGACTTTGAAGCCGCCCGCTTACTTATTTACAAAGCCGCATGGATGGCTGACAACAAACTTCCTAACTCTAAAGAAGCGTCTATGTCGAAAGCCAAAGCTGGCCGCATGGGTAATTTTGTGGCACTTAAATGTGTCGAGATATGCGGCCAACTGGGTTACAGCAAAGCTGACTTGCTAGAAAAATTTGCTAGAGATTCAAAAATTATTGATATTTATGAAGGCACTCAGCAAATTCAGCAATTGATCATTGCCCGCCAAGTATTAGGTAAAGGCTCTAGTGAGTTAAAATAAACGGTTACTTATAGGCGCTAGAAAAAGCCCGCTTACGCGGGCTTTTTTTATCTGCTTGAGAATTGATACGGCGAGTATTTACCACAACCCTTTTTACCTAAGCTGGCATATTCCTCTGCATTCCAAAAATCATGCACTTGGTATGACAGTAAAAACAATTGCGCATACATTTCGCAATACGCTTGTTGGTCGGCAAGCAATGGATCACTAAACATACGATCCTTAATACTCTCAACAGTCATAATAGTATCCGTCATACGAATACCACCCCCTGCTTCGGTATCCAAAATAAGTGTTTTCTCTGCGCTGTTATTCCAAGACTTCCATTCAACTTGCTTACCGTCTTGCCCAGTAGCGGGATTACCCGTGCGCGCAAACTCACCCCAATAATTCATCATTGCATCAGACAAGGCTAAGCGGCCAGGTTCATTCTCTTCGGTCATCAAAAACGGAATAGAAATGCCGCTGTCGAAACTACCAAATACATGAGCTATTTCCAAACCATGGCCAGCGCCAATCAACTTACCAAAGTCTACCAATAACGTATCAGGCCCTTCATCCCAATCAAAGCGGTAAGCATATATATCGCCTTGAGTTTCACTTAACAGCAGCGCCGGTTCATCTACTGCTAAGGCTTTCCATTGGTCAGAATGGTAAGCAGCAGCAGCGTTATAAGCTTGCTCGTCTTTTATGCTGGGGATAACGCCAAACCAAGTAGACACATACTTAGGGTTTTGAGCGAAAAATAGTTTTGCTTCATCGCGGTTAGAGCCCAGTATCATTGGCACACTGTTGTAGGCATTTTTATCTGTAAACAATTCGTATAACGACACATTAGGCAATACATAGCCGTCGCGGATATTTTGCGGCGTTGCATACATACCAAAACCACCTGGGTCGCCAATAGCAGCAAAAATTTCTTCAACGCTGCGGTCACGCATAAAACCCACTTTTTCACCGCTACCCATTTGGGCCATTAGCTCGATAGCATCATCGCGGTCATCCGCTCTGTCGCTACCAACTAACACCTTGCTAATTAGCTCGTTAGAACTTAACGCCATTCCAGGCACATCGTCGTCACTAAAATTTTCAGCTTGCTCTAGCGTTGCAGTAAGCGCCGAACCACTTTGCGAAATAGCTTTGTTGAATAAACCTTTCGCTATAGGGCTACCGATTAATGCATATACATCGCGACCACCAGCCGACTCACCAAAAACTGTTACATTATCTGGGTCACCGCCAAAGGCTTCGATATTGTCTTGGATCCACTGCAAGCCAGCAATCATATCCAATACGGCATAGTTGCCTGATGCATCCAGTGGATCGGTTGAAGTATCTCGAATAGCTTCATGACTAAACCAGCCCAACACCCCCAACCGATAGTTAAGACCAACATAAATAATATTTTGGTCACCCGCTAACTTATCACCTTGGTAAGTGTTGGCAGAACCAATAGTGTTACCACCGCCATGTATCCACACCATAACGGGTAATTTTTTATCGCCTGTAGGCACGTCTTGTAACTCGAACGTTGGCGCCCAAATATTTAGTGCTAGGCAGTCTTCACTACCAACGACAGTACCTGCCTCGCCTACAGCGCCCGATATAGGGTTAGCGAATTGAACACAAGGTGAATGATAAGTGATGGCCTGCAGCTCTTCTAGTAGTGGCAACATTGGCTGTGGTGCACGCCAGCGTAAATTACCTACCGGTGCTTTAGCATACGGAACACCAATCCAAGCGTGAGTATTATTGTCGTCACTAAAGCCTAAAAAACTGCCTGCAGGAGTTATTCGGCGTGACGAAGGGTCCGCAACTTTAGCGACCGCATCTATTGAATTAGGCACATCGGTAGAGCTGACTTGGTATACAACAAAGACAATAATGGCTACAGCCACCGCACCAATTCCTAATAGTATTTTTTTCATTCAGATATTTCCTTGCCAGCAAGTAGTAAAGCCTAAGTATCGTTACTCAGGCTTTGGGTTGTCAATCTTTAAGCACACATCGAATGCCGCCGGGCGCTTCGATTAATGACGCGCATTCATTGCAGTGGGTACAACCATTTTTATAGTTGGCCTTGGCTTGTGCGTTTTTGACAAAATCAGGATCGAAGATCAAGCCCCTGCCTATTTGAATAAAGTCGAAGCCTGCAGCCATTAATCTCTCAAGGTCGTCATTAGTACAAACCCCACCAATATAAACTACCTTGCATTTTACCCGCGCTAGTATATTTTTGGCTTGCTCAATAAAGTAGGTTCTTTCATAAGGGTATTGCTTGAACATTGTCGGTCCCATAAATTTAAGACCTAGCTTCATCAGCCAGTTTTTTTCATGTTTGATCATGCCGTTAACAATGCTGTCGCCCCTAAACATTAACATGGGGTTCATACTGCTAGTACCACCGCTGCAAATAATGGCATCAATGCCGGCCTCATCAAGCATGGCTGAAATTTCGACCGAGTCACTATAACTAACGCCACCGCGTACGCCGTCGCTCATACTTATTTTTGCTAACAAGGGAAAGCTATCGCCTACCTCCTCACGCACTGCAGCTAATACCTCTAAGCCAAAACGCATACGATTTTCTAAGCTGCCGCCATATTCATCTACCCGTTTATTGGTACGCGGGCTTATAAACTGGCTAATGCCATAACCATGACCGAAATGAATCTCTATAGCATCAAAGCCAACCGACTTCATAAAGCCAGCAGCGGTAGCAAACGTATTTACTCGCTCGGTTATATCAGCTTTAGTCATCTCACCAGCCCACGGCAAACCCTTAACCAAGCCGATCATGCTAATCCCGGCGGTAGGCCCTAGTGGTCGCTTACCTTTAAAGTCTTTGTTCTTGGTGAAGTTACCACAATGGCTAAGTTGGCCCGATACTTTGGCCCCAGTGCTATGTACTTGCTCTATCAGCTCGACCAGTTCAGTGCGGATATGCTCGCCCATATACATCATTTGATGCATTACTCGGCCATCAGCCTCAGCGCCACAATACGCTAGCGTGGTCATACCAACGCCGCCTTCGCCAATACGCTGATGAAATGCCGTAAGCTCTGGACTGGGAATACCGCCGGGGCACTTGCCTTCAAACGTCGCGGCTTTGATAATACGGTTAGGCAGCGTTAAGCCATTTATCGCGGCGGGGGCAAAACATTGATCC
>TARA_B110000902_G_scaffold44004_1_pt1 | contig 10512 bp, 9 predicted proteins | sample TARA_B110000902 | Tara Oceans TARA_B110000902 (sample SAMEA4398009) | marine metagenome | biome: Polar Biome; feature: [SRF] surface water layer (ENVO:00010504); material: water (ENVO:00002006), including particulate matter (ENVO:01000060) such as... | depth 5 m | reverse complement strand
AGTATGGAAAACTTAATGGGTTTTGATAGAGCTTCTAATTTTCATGGCGGATTTGACTCTATCTCGCAAATTTTAGTTGACCCTGCTTTGATTCAGTATCGACAGGATATAGACCAACTTTTCTACTTGTCTAATGATGACCCTCCATTGTTCATCAGCAGTCAATCCATAGCAGTTCATCCAAGTCAGGACCTGTTTCATCATTCTTTTCACGGTCGAGAAATTCATAATACTGCTTTGGCGGTGGGGGTATCAGAAGTTAAGGCAGATATACCAACCTTGTCTATAAACACTGCTAATGGAGAAACAGGCAATGAATTTTTAGCAAGATATCTTAATAGTTGCTCATTAACAACCTCAATACCAGATATAAAAGTCAGTGAAAATTATATTGACATTTCTCCAAATCCAGTAGTCAATCAATTTACTATTAATGGAACATTAACGCTGTATCAAATTGATGTTTTGGATGCTGCTGGGCAAATCATACAAACAATCAATAATGTCGAAAATTCTCATACCATGGACATTTCAGTGCTTCCTGGCGGTTTGTATTTTGTCAGAGTGAGGGATCTTTCGAATAATTTATTGGAAGTTCAGAAGATTATTAAGCTTTAAAAAAGTAGAACTTTAAAAAATTCCTTTAGCAATATTTCATGTAAATTAAGACTAAGGCTAACAGTGTATATAGCAAATAGGGCGTTGAGTGTTTAACGAAAAGTCAGTGCTGCTTAAAATACCGCCATTTCTTGGTTGGGATAGTCTTAGGACAAAAAATCTAATCTATACCTCTGCGTTTGAAGCTGTATGGATGTTTGCTTGGGGATTTGGTTTTTTTGATGCATAGATCATCACCTAAGAAGCATAAGGGTTGATACTTCGTATTATAAATTATGGTTGAAAATCAATTCATTTCTTTAGAAAATATTCTTCGTAAAACGTCCTTACGACTTCTTAGCCTTGAACGTTGATTTCCAATGTCCTCTAAAAATCCTCAAAAAGTTTGAACTTTGTCCTGCTGGGCCCACAAAGCACGATTCCAACTTGGTTTGGTGCTTTTTTTATTTTATCCATTTATGACTATTTGAGTTGTCGAACCAAAACAACATGAGAAGTTATTATATTGTGGTATTAGAAATAAACTACAGCTAAAAAAAATATCGTAGCAATGCAAAGTTCTGTTGGTGTTAATTACAACTTAAAAATTTATGGCAATTAGAAAAAGCAAAGAGAATAGTCTACAATTTAATGGATCTCTTGAAGAAGCAAAAATAAAATGTAAGTCAGCTTTAGAAGCTGGAGGTTTTAAGAAAATAGAAAATAATGATTCCCTTAATCAATTGAATGCTAAATTCAATAACTTTTTTGTTGTTGGATCAATAGATATTGGATTGGCTAATACAGAACATGGAGTTACTGTTTCTCTAAAATCCACAGCAAACGCGGATAACATATTTGCACTTTTCTCTTCGCCTAATGATAAAATCATGAAATCTTTTACGCATAACTTTAAATAAACTAACTACTAACAAAACTTAAAATGCATTTTTAATGCAGATTAAACTCAATAGAATATGACTTTATTAAATAAAACTTATCAAATTTTTCTATCTGAGTTCGCCAAAAGACGGATTGAAAAAGCAATACTCTATGTTGCGTTATTTGGCTTTTTCATCCACTTAATTTTAATTTACTTATCAAAATTCGGTGTAGTAAATTTGTCTTTAGAATCGGAATTATTTAATAATCCGATATCGGCAATTTACACCCCATTCTCATTTATACTTGTTTATGAAGTTTACTTATTAATCTATTACTTATCAAAGTCATTTACCACCTATATAACTAAACAGTATGAAATTATAACACTTATAATTATCCGAAAATTATTTAAAGATTTATCTTCTCTTGAGCTGTCATCAGATTGGTTTCAAATAAAGGGAGATCTGCAATTCACTTATGATATCTTGGCATCAGTTATTCTTTTCTATCTGATTTTTCAGTTTCAAAAACGGGGGATGCAAAAATCAACGCAACAAAAAGAAAGTAAACTAAAAATTGAAAGATTCATCAGTAGAAAGAAAATAATTGCCCTTGCTCTGGTTCCAGTTTTTTTTATAATGGCTTTAGTTACACTTTTGAGTTGGACTTCAGATGTTTATCTGCTTCTCGAGCCGCCTAGTTTTGAAACAATTAATAATCTATTCTTTGACGAATTTTTTACCGTTCTGATTTTAGTGGATGTTGTTCTACTATTAATTTCCTTCTTTTATACAGATAAATTTCATAAAATAATAAGAAATTCTGGATTTGTAGTTTCAACGATTTTAATCCGTATGTCATTCGGAGTAAGCGGATTAACAAGTACAATTTTAATTGTGTTAGCTGTCCTGTTTGGATTAGCAATAATAATGATCCATAATAAATATGAAAAAAACACTTCTCCTAACAATGTATAAGATTAGGCACAGTAAGAAAAGTTAAAAAAACATACATAAATGAAATTAGAGAAGAATTCATTTATCAAGAACTTTAGAAGAATTCAAGGATGGAAACCTTTCGCTGGAACAGTATATATTTATAAGCAAAATAGTATAGTCAAAAGTATTAATTGAAAGACTCAAAGGCCAACAAGCTTTAAATATGGGAAAAGAAAAAGGCATGTATCAATGTATAAAAACAACAGCGGTTCTTGTGCAAACTTGAACCGTTTTGCATTTAAATCCCATACTGCTTTTGTGCTAATCGCTAAAAATTCTCAAAATACCTTCTTAAATCTTTCTCCAAAAATTTCAACTGTCGACTGCTCAGTGTCACAAGGTAAAAAAGGCTTTCATTGATTTGAGAATCATTTTTGTTTAATGAAAGGCATAATAGATTAAACAAAAATGTCTATTTTTAATGACAGAGAGTGAAAAACATGTTTTTTTCAAAAAGAATCACTCCTTTTATATGATCTCATCAAAGGACGATTTAAGGAAATAAAATAAGTAAACGTTAAGTGGAATTATCTGATCATAAAAATTCTAAGTTTCCAACTGGTTATGCTGAAATTATTCGTCGTGTTGGCGATATAGAGCCTGTTAAGTATGGCTCAACGCGGAACTATGTAACAGGCCACGTTACCTTTTTATCTCCTTATATTTCAAGAGGTATCATTTCCACGAAATATATAATGAATGAGGTTTTAAATAGAGGCTGTAATCCTAATCAAATAGAAAAATTTATTCAAGAATTAGCTTGGCGGGATTATTGGCAACAAATCTGGATTTCAAAAGGTGATGCGATCAATCAAGATTTAAAAAACAAGCAAAGTCCTACTGAAAACGCGGCTATACCTGAAGCCATAGTGAATGCTAAAACTGGTGTTGTAGCAGTTGATCAAGCAATTATTGAGTTCTATGATACTGGATATTTACACAACCACTTAAGAATGTACATCGCCTCAATTGCTTGTAATATGGGGCGTAGTCATTGGAAAATTCCGGCGAAGTGGATGTATTATCACCTATTAGATGCAGATTGGGCAAGCAATGCTTTAAGCTGGCAGTGGGTTTCTGGAGCAAATTCCAACAAAAAATACGTTGCCAATCAAGATAACATCAACAAATACTGTTTTACAAATCAAAAAGGAACTTTTTTGGACATTCCCTATGAAGGGTTTAGTGATTTTGAAATACCTGATGTCCTTAAAGAAGTAAAGACTTTAGATTTAAAAACTACCTTACCCAAACAGGAACCTATAAACATTGATAATACACTTCCAACATGTCTCTATAATTTCTATAATCTAGACCCCATTTGGAAAAAAGATATTTTAGCAAACAGAATTCTTTTACTCGAGCCCTCTCAATTTAAGGAATACCCTGTGTCTCAAAAATCTATTGATTTTGTTCTCGAAATTTGCGAACGAAATATTGATAATATTCAAATCTATGTGGGAGAGTTCAATGATTTGATTTCTGATTATGAACTTACAAATATCTATTACAAAGAGCATCCGTTGAGTAATCATTATCAAGGTGAAGAAGAGCCTAGAGATTGGATGTTTGATGTGAAAGGTTATTACCCTTCTTTCTTTGCTTTTTGGAAAAAATGTAAAAAACAGTTGACGTATTGAGTAATCAAGTCATAAATATCGTTTGGTTAAAACGTGATATTCGTTCTCAAGATCACGAACCTCTGCTCAGGGCAGAGCAAGCCGGAATTCCATATAAAATTATCTATTTATTCGAACCTACGCTCATTCAATATCCGGACACAAACCTAAGGCACCTGCAGTTTGTTTACCATTCCATATTGGCGTTAAATAAGACTTTTGCAACGCATAAGAAATCCGTCGATGTCTTTTACGGGGAAGCAATTGATGTTATGGAGCATCTCAGACTTCATTTTGATGTCAAAGAAATTTTCAGTTATCAAGAAAGTGGAACACAGATTACTTGGGAGCGTGATAAAATGATAACTGCTTTTTGTAAAAAGCATACCATTCTGTGGAGTGAATCGCAACGGGATGGTATTATAAGAGGTATTAAAACTAGAACTGATTGGAACAAGCGATGGCACGAGGTTATGCACCGTCCAATTATTCAAAATGAATATTCTATTTCAGAAGTTGAAGCTTTTGAACATCCTTTTTCATTGCCAGAAAAGTTAAAGTTAGATCTAAATGATTACCCGAAATTATTTCAGCCTGCGGGAGAACAAAATGCTTGGCGGTATTTGAAATCGTTTGGGGCCAAAAGAGGTTTTAATTATCAAAGACACATATCAAAACCTTCTGAAAGTAGAGTTTCTTGCAGCCGATCATCTCCTTATTTAGCATGGGGAAACCTCAGTGTTAAACAAATATTTCATTTTATTGGGACACATCCGAATGGTAAAAAAAACGACAACGCATTTTCCGCCATGCTAACAAGATTGCATTGGCATTGCCATTTTATTCAAAAATTTGAAGTAGAATGCAGATATGAAACAGATTGCATCAATAATGGATATGAATTATTAGAGCATTCAAAAAATGACGTTTTTATCAAGGCGTGGAAATCGGGTACTACAGGGGTTCCTTTGATAGATGCATGTATGCGAGCTGTTGAACAAACTGGGTGGATTAACTTTAGAATGAGGGCAATGGTTGTTTCATTTTTAACACTAAATCTAGATCAAGACTGGCGCGAAGGCACCTATCATTTGGCAAGACAGTTTTTGGATTATGAGCCCGGTATTCATTACCCGCAATTTCAAATGCAAGCCGGCACCACAGGGATTAATACCGTGAGGTTATATAATCCTGTGAAAAACTCTAAAGAACACGACCCAGAAGGCATTTTTATTAAAAAATGGGTCCCCGAACTAGCTAATGTTCCTATCGTTCATGTTCATGAGCCTTGGAAAATGACAGCAATGGAGCAAACTTTTTGCGATGTTATAATTGGCCAGGATTATCCGCTTCCTCTGGTTGATTTACAAGAAAGTGCAAGGAAGGCTAAAACCAAAATTTGGGAACACAAAAATCATCCAGCTGTTCAAAAAGAAAAGAATCGTTTGTTAAATACACATGTAAACAGAAGACATAATGATTTACAAGAAAAAAACAGGTAGCAGTTAAATAGTGCAATCAACGCTTTAGTAGAAAGAAATGAAAACAGTCAATATATTATTTCCCCATCAATTATTTCAAGAGTCTCCGCTTTTTGAGGAAGATGGTCCTTTTTACATTGTAGAAGAGTATTTGTTTTTTAAGCAATATCCTTTTCACAAGCAGAAAATAGCTTTTCATAGAGCAACAATGAAGCGGTATGCAGATTTTCTTAAAAAAGAGAAACACTTTGAGGTAAACTACATTGATTCCATCAAAGATAATTCGGACGTAAGATTACTGATTTCAGAATTGAAAACTCAAGGTGTAACTCAAATCAATTATATAGACCCAACTGACAATTGGTTGCAGAAAAGAATAATCGCAACCTGCAATGAAAACAAGATAAATTTAAAGCAATTTCATTCGCCTCTCTTTTTAAACACCAAGGAAGAACTTAACGATTTCTTTCGAGAGGATAAAAAGAAATACTATCAGACTACATTTTATAAAGAGCAGCGTAAAAAACAAACTATTCTCATTGAAAAAGATGGCAAACCCAATGGCGGTAAATGGACATTTGATGAAGAGAACAGAAAAAAGTATCCTGCAAAAAAAACACCGCCTGCGATTCAATTTCCTCAGAATGATGACTATTTTGAAGAGGCTACGGTTTATGTAGAAACTCACTTTTCAGATAATTTGGGAACGTTGACAAAGCAGTCTTTATATCCAACGAATTTTGAATCCACGAAATCCTGGCTTCAACAATTTTTTGATCAACGCTTTATGGAGTTTGGTGCTTATGAAGATGCCATTGTTGCAGAAAACTCGATATTAAATCATAGCGTAATATCACCGATGCTCAACGTTGGGCTAATTACACCTAAAGAAGTCATTGCTAATTGTTTGATTTATGCAAAAGAAAACAATATTCCAATTAACTCCACGGAAGGTTTTGTAAGGCAAATTATTGGATGGCGGGAGTTTATAAGGGGAGTCTATGAGGTAAAAGGAAGCGAAGAGCGCACAACTAATTTTTGGAACTTCAACAGGAAAATACCCGCTTCTTTTTATGATGGCACTACTGGTATCGCCCCCATTGACCAAACGATTAAAAAAGTTTTACAAACAGGCTATTGTCATCATATTGAACGACTCATGATTCTAGGTAATTTCATGTTACTCTGTGAATTTGATCCAGACGAGGTTTATCGCTGGTTTATGGAGCTTTTCATCGATGCTTATGATTGGGTAATGGTTACAAACATATATGGAATGAGTCAATTCGCAGATGGCGGCACAATGGCTTCAAAACCGTATATAAGTGGAAGTAACTACATCAAGAAAATGAGTAATTACAAAAAAGGTGAGTGGCAAAATATTTGGGATGGACTGTTCTGGCGTTTTATGCACACGCATCGTGAATTCTTTTTGTCAAATCCTCGTTTAGGCATGCTCGTTCGAATGTTTGACAAAATGCCCGAAGAAACCCAGCAAAAACATTTAGAGATTGGAAGACGGTACTTATTGTCAATTAATAATTAGTAAAAAAAACAAAATGCTTTTCAATACAAGTTATAAAAATGAAGATTATGTAAACGAATGCAATCGAACGCTTGGGAAAGCATATTCGTTTCTAGAAAAACTAAAAGTCGGTGGCGTAGGTTCTCGCAGGTTAATTATAGAGGAACTAAGCCCCTCACTAAAACCTGAAAACATGCAAAAAACAGATGTTCATTACGCAAGTATCGAATTAAGACCGAAGGGCATTATTATTCATTTTAGCAACAGGTTAGATCGTTATTCTTGGATAGTGCCGTACTACCTTTTGGCTATTTTTAGCACACAAGCGTATAGTATTCATTCCAATGGTCAATTTATCAAACTTAGGAAAGACAAAAACTATAAAGAAAATAAGAAGTTTATTAATAAAATGACGGGGTTTAAAAGTGCTTTCTTAAATCTTAATTACAAAATTTCTTAGCGTAGAATAACCGTTATGTAAAATACATGAATAAAAATAAAATGTATAAACAAGATACTAAAATACATATTGTTGGAGCTGGAGTGAGTGGCTTAATAGCGGCCAAGATTCTTGAAGAGAATGGTTTTCACCCCGTAATTTTAGAAGTAACAGATAAAGTCGGAGGCAGAGTAAAAACAGATTTGGTGGATGGCTATCAATTAGATCGTGGCTTTCAAGTGCTTTTAACAGCTTATCCGGCAGCGAATAAGCATCTTGATTTTGGGGACTTGGACTTGCAAGAGTTCATTCCAGGGGCTGTTATTTTTAAAAACAAGAAGCAAAAAATAATTGGAGATCCATTAAAAGATCGGTCTATGTTATTTCCAACGCTGTTTTCTAGAATTGGTAATTTTTCAGATAAAATCAAAGTAGTAAAATTAAATTTTATACTCAAGAAAAAAAGCCTGTCAGATATATTCTCTGATAAAGAGCAATCTACATTTTCATATTTAATGGATTTTGGTTTTTCAAATGAAATGATCAATGACTTTTTTAACCCTTTTTTTAGCGGTATTTTTCTTGAAACACAACTTGAAACATCTAGTAGAATGTTTGAGTTTGTTTTTAAGATGTTTGGTGAAGGAGGCACTGCAATACCCGAAAAGGGAATGCAGGCTATTCCAATGCAATTGCAACAAAAATTAAAGCATACGGCAATTAAATTCAATACAAAAGTCACAGCAATTACAGATGAAGAAATAACATTAGAAGATGGGAGTTCATTAGAAAGTCATTTTACAATCGTTGCTACTGAGGCAAGTAGTTTATTTGAAGGATTGAAAAAACATCCAACAGAATGGAAGTCATGTCACAACCTATATTTTGAAACAGAGGAGAAAATTATTCGCAAGAGATTAATTGGATTGATAGCTAAAAAAGGAGCGTTGATTAATAATATTTTTTATCCTAGTAGTTTAAAGTCCGAATCAAAAGGAAAAAAAGAGCTGCTTTCAGTAACAATCATTGATAAGCAAAATCTGTCACCAGAAGAACTCATTAAGCAAGTTAAAAGAGAACTGAAAGATTATTGTGGCATTGATGTCACTCGGCTGATAAAACAATATGATATACCAATGGCATTGCCCAAATTAGAAGACTTGAAATATAGAGCGCTACCATCGGAAACATGTTTAAATACGAACTTATTTTTAGCGGGGGACACATTATTAAATGGATCATTAAATGCCGCCATGCTTTCAGGAGAAAGCGCCGCTTATGGCCTTATGGAAAAATGGGCAACTAATCATTCTTAACCTTTTAAACCCTCCAAAAAGTTTAAAATCTTACCTCTTGAATACCCTTCTAAAACTTTCGCAGTCACCAGAAGCCCAGGTGATAATTACAGGAGCAGGTGAAACGCCAATAATCGTAGAATAGTGAGAACACGAAAACAACTTTAATTTATAAAGTGCAAAGCGTAGTACGATTGATTTTAATTTCTATCTGACTAGTACATAACGAATCCCACACCATGCTCAAATTAATAATTACAAGGGGCCCCTTAGCATTCAAACAATATAGATTCAAAAAACAACTTGCTAAAACTTATTCCTCTAAAAACTTTGGCAGCACTAGGATAAGCTATATTGAGTTTCTTGCTTTTGTACTCCAAAGAGTCTTTATCAACTTGGCGCGATAATTGAAAGAAAATCCGTAAATTTAAACTTATGAAAAGTATAGCTAGTTTATTTTTAATGTTCTTCCTTGTGGGGTTTTCTCATTCTCAGAAGGCTGAAAAAATACAGACTGTTAAGATCAAAACTTCTGCGGAATGTGGTCAATGTAAGGATCGCATTGAGGAAAAGCTCAATTACACCAAGGGTGTTAAATTTTCCGAGTTGAACTTAAGAGAAAATTTCTTGGAAGTTAAATTCAACAGTGAAAAAATCAGCCTCGAACAAGTAAAGAACGTAATTGTAGCCTTGGGTTATGATGCAGACGAGCTGAAAGCCAATTTAAAAGCAGTTGAGAACCTCCCGCTATGTTGCAGGCCGGGTGGAATGAAATAATAAGTGCGCAACAACTAATAAGCAAGAGACCCTCCCTTCTTTTTACTAATTATTTCTGCTTCAACTTCTATCATTGTCAAATCAACGGTTTTATTCTGACCAACCAAAAATTATTTTTGAGTTCTATAATCACACAATCTTAATTCATAAATTGTACGTTTAAATAATTATTGTTCAGGCTTAAAATTCCAAGGAACCAAATTTTACATAACGATTGATTCTAAACCTAACTGACTGGTAAATGTTGCAATTCACTCAATCGGCTCAACGAGCAGTCGTTGGCAAACATCATTGCTAAGCACAACGGGAGACATATTGTTATAAGCTACTTTCATGCTTTTGTCAAACGGTTCGGAGCGAACAATTTCTACGGTCGTTCCTAATTTAATTTGTTGTCTGTTGAGGTAATGCAAAAACTCCTGTGAGCTGTCCTTCAAAGCGCAAATCCTATAATTGTCGCCAGCAACCGCATCAGACATTGGAATGTATTCCCGTTCGACAACATTTCCTTCTTTGTCTGGAATTGGCGAACCGTGAGGATCCACAGAAGGATGACCAAGAAGCTTGTCCATTCTATCGAAGAAATTGTCAATTTTTATATGCTCAATTTCCTCTGCGATATCATGTACTTCCTCCCAGCCAAAGCCCATAAATTTCTCAAGGAACATTTCGGTTAATCGGTGCTTTCTAATAATTAAAGCCGCTTGCTTTCTCCCTTTCGGAGTGATTTTTAAAGGTTTGTATTTGGCGTAAATCACCCACTTTTCTTCTTGAAGACGCTTTACCATACTGTTAACCGTTGGAATGCTCACGCCCATTTCCTTGCTCAATTCGGACAAAGAAATATCGTGATCCTTCTGGTCGAGGAAGTAGATTGCCTTCAAATAATTTTCCTT
>TARA_B110000902_G_scaffold120264_1_pt1 | contig 10512 bp, 11 predicted proteins | sample TARA_B110000902 | Tara Oceans TARA_B110000902 (sample SAMEA4398009) | marine metagenome | biome: Polar Biome; feature: [SRF] surface water layer (ENVO:00010504); material: water (ENVO:00002006), including particulate matter (ENVO:01000060) such as... | depth 5 m | reverse complement strand
CAGTAAACGTGAGAGGCGATGCAATCTCATAATAAGCATTTGCAATCTGGTCTAAGTCTATGAAGTTTCTGATAGTAGGGGGTACAAAACCTCGGGTCCCTCCGGTGTACCCAATAGTTACTGCTGTGATATTCGCTACCGATGTCACTACCATACTATCCTCGCAGCGGATGCCCTTGTCAGGTATATCAAAAAAGTGCGTACCCGTAGCGCTAAAGTCAACATCAAGGGCTATAGGCCCCCCGATACCATCTGTAATCGTAAGCCTGCCATTTCCCCCTGCGACCAACACGTGCACGCTGCAAATACGAGCGGGGCCCACCCCTACGTCCCCAATAGTTGTTACGCGTACCGCGTTGGAGTCAGAAAAAGTTGTTTGTCCCACTAAGAATTCCTCATACACGAGTTACTACGCAGTCTGTGTACAGTCAGGCGGGTGTGTGCCTGTCTACGTAGTTAAAGTTTCACCGTTGCCTGCTAATGTACAGGATTTATACAAAAATACAAACAAAAAAGCCACCTGCGCAGGTGGCTTTTAGGGGGTGCTCTTGTGCTATGCGCCCGGCGAGGCGAAGATGCCCAATGGGTCAGAAACACCAAACGAGTAACGCTCACGAGCTTTGTAGCGACTGTTACCTGTGTCAAAATCAGCGTCCATAGACGTAGACATAGCGACACGGTTAAAGTGCTTAAGGCCGTTAGGAACATCAGTCGTTAAGAACCAAGCGTTATTGTCCGTTAGGTAATGATTAACTGCATAACCTTCAGGTACAACACCGTTGCTCTTAATAGCGTTAATGTCATTGTCAGCGGTACCAACACGCTGCTCAGTTTCTAGCAAACGAGTTGCTACGAACATAAGCTGTGGTGGAATAACAAGTTTCTTAGGCTTGGCTGAAATTAACAATCCACGCTCATCTGTCCACTGGCTGATTTGAATAACGGCGGCTTCAAGAGAAGTCTCGTTAAGGTCAGCAGCAACAGTGGGGGTGTTTGAGTTAGTACCACCACCTACTAGAGGGTGGTCAGTAGCAAAAAGCTCTTTACCATCACCGTAAGTAACTGCGGAGTTAAACCCATTGTTTAAGATAGAAGCAGCTTTAACTTGCTTGGTGTACGCCATAGCGCGAGCAAGTGCTTTGGTATATCGAGCAGATAACGAGTCATACAAGTTATCTTCGATTGCTTCCTCAGTAAGAGAGAAGCCCATTGCCACTGTTTCGTGGTTATAACGTGCAGTCCACGCTTCTTGTGCATTGTCATACTCGATACCTGCGCCTTCTGCTTTAACAGGGGCGGCACCAAAACCAGACAACTTAGTTTCTTCTTCAAAGCTACGGTCAGAATTTTCTGTCTCGAAAAACTGCGAATGTTCGTTTTCGTACTTAGCGTACTCCATACCAAACAAAGCATTTAATCCGGGCAGTAACTCTTTAAGTAACTGGGCACGTGAAATAGCCATATATTAGCTCCTTATACGCCAGTGGTTGAGTTGAACTGATGTCCTGCATTCCACTTAACATAAGCTTCGGTAAAACCGCCGCTAGTGTTTTTAGTTTCTTCGACCAAACCGACGATGCGGAGGGGTAGAGAAGCTGTGGTTGCAGATGTATCAGAAATAGCAATTCGTGAATTACCAGTAGCAGCGATGCCGGCATTATCTACCATTGCAACGTTGGCACCAACATCAGTCTGTGCTAAATCCCCAATTGTAGTACCTGAGCTAACAACGGCTGCTTTAAAGAGAATATCAGTGCCATCGGCAACGTACGCTTCAATATCAGTAGCAACAATGCCTGCTGGGTAATACTGGCTAAACAATTTATAGCCAAGGCTAGGGTCTGTGTAAGTACAGCCCAAGAAAACACCAATGGGTGTCATTGCAGCGTCTGCTGCGTCACGCTCGACGACTCCACCTGTAACAAGTTTAACAGCGTCGCCGTAAAAAATGCTGGTAGCATATGCACTAGCAATTTTATAGTGGCGAGTTACGCCAACAAACGGTGAGCCACTTAACAACTTCACAGGTTTTAAGCCATACGGCGCGGAAATAGCTGGATAAGCCATTATATTATCTCCGAATTATGAACCTTTACCAAAAGAAACCGTAGATTTCCTGTCATTAAAGAGAGGCATTCTAGGGTCATTTTCACGCATAAGATTGTTGTCCACGGACTGTATTTGGTTTTTGGCTTGTTGGTCAAAGAACTTATTACGTTCTTCAACAAGTTCGACTGAAGCTTTACAAAGCATCAACCCACCAATAACAATATTATCCTTGAAACGCTCGTTTTCCACGGAGGCCATAAAAATTTCAGGATGGTCCTCTGCTTTGACGGCTTCCCAACCTTCACGCAGTTTAGAAGATACATTCATGGCGTCAGTTTTACCTAACGTAGCAATACGTACCCAATGGAACTTGTAACCGGGTTGAGGGTCTGGCGACGGAAGAGTTTCCGGGCGCTGCCATTTCTTAACTCGTAGTTCCGCATCGCGGTTCGTAGCTTCTCGTTTGATTCTGTTCTCAGCCATTATCTGTCCTTCCTCATATCAATTGCAACCTGTTTGGCATACTGCTCAGGTGTTAGGCCTAGTCTTTTAGCTAGTCTTACTTGTGTTTGCGTCAACCTAATTTTCTTAGGCATTGAGCTCCGCGATGCGGGGGCAACTACACTAGACTGTCTACGTTGACTTGGTCTGTCATCTGCGTCCTCGAAATTATCGGGGAACAAATCTCGCATACGCCCGTTAATTCGGTCGTAGTAATCATCACTCTTTGGGTCCAATCCTTCTTTGACAAGCTTGGTGTGCAACCCGAGGGCGTATGCTGTCATTTCAGTATCTTCGTTGAACCAAGTATTCTCTTTTGCCCACTGTTCAGCTCGGGTGTCCCTAGCGACTGGTGGGCGGTCTTTAACTGTTTCCTGTGTACCTTGTACACTACTAGCTCGCGTTTGTAAAGAAGCAGCAGGTACCTTATACGCATTTACTTTGTCAAGCGTTGACTTTGTATCTGTTAGTCTTTCCTGCGCTGCCAGTACCTTATCAGGGTCTCCATTGTTATACGCAGTTTTATACGCATACTTAGCACTTTTATACGCGTTATCCGCGTTTTTTTGTGCTTGTTTTAAGAGCGCTGTTTGGCTTTTAGTGCCTTCTGTTTTGAGAGCATTGTTTTCCGCTACTAGCTTTTGCGCTAGGGCTTCAAGCTCTTGGCGTTCTCGTAACGCTGTTTCTTTTGCCCGTCGCTCGTCGTGATACCCTTTGGTAAAATGTTTAATCCTATTGCGGACTTTTTCAGAATAGTTCTCAAGTTCTTCCTCTGTAACTTCTTCAGGTGGGTCTGAAGGCTTGCGGTTCCTATCCGCTTTGGGTGTATCGTCAACTATTTCTAGTTCAACGTCATCATCTTTAGCGGGGTTCTTAATATCTTCTCCACGACTGTTTTTACCTTTTCCGCCAATATCAACTTCTAAAGCACCGGAACCTTCAATTTCTAATTCTTTTTCCTTTTCATCAGGAAATTCAAATTCTACTTTTTGGAAACCCATATTTTATACTCCTATATAGCCATAACGCCGCTTGGGTCAGGGATGATAGCTTCAACAGAATCATCGTTCATTAAACGGAATTCTTTGCCGTTAACCTTAAATCGAGTGCCTGTATTCATGCGGAACATGACATAGTCACCCGGCTTACACCAAGCCCCACCGGGGAATCTTTCTTTATCACTGTACGCATCAGGACCTAAGTCTACTACCACGCCCATAATGGACATGATGTAATCTTTGTGCTTTTGCGCTTCAGTTTTAATTAAAGTAGAGTTTTTAAACGTCTCTTCAATCTCCGGTAAAGCTATCAAAATACGGTAGCCTGTAGGTTTAGGAAGTTGTGCTTCCAATTTATCTGCATCAGGCTCAGGGGTTGTTTTCCCCTTAAGCTTAGACAAGTCTAATTTAGGCATGTCTTTTAACTGAGTTTTTGTGGTCATTAGTCTTCATCACTCATGTAAGTTTTATTGAGGGCGTCAATGTGGTCTTTAACGGAAGATAACCCTCGTATCCTCCCCACCATGTATTGGTACTCTGCGTGGTCAGAAGCGTGGCCTGCCGCCAACGCCCCCGATATTGCTTTAACGTCTGCATCAACCTTATCGTGTAGAACTTCAAATACTGATTTAGCCATTAGAAACTCCCGGGTCTAGCCACAGCCCGTACAGCGGCCATGATACCTTGCTGTAAATGGGTCTCGGCTATACTTACCCACCGCTGGTCAATATCAGTAATGCTTTTCATTTCTTCGATAAGCCCCCTAAGTTCTTCCCCATGTTCTTTTATGTTGTTCATCGCGTTGATTTCATCTTGCGACAGGTCACGATACCCTTTGATTTTCTTATGCTGATTATCCATTATTTCTCTCCACTACCACCCTTCGGCGGGTTATGTTTAGCCAGCTTCGCTTGTTGTAAAAGCTTCGCTAACTCTAGGTCAATCTTGTTACCTGCATTGCGTCGGTCCGCTGACATACGCGACCCATTTCGCTCTGCATCCATGTCAAGTTGCTGTTTCTCCAGTTGGAGTTGCGCTTGGTCTATCTGCAGGTCCATCTGGTCCTTTATTGTTTTGCGCTGTTGCTCTTGACCTTTAAGCTGCATTTCCGCTTGGTCCTTCTGGGCTTTGCGCTGTTGCTCTTGGCCTTTAATCTGAAGTTCCTGTTGCTTCATCTGCATGATGGGGTCTTGCGCTTGCTCTTGTGCTTGCGCTTGCGCCGCTTGCTGTTGGTTCTGCTGCGTATTTTGCTGGGCTGCCATAGCCATAACCTTAGACAGTTCCACTTCAATATCCTTAGGAAGTTCTTCACCCGGTGGGGGTAACGGAACACCTAGTTTTTCTTGTATTTTGTTTCGGTAGCTAAACGCTAAATGCTCTGCTATGTGCGCCTGCATTGCGGCCATAACTTTTTGGCCTCCGGGTGTCTGCCCAATCATCTGCATCATTGCAGGGTCTTGTATCATTGCGGTGTGAGTAGCGATGTGCGCTTCTTGGTCTTGGTAGATAAACGCTTTTATTGGTACCCCTGTTAGAGCATCCATATTCTCAGAAACAGGGTCTTTTGGCTTCATATCGTCTTTCATAGGAACAATTTTATCACTGTTCTTGATACCTAAAACTTCAAGCATTTGCCTATGTAAGTAGGGTAAATCGTATATTTCAGGGGTTTGTGCCGCTAATTGCATGGCTGTTTGGTACTGCGCGACCCTCTGAGCCATAGTTGTACTGTTTGGGTCCGACACGGGGATGACTTCTACAAGGGCGTAATCCTCGGCTTTAGCCCCTATTTCCCCTCTAGCAACATCATATTCGTACTCTTGTGGGGCATTTTCAGCGATTATTTTGCGTAGGAGTTTGAATTCTAGCTTCATCGCATAGTGGACTCGTGCCTGTACAGCCGCCATAGGTTTTAGAACCCGTTCGAGAATAGCCAACGTTGTCCCTACCGGGGCATTCGCGGACATATCCGATATGTTCATGTCACTAATAGCGCCTAAACGACGACCTTCTGTAGTTATCGTGTTGAGTAACTGAAACAGTGTCTGGCTTGGTTCTTTGTACGGTAGTGGTAACAAGTTATCTCGTATACTACCACTAGGTACGTCTACGTCTTTCCACTCACCCGGTTGTATTGGGGTGTCATCATTTTTGACGCGCATCCCCCGAGACTTAAACCCACCCTGTAAGTTAGATAGCGTACCTGCATCTACTAGCTGGCGAATTATTGACGTGCCTGCTCTAGCGTAACCACCAACAATGTTGACTAGCCCTAGTCCATAGAAGCCAAAACCCGGCACGTACACATAGTGTACAAAGTACTGGCGTTTTTGTGTTAACTCATCCCCTTCTTCCCAGTTACGGCGGATAGACAAAATATCCCCAGACTGGCGTTCGATAGTAACCACATAAGGTCTTGGTAACCCATCTTCCTCAGAGTCTGGTATGCCCTCAACTATTAAATCCGCGTGCACTTCATATAGACAGTAGCGGTCATCGTCGTTTACTTCGTAACCTTCTTGTTCTGCCTTGGCTTCCTCGATGTCACTGTGAAACACTTCCGGTTCCTGCAGTTCAACATCAAGGTAGAAACCTGAAGCTTGTAGCTTCATCATTTCATTTCGAGTCTTACGCATTATGTGCGTGACTCTTTCTGCGGTTTCAATGTTAGACGCGCCATAAGGAACAATAACGTCTTCTGCTGGAACGTATGGAGCTACCTGCCTACCAATGTTCGGGTCAAAGTAAATCTTTTTAAATGCGCTGCCCGCTAAACCTAATGTGTATAGCATCCGCTCATGTTCTGACCGATACTCAACCATTTTTTCTGTGAGCTGGTAGTTCATGTCTCCTCGGACACGTTCCGCTGCTTCTTGTTTCTCTGGGGTCTCATCACCCAATATCTTAGTTTTAACTGGGCCTGCAGCAGGGAATGTTTCTGACATGGTCTCCGCTTGAAACCGTATAGCAGCTTCTGCGAGGATGGGGCTGTGTACGCCACACGCACCATCCCAAGGCTCCGTACGCTCCTCGTACTCCATACCAATAATCTTGAGTCCTTCTACGTAATTCTTAACCCAGTCTCTACGACTGTTTATATCATTCTCGATTTCTTCTATGAGTTCGCTACCTAACCCACGGAGGTCGTCCTCTTCCATAAATTCCGCTAGGTTATCCCCGAACTCTCCCGCTTCGAGTAGGTCTGCCATCATGTCCGGGATGAGCGTTATCTCCATGCTGCCGTCATCTAAAGTAACGGACTCTGGGTTAACGATTTCAATCTCTAAGTCCATCTCAGGCATACCGCCTTCGTCCAACATTTCCTCTCCAACATCCATCCCCATAATCGGGGTTGTGTACATATCTTTTTCAATAGCCATCAGTAATATCCGCCTCTGCGCCTTCTAAATAATTGAGATTCCTCAGCTTCGTCAGAAGCCAACCTAATAAACCCACCGTTCCTAAAACGCATCATAGCCATTACGCTGCTATCCACCAAGTCATCATTAGACCCAAAAGGGAATGCAGCTATTTCTTCTACGAGTTCTTCAGCCCAGCGTGTTTCGGGTACCCACACCATACCAGACCTAATAATATCAGCAACGGAGTTAAGTCGTGCTGTTTTATCACCTGTACCCCTGTGTGGGGTGTATTCTTGTACTGGTAAACCCATACGCCTCATTTCTTGATACAGCGCCACACCCGACGATTTCTTCTCGACGATGAAACAATCGGGGTCCCACTCAGAATATTCTTCCAACATCTTGTCTTTAAGTTCTGGGAACTCGTATCTGTCTTTGATGCTGTTGAGCAAGATGATGTCGTTGCGGTTTTCTTCTTCATTTAAGAACACTCCCCACGTAGTCAATGCTGTATAGTCTGACCGAGTCTTGGTTTCCGCTGCACTATCTAGTGACATTATCAAGTACTCACACGAAGGGGGCTCTTCTTTAGTCCACTTCCTCCACCACTCCCGCTTAACTATTGCACCTTCTTCACCCGTAGGGTCTTGCTGGTACTGAGAGTTCCACTGGAATGTGGGCATGGAGTTTTTGGTTCTTAGTAGTGCTGTTAAATCAAAGAACTCTGGCCACAGGGGCTTTTCTTCTATCACCCCCGTTTTCTTATTTTCAAACTCAAGAATAGCAGGGAATTCAACAATCTCAAACTTGTCCCCTAATGGGTTCTTAGCCATGTCTTTGACAACGCGTCCTGTCAAATCATCTTGGTGCCACCTAGTCTGTACAATTGCTACACGACCTCCGGGCATCAAACGTGTTCGAGCTCCATACGCATACCACTCATATGCTTTGGCGAAGATGTCATAGTTCCCATTTAGTACGTCCTGCTCTGAGTGGGGGTCATCAATAAGCAATAAGTCTGCTCCTCGACCAGCAAGTGCGGAACCTACACCACAAGCGAAGAACTCCCCGCCCATGTTTGTGTTCCACCTGCCCGCGGACTTGTTATCTTTTGCTAAGCTAACCGCAGGGAATATGGTACGGAACTCTTCTGAATCAACAATGTTTCGCACCTTACGACCAAAATCTACTGCTAGGTCTGTGGTGTGAGATACCATCATAATCTTCTTACCGGGGTTACGCCCTAGGAACCATGCGGGGTACATAATTGAAACTAATTGAGACTTGCCGTGACGGGGAGGTATATTTACACATATCCTATCCTTAGACCCTTCCTCAATATACATTAACTCTTGGGCTAATATCCTGTGGTGCTTGCCTACAATATACTCAGGCATCATTGCCAAACAAAATGTAATTAGGTCCATCATGGATTTAGTAGCAGCATTACGCGCAGCAAGTTCATCGACGATGCGGTTTAACTCTTCCACTTCGTCTGGGTTGAACTTATCGAGGTTGGCTAGCATGTGGCCAACTTCTTCCTCGGTAAAGGGTAATACTACTTCAGCGTTCATATTATTTCTGTGCGCCCTAGTTCTGCGTCCACATCAATAACCTCCCCATCTAGCTCAAGGGGCCCCGAGTAATCTGGCACGGGGTTTATCATTTTCTCCAACTTAGCACGTAGGTTATCCCGTAGTTCATCGGAGGTTTGATGGGTAATCGTGACTTCTGTTTTGTCACTAAACAAGCCCACGTCACTTATTTTACCAAGCAATTCTAAGGCTTTGAGGCGCACTTTTGGGTCAGGGTTTTCTGATTCTTCGAGTAGTTTGTTGGTGACTACGTTGCGTATCTGAGCAGCATTGGTCGCTACTTTTGTACCAAAGTCACGCAAAATACCACTCACCATAAGTAGTGAAGCTGGAGTCATTTTAGATGTTCTGGTGGATGTTGCTGCCCCGGAGACTTTTTCAGGGTCCCTAGCATAGGCATTAGCAAGCTTGACGCTTACTTCTTTGTCTTCTTGGGACGCCTCAGTTTCTAAGCCAAACGCTTTTAATTGGGCGACAGTGTTGCAGGCAGCTTCCGCACGCTCCAGCAAATCCATATAGGGCTCATCTGGGTCGAACGGCACAGCCAAGTCTACTTGTAAACTTAGTGCTTCCATATATTTTCGCAGGTCGGGTAACCGGTTACTGTGCTTTATACGTTAGTAAGGAGCGTTTTGCAAATAAAAAAATCCCCCAACGGTAAAGCTGGGGGCAAGACTTGCGGAGGGAAATAAACTCCACAAAAAGTATAAAAAATTTTTTGGGTAATAGCAAATATTTCGATAGGGGGCCTTTGGCAGGGTTTGGTTGTGTTTAACACGGTTTGCTAAGTTGGGGCTTGGTGCTGCGAAACTGTTTTTGAAAAAAGTAACAATTTCCGTGCGTAATGGTATTCCAACTGGAATCAGGGAACCTACTCTACAAAGTGGGCCATACCCCTCCCGTACCCTCCGCGAATACCACGTTTTACCCCCACCCCCCCTATTTAAGGATAATGCCACGCTAGAAGTGTAGGGGACCACCCTACAGTTTGTTAACGCTTGCCAATGCTTGCTAACTAAATGCGCTATACGTTAGACAGTAACTTCTTATGGTATATAATGGGTACAAGTCGAGGCAATAACGTCGCGACATTATTAGGATGTAAAAAAATGACAACAATAAATATAGCTTTACACAATGCCCTAATCGCGGACCTTAAAGCTTCCGCGGCTCTTGCCAATGCACAGGGTAAAGCGACGTCAACGCGTAGTCAGTTTAACCAAGAGCTTAAAAACCAAGGTGTCAAGGCTACTGATTGGCTGTCCCCTAGGGGTAAGGACAATGGGTCAACGTCAAGTATCGAATGGTATGATAGCATTCGTAGGTTAGTGTTAATCACCACCTTTAAGAAGAACGTTAAACTGTTTGATAGCCCAGTCAAAAGTCTTGACCCGCTTCAAAAAGAAAGGAAAGTTAAGATTAACAGGGCTATTGGTTCAACTATGACCGACTGGGCGAAGTCTTACTGCAGTTACCTTGAAGTAGGGCGCGATGGGCTACCAGTACAGGATAAGCCAAAAGCCAACGATAGTGACTTGTTAGCAGAAGCGGGCGTCACGGGGGTCGCCACTGGCGACGGTACACTCGATAAACAAGTTAAGAAATTACTTGAAGCGTTGGTTAATATTCAGAAAGTGGACAACCCCGTCCACGTCAACATCACAAAAGGACTTAAGCAACTACGCGATGCAATAGCAACGCTCACCACTAACAAGTTTTAACCTAACGGGCCCGCCACTGAGCGGGCTTTTTTACGTCTGCAATAAAGTGAACAGGCCACGCCATCGAGCGTGGTTTTTTTGTGCCTGCGATTTAGTGACACATCCATTTGATGCCAGTATCTCGTAGTAGCTCGCAGCCGCGTGGCAAACAGGAACAAATTAGCGTATGAAAAAAGTGTAGGGGATTACCCTACACTAACCAATTATGGAGTTGAAACCAGTATCTCGCAGTAGCTCGCAGCCGCGTGGAGCGCAGCAAAAAACGGGGCTATAAAAAGTGTAGGGG
>TARA_B110000902_G_scaffold220721_1_pt1 | contig 10513 bp, 12 predicted proteins | sample TARA_B110000902 | Tara Oceans TARA_B110000902 (sample SAMEA4398009) | marine metagenome | biome: Polar Biome; feature: [SRF] surface water layer (ENVO:00010504); material: water (ENVO:00002006), including particulate matter (ENVO:01000060) such as... | depth 5 m | reverse complement strand
TAAACAGTAAACAGTAACAAGAGGATATAACCATGAATGCCGTAAACGACCCTACTCAACAAGCACGTCAAGCTATGCAAACGGTTTTGGACGCACAAAAAAAGTCCTTTATTGCCGAAGGTGCAGTAAGCGTTGAAGTGCGTATTGAGCGCTTAGAGCGCTGCATAAAACAAGTGCTTAAATACCAAGATAAATTGGTTGCCGCTCTTAGTGAAGACTTTGGCGCACGCTCTGTTCATCACAGTAAAATGATGGATGTTGCCGCCGCGGTCGGGCCACTGCAGCATGCTAAAAAGCATGTGAAAAAATGGATGAAAGCGGAAAAGCGCAGCACGATGTTTCCGCTAAACTTATTAGGTGCGCGTTCGCGTATTGAATATAACCCCCTGGGTGTAATCGGTATTATCAGCCCTTGGAATTTTCCAGTGAATTTAACCTTCGGCCCGTTAGCCAACGCACTAGCCGCGGGAAATCGCGCCATGATTAAACCGTCAGAGTTTTCTCCGGCCACATCAGAAGTAATGAAACAATTAATCGAAGAAGAATTTGATAGCAGCGAGATTGCGGTATTCACCGGCGGCCCAGAAGTTGGCCAAGCATTTAGCTCACTTGCCTTCGACCATCTTATCTTCACCGGCGCTACCTCGATTGCTCGCCACGTTATGGCAGCAGCGGCGCAGAACTTAGTGCCGCTAACACTAGAATTAGGCGGGAAATCACCAGTAATGATTGGCCGCACAGCAGATTTAAAGCAAGCAGCAGATCGAGTTATGTTTGGTAAAACATCTAATGCTGGGCAGATTTGTTTAGCCCCCGATTATGTATTAGTAGCTGAAGAAAAGTTAGACGAGTTGGTAGAAAATCTAACTGCTTCGACCAAGATGATGTTTAGCAACCTTTTAGATAACCCAGACTACACTTCAATCATCAATGATCGTCACTTTGAACGATTGCAAAGTTATATTAAGGATGCTGAAGAAAAAGGTGGCAAAGTGATCCAGCTTAATCCGGCCAATGAATCATTTGAAGGCCAAGCGCATCATAAAATTCCACCAACATTAATTGTTGATGCAACTGATGACATGAAAGTTTTACAGGAAGAAATTTTTGGTCCGCTACTGCCAATTAAAACCTATAAAAACTATGACGAAGCGATTGCTTATGTAAATGCACAAGAGCGTCCTCTTGCGCTGTACTACTTCGGCGAGGACGCGATCGAGGAACGTCATACCTTAGACCATACAATTTCAGGTGGGGTAACACTTAATGATGTCATTATGCATGTTGCCCAAGAAGACCTTCCCTTCGGTGGTGTAGGCCCAAGTGGTATGGGCTCTTATCATGGCTTTGACGGTTTCAAAACCTTTAGCCATGCCCGTGCAATCTTTAAGCAAACCAAAAAGGATGTCGCTGGCATGATTGGCTTTCGACCGCCGTTTGGTGAAAAAACTGAGAAGACTATTAAGGGCATGATTAAATAGCGGGTAAACGCTAAACCAAGCTCAGCTAGTGCTTAATTGCTGGTTCAGACATTAAACAACGGCACGGAAGCTGTATATGCTGATGACTAGCGCTTCGTAAGTTCATCCACAATAGCGTTTACGACCTAGACAGCTGCAGTTAACAATCGCACCGGCGTCTGCTGGCAGTTTATCACCGTGATATCATAGTCGATGGCTATAAACGTTATAAAAATTCTGGGGACTGTCGCGGCCAATAATTACTTGAGCGCTAGGCTTATACCCAGAAAAAAATGTAGTATTGATCTGCTGGTTGTTTCGAAACGTAACATAGTAGTATAAACGTTACTACACAGTTTGTACTTTATTCGAAAGCCTACCAATAGGGATTTACTATGCAGCGCGTGATTGTCTCAGTGATTTGTTTGGCCTTCTTTAGTGGCTGTGTGCAACTCAAGAACAAGCGTAGCGTGGAACCGAGTTTGTACTTTATTCGAAAGCCTACCAATAAGGATTTACTATGCAGCGCTTAATTGTCTCAATGATTTTTTTGGCCTTCCTTAGTAGCTGTGTGCAATTCAACAACAAGCGTGGCGTGGAAGTGGCGTGGCAGCCTAAGGTGGTCAGCGAGATGGAGCGCGGCATTACTTCGCGTGCCGATGTATTAGACGCTCTTGGGCCGCCGTCGCAGGTCATATCCCTTGATGAAGAAACAGTTATGTACTATCTGTTTGAAAAAGCAGAGGGTAATGGCTTAATGCTGATCGTTTACAACACCGTCAAAATTGAAACGCGCTATGACCGTGCAATTTTCTTTTTCGACGAAAACGACATACTAACCGACTTCTCCACCCGAATTTATCCAACGGATGACCAATAAGTCTTGAACGGGTATCGCACTGTCATACTACTGCTATTTGTTGCGCTGTCTGGGTGTGTACAAACCCGTTACTACGAGCTTGGACTGCCGCTTAAAAAGGCAGATTCGCCTGATCCTGCAGCCAATGTCACTATGGCTGATGTAATGGATAGCCTAGGACCGCCGTTGCGACTATCGACCAAGCCTGCCGGCTACATTATGGCCTGGGAATATTGGTATATCAGCCAGATAACTGTTGGTTTCAGCCCTGCCGGGGCAGATTTTCTTTCCATGGACTGGGGTTCTGCAACCGCTAAAGGTGATTTTCTGTTAATGAGTTTCGACAAAGACCATCGGTTATTAACCAGTCATCTTCAAGAGTGGGATTTTAATGCCGGTGGCGGTCAAGGTGTACAGGCATTTGTCAGCGCGGTTGATATGGTCGACATTGACGATCTATTACAGCAATTGCCGCCCCACCAATGGGGCTTTAATAATCTCGACGAACTGCCAACCGCGCTTAATCGCGACAACAGGCTGGACAGCGGTCAGAGCGGTATTGAACAGCGAGGGACGAGTCGACGAGTCGGTCAGCATGCTTTGGAAGTGAATTAAGGGTCGGTGATTTACTATAGCCCTTACGAGCAAATCTAAGCAATGGGGGCCGAGCAAATTGGCGGCCAACGACCCTCACAATTTTAACCTGTCGCTGTGGATATCAAAAATCTTAACTATGGTGGCAGCGGAGTTGAAAAAAATAGACTTACAACGCGTAGGTCTGATTGAGATAAATCATAATATCGCTGGACTCAAACATTTCTATGTCAATATTTGGATCAATCAAATAGGGAACTTGGACCTTACCCGTTTGTTCCAATAGTCGCAGACGGTTACGACCTTGCACCGGCTCATCGGGAAATAACTTGGCACGAATACTAGGTGGCCCCATATCTTTCAACATTGCCTTGCCGGTATTTCGCAACTCGTAAGCTAGCTCTAGTTCGCACAATAGCTCTCTTACTGGACGAGAAAACGGACTAGATTCAAAACTGTATAGAATTAAAGACTGTATTGGTTTACTGGCAGATTTAACCCGTTGCCCTTTTAAGCCGCGACTAGCCGATGACAACATGGAACCGGCAAGTTTTAACCCGTGTAAGCTAGGTCCATTACTTTTTCCACCATAGGTTTTAACTAAATAAGCAACAATATCTGCCGACTCATACATCTCGATCCCTGTGTTGCTATCAACTAAAAACGGAAACTGCGCTTTACCGCCCTTCTCTTTGGCAAGCGGCCTGTAACGCTCACCCCCCTTAGGGCAAGGATAAATAATCGCGTCTAGATCAAGCACAGTGAGAGCCTCACGGACCACACGGCAATAAGGGCAGTTTTCAATATCATATAGCTCTAGCAACTGGACCGGCGGATTTGGTGCAGGCCTTGAATTAGTGCCACGCCAGAAGCTAGCTGTTGACGCAAGAGTTGACGTTAAGGTGTCGATAAATGTATTCATTGCTGATCTCGCCAATTATTAAAATTTTACTGCGGCATAATTAGTTATAGGCATGTTTAAAACTATCTATTTTTCTTTTTTTTAGTCGCATAAAGCTTAGCATCTGTTTTATTTGGACGAGTCTTAAAACGTCTATGCACCCACAAATATTGTTCCGGCGCCACCCGCACTGCTTGCTCTATAACACGGTTAAGCACAGTTGCATTATTAACATCATCATCATTGAATTGATCTTCAAATGGGTCAGTTATCCGAATCAGGTAACGAGTATCTTTACCTTTGCCAACTCGGTAATGACTAAAATAGAGCGGCTTTGCCTTAGTAAGTTTTAGCAATGTGCCAATGGTTGAAAGGGTTGCAGTTTGATGACCAAAAAATGGCACGAAAACCGAATTCTTGCGGCCAAAATCTTGGTCAGTTGCATACCACATAGCGCGCCCAGACTTAACCAATTTGATCAGCCTGCGCATTTGTTTCTTTTCTACCATATTGGTAAAACGTTTTAGCCGATATTTTAATATACAGTAGTCAAATACTGGGTTTTTTTGCTTTTGGTAAGAGCTATCTACGTCTACTTTTAGCCGCAGTAGGCGCCCCGCAAGATCCAATGTTGTAAAGTGTGAGCCAATTAATAATACCCCCTGGCCTTGGGCTTTAGCAGCTTCGATTAACTCTACGCCTTCATAATCAGTGCGCCGGCGCAGTTCGTCATCGCTTGCCCACCAACTGTATACAGTTTCTAGCATACCCAAATAAGTAGAGATGATTATGTCGGTAACAAGCTGCTGTTGCTGCTCACTGGACCGTTCAGGAAAGCACAGACGAACATTAACCTCTGCAATATGCCGCCGGCGCCTGAGTAATGCTGAATTGGCGCTGATACGCCCCAGCCACTGACCAAATATAAGTAAAGTGCTCAGCGGCAATAAGCACAAGCAGCGGGTAAACAGTATACCCAGCCATGATATCCAATAGCGTGGATGATAAAGAGCTTTATTCACGATGGTAAGGCTTATCCTTAAGAAGAGTGAGACCAATTCTACACCGATAATTAACCAGTCTGTTCATTATCTGACGGCGACCGATAGATTAGTAATATTAGGGGCTTAATGGCTATCTGGACTTTGAAGATAAAGATTAAGCCGCGCTTTATCACTTAGCATCATCACTGCGAACCAAAACGGTGCAGTGCTTGCGCACTACTTGTGCAATTGGCTAAAAACTACCAATTAAAAACCTTTAAAACGTTACTAAAGTACACATGTTACCAAACTAAATAATCGGCATGCTACTTGCATTACAGTTACTAAGAGATGCTATTTAAAGGCTAATACTAAATAGCGATCACGCAAGCAACTGGTTAAATTAAGGTATCGACAATGACCACGACCAAAGACAACCCAACCCAAATGTATGGGATCACCAGAATTGATAATGAAAAGTATCGTACCCACGCATGGCGAGTAAGCTTGTCGCGTCACAAAAAAATGCATGTTAAAAATTTCTCAGATAAGAAATGTGGCACTAAAGACATCGCCTTGCAACAGGCCATACAACATCGCGACGAGTTGGTTAGGACCTATCCTCCTATAAGTCGCAAAGAAATTTGCAAGCTTAAACGATCAAACAATAAAACAGGCATTACTGGCGTCTACCAATATGCAAAGCCCTACACACTGAGTGACGGAGAAATTCGTGAAAACTGGTATTGGGAGGCGAGCTGGCCTGATGTTGAAGGGGAAAGCGTGGCCAAAGCATTTTCAGTTAAAAAATACGGCGATGAACTCGCTAAACAGATGGCGATACGTGCCAGGAATAATGGGTTAAAGAATGTTGAGGGTGTGTTTTGGGTATCTAAGCGTGGTGAGTTGGAGACTGATAGCTTTTCACAACTATTTGCATCCATAAAGTCGGTTATTAATCGGGTGGCTTAACCACCTCGCACTGCCACTATAGCGTCTTGATTTTGGCTATCTAGCAAAAAATCCATAGGGTTTAGCCGTTCAGCGTAAGAGTTAGTTATCATCAATTTTGTCAGCACAGCGTTTAACTGAGTATTTAACACACCGATCTCAGTCAAAGCCGGCGACGCGGTGACTTCAGCAATCGCTGCAGTCACCGCGTCGTTAGCAATTTTTAACTCGCCTGCCATACAACCCTCTGGTCACCTTTATTCAAGCTATAAGCTTAACTATTAAGAACACATTGGCATTGACATAAATCATCAGTACAACAAAAGCTAGTAGGTAGACCGTTTGAACAGCTAGCTTTGCGCTACAGCCACAAACTCTGCCAAAGTATTTTAACTTGGATCGTTGCCAGCGCAGCAGATTAATAACTGGCGCTCTAAGCCTGCCTCACGGTGAACGTGTGCAGCTTGATATTCTGGCGAGCTGATCATATTGAGAAACGCTTGCCGACTGGGGTACTGCATAATGGCTATAATATCGAAGTCGGTCGAGGCGCTATCGCCAATTACGCCTTGGGCTACGCCTTCTGAGAACACTAATTTAGCCCCCGCAGCCGCTAGAATACCTTCTTTGTGCAAGGCAACTGAATACCTAATATAGGCTTGCATACCATTGTCACAGCCACCGTCGCTACCGTCAGCGTATTCTGCTTTTTTCTTAAACTTAAGCATATTTAACATTCGTATCGACCCTTCTGCAGGGCCTTTCATTAGTGCATCTATTTGTTCTTGGGTTGAATCAGTTGCCATGATTATTCCTTATAAAATTATTGTTAGCGTTGGATTTTAGCCAAAATCGCTATCTACTCTGCCGCCTGCGCTATCTACCTCTAATCATTAAATAATGACGATGTAAACTGTGTATAGCTTTCTCTATACCAGCTATTGCTCATCACTAAGCCTCGGCTATACATATTTTTTTGAGTCATACCGAGTATGGATAAAATTTGAAATGTATTAGTTAATGCTAGCTCTAAGTTCGCCCTAACTTAATGCTACATTTTCAGGCAACACGCCGCTAGGTACAGTTAATTCATCAACCCGGCTTCGCCACTGACTAAGTCGCGTAAATCTTTCCATTAGCGCGCGCCCTTCTTGTGCTCGGGCCATTACCGTACACATACTGGCAACGCTGATATCGGCGATACTTAACTCATTGCCGACTAACCAACGACTGCTTAGTAGCAAATTCTCCAGCGCATTAAAATGGCTCTCGACATCCTCTAGCACTTGCTTTTTAGATTTACGGCCAATACCTTGAGTTGCCGTGGTTTTGCGCAAGGCCTTGCCTACTATAGGGCGAATTAATCGGCCAAATAAGCCTGGATTTTCGATCAACAAGTCGTCTTCTAGTAAGCTAATATTATTATCCCAGCAACGCATAGTGACATCGTAAAAGTACAAACTCTCGTCAGCCCAATCTTCTATAATATGAGCATGCGCTTGCTGCACAGGGTCTGCTGGAAGCAGGGGTTTATCAGGCGTGAGCTCGTCCAGATACGCAGTGATTTTAGAACTGTCAGCGATAAATACACCTTTATGCTCTAACACTGGCAACTTACCAATGGGACTTAGTTTTCGCACTTTACTAATATCTAATAGCGCATAATTTACCACTTCAAAAGTTAGAAACTTGTAATACAACACCCGCCGAATTTTTGCGCAAAACGGTGATGCTTGGTATTGATGCAGCGTTATTGTGTCAGTAGCCATGATTTTTTCTCAAAAGTCCGATAACCATTAAGCTACAGTAGCAGCGTGTTTATACCTAGCAAGCTATTATCCTCCTTTGCTAGACATATTATTTGATAATACCCATCACTTAACTAGCTAGATTTAGTAAATACACTAAGATACCTCAAATAAGTAAAGTGCGAGAAGTTAACTATGGCGATCAAATCGATACCCGCTGAACAAGAGATAAGCGCATTGGCCGGGCATCAGTTTACTGGTGGCGACTATACAATAGCCCCTTGGGAAAACTTTTTGCTGACCGATTGTACCGGTGCACAGCTGCTGCCAAATGGACTAGCCCATCCGGTCGCATTATTTCATATACCGATTGTTGGCGCGGGCACTTCAATCGCTGAAATGTTCGAATTGGGGCAAGCTGAGTCTGATCTTTCGATAATAATAGAAAGCTATGACTGGGAAATATTTACTAGCCTAAAAGAACAAACTACCTATCAAGTTAGCGGGAAAATCACTTCAGCTGAGCGTTGTAAAAATGACCAAAGTCAAACCTATGATCGCATTCAATTCTGTTTTGAACTATGTAATAACCAACGGTTAACTGCGCGCACTACTATCACTTGGCACTACACAAGGAACATATTGTGAACTTAACACCAGGCGACAAAATACCAGCATGGATAATGCCAAACGTAAGCAGTGAGCGGATGAAGACTATGGCAGCAATTCTGCGTGACCCTAACCCGCTGCACTGGGACAGAGACGCTGTTGCCTCTCTGCCGCTAGGTCTAGGACAGCGCACTATAAATCAAGGACCATTAGGGTTAAGTTATATGGTTAATATGTTGCATGCGTGGCGTGGCCCAGAGTGCATACGACGCCTTGTGATGCGCTTCCCGCAAGTGGTGTTAGACGGTGAAGAAGTGATTGCCAATGGCATCGTCACTGCAGTAACCATAGATGATGGTGTAGCAATAGCCGAGTGTGATATTTGGTTATCGCATGCCGACCGCGGCACCTTGCTAGAAGGCAGCGCACTGGTTGTAATTTAATTTTTTCAACCCAATCAGCGCGTCTAATTTGAGCCATACTCTGATTGCAGTATCTCGAACACAGACTGCTATCTAGTTAAAAAATTTAACGCAATAGATCAGCGCCTTAAAGCTATTCAAGCACTGCGGTCAGATCCCAGTCTTGATGTGCTTGCTGTCCTCAAGCCGCCAATATCGCGACTAGTTTCCAGCGCTATCACTACGACACTTTACTGTGTTTTGGCCAAAAGATTTGCGGCGGCGTTGAAAATTATTTGAGTCTCTGCCGGTAATCGACCTGGCCCTCCTGCAATATGGCCAAAATCAGACTGCAGTATTTGACAGTCGAGCCCTAGATCATTTGCGTCTTGACGGGCATCAGCCGCAGTAAAATATAAATCACTGCTCGACGGCATCATCATACCGGGGCAGGCTAATTGCTGCACTACCCGCCCACTGCGTTGGTTAGACCCTATGATGTTGCTATCCTGCCACGTTCGTAACTGCAGGAGCAGATCGTTAGCGTCCTGCTCTAGGTGATCCTGAACCCAGAATTCCAATAGCTGATCAATAGACTCAAAGCCTAACTCACGATACCTGCCATCTCGATAAAAAGGCTGACTATAAGCCCAACCCGCATAAACCTTGGCAAAGGCGGTCAAACCTCGCTTTGGTGGAGCTAAATAGTGGCCATCGGCAAAATCAGCATCTGCGCTCAGCGCGCTCGCCACACCTTCAAGAAACACTTGATTGTGAGGGTAGCATTTTGCGGTCGCACAAATTGCCAACACACTGCCAACATGACCAGGGTATTGATGGGCCCACTGAATGGCCTGCATACCGCCCATGGACCAGCCCATCACCAGACGAGGCTTGGCATCGAGAAACTTTGCCGTAAGCAGATGCCGCTGCGCGCGGACGTTGTCGGCGAGGCTAATCTCAGGGAAATTTGGCCCTGCTTGGGAGCCACTGGTATTGCTGGGGGAACTGGACTCGCCGGCGCCAAATAGGCAGGGGATGATTAGGCAAAAATCCTGCCCATAAAAGGGACTCGATTGATCATCCACCCAAGGCTTATTACTAACGCCCTTACCACCGTAATAAGTAGGCATGATAATCAGGTTATTTTTTAGTGCGTTAAGCGCACCGAGTTGGTGATAGCAGAGTTTTCCGGTTAGCAGAACTTCGCCACTTGCCAGTGTAAAGTCGCCTAATTCAAACTCATACTGTTCCCATTCTTGTATATTTTTCAATGGCTTACCCTCTTTTAACTAACCGATCTAATTAAACATACAAATTGGCATGTTTCTTGAATACTATTAATACAGCAAGAATCATTCCCACTTAAGGAAATCACATGAAAATTGATCAGTTACAACAACAGTGCCGAGACAAGGGCATCAAATATGGCATCGCCAGCTATGTGGATGTTCATGGAGCGAGCAAAGGAAAATTTGTGCCGGTCAACCATTTCAAGCAGATGTTTGCTGGTTCTGAACTGTTTACCGGAGCGGCTCTGGATGGTGTTCCCCAAGATATATCCGATGACGAAGTCGCCGCTATGCCCGATATGGCCTCGATGCAACAATGCCAGTGGAATCCTGAGTTAGCCTGGTTTGCAAGCGATCTTTACCTGAACGGCAAACCATTTGAAGCCTGCTCTAGAAATATACTCAAGCGCCAATTGGCTAAAGCAGCATCAATGGGCTACAAATTTAACTTAGGCATAGAAACCGAATTCTTTATTTTGCGACAACTACCAGACGGTAAGGTTGTGCCTTTCAGCAGCCGAGATACCCAGGAAAAGCCCTGCTACGATGTGCCGACAATGATGGACAATATTGCCATTATTGATGAACTGGTACAGGCACTTGACGATATGGGCTGGGGTGTTTACTCATTTGATCACGAAGACGCCAACGGCCAGTTCGAAATCGACTTTAACTTCAGTGATGCTCTCACCATGGCAGATCGGATTATCTATTT
>TARA_B110000902_G_scaffold26670_1_pt1 | contig 10542 bp, 10 predicted proteins | sample TARA_B110000902 | Tara Oceans TARA_B110000902 (sample SAMEA4398009) | marine metagenome | biome: Polar Biome; feature: [SRF] surface water layer (ENVO:00010504); material: water (ENVO:00002006), including particulate matter (ENVO:01000060) such as... | depth 5 m | reverse complement strand
ATTTAGGACAGACAGATTCGTTAAGAAAAGTGTACATGCAGGTGATGTTAGAAGAGGCTAAAAAAGAATCTAGTGGAACCTCTATAGATTTAGGAGGGCAAAAAGCATCTACCAAAGAACTAGCCCTTTTTGATACGAACAGAAACTTAAACGCGCAACTATCAGATATCTTAAATCAAAAGTCTCAAGAATATGAAGTTATCAACGTGATTTCTAACTTTCAACCTATTGGGTACGAGATTAAAGGAGTGCATACAAATTATGCTTTTATACTGGGTCTATTGGGTGCAGGGTTCATGATTTTGTTTCTACTTTTAGCGCAGTTTAACGTGTATTTGACAAATTACAAGAAATAAACCATGCAAACAATTCTTATAACAGGAGGAGCAGGTTTTATAGGGTCTAATTTTATTCCTTATTTCTTAGAGAATAACAAAGAATTTAAAGTAGTTAATCTCGATTTGTTAACGTATGCAGGAAACCTTTCCAACCTAACAGAAGTAGAAAGTAATTCTAGATATACTTTTGTTAAAGGTGATATTTGTGAAAGAGAATTGATTGAAGATTTATTTAAAAAGTATAATTTCACAGGAGTCATTCATTTTGCAGCGGAATCACACGTAGACAACTCCATAAAAAATCCAGAAGCATTTATAAGAACCAATGTTTTTGGAACATTCACCTTGCTAGATGTGGCTAAAAATCACTGGATGAATGGTCCCAGTTCGATAAAACCATCATTTGCAGCAGCATTATTTTTACATGTATCCACAGACGAAGTATATGGTACTTTAGGGGAAACAGGGTTGTTTACAGAAGAAACACCCTATGCCCCAAACAGTCCATATAGTGCTTCAAAAGCGTCTTCTGATTTTCTGGTGCGGAGCTATTTTCATACCTATGGAATGAATGTGGTGACTACCAATTGTTCTAACAATTATGGCCCAAAACAACATGATGAAAAGTTAATTCCTACCATCATTAGAAAAGCAATTTCAGGAGAAAACATTCCCATTTATGGCGATGGAAAAAATATTAGAGACTGGTTGTATGTTGTAGACCATTGTAAAGGAATTGAGTCGGTTTTTAACGAAGGAAGATATGGAGAAACGTATAATATTGGAGGAAAAAACGAACGTAATAACCTTTACATAGTTCATAAGATTTGTGAAATTTTAGACGAAATACAATCAAAAGAAACTTCTTATAAAGAACAAATTACTTTTGTTACAGACAGACCGGGGCATGACTTAAGGTATGCTATCGATGCCGATAAGTTAGAGAGTGAACTAAGTTGGAAGGCAGATGAGAATTTTGAATCGGGTATTTTGAAAACTATAGAATGGTATTTAAGTAAATACAAATAATATGAAAGGAATTGTTTTAGCAGGAGGTTCAGGAACAAGATTGCATCCACTCACCTTAGCGGTTAGCAAGCAATTGATGCCCGTATATGACAAACCTATGATTTATTACCCAATTTCGGTACTAATGTTGGCAGGAATACATGAAATATTAATTATTTCTACACCGCAAGATTTACCTTTATTTAAAAGGTTATTGGGTAATGGTGAAAAATTAGGATGTGATTTTCAGTATGCCGTGCAAGAAAACCCTAATGGTTTAGCAGAAGCTTTTATAATTGGTGAAAAATTTATTGGAAAAGACGAGGTTGCGTTGATTTTAGGAGATAATATTTTTTATGGATCTAGGTTGCCAAAATTACTAAAAGCAAATAACAGCCCTAATGGAGGAATCGTGTATGCGTATCATGTGAATGATCCAGAACGTTACGGAGTTGTTGAGTTTGACGAAAATATGAACGCACTAACTATTGAAGAGAAACCAGAAAAACCAAAATCGAATTATGCAGTTCCAGGAATTTATTTTTATGATAATTCTGTTGTAGAAATTGCAAAAAACATGAGTCCAAGCAAAAGAGGGGAGCTAGAGATTACCGATATCAATAAAACATATTTAGAGAACGGGAACTTATCCGTTAGGGTACTAGATAGAGGCACCGCTTGGTTAGATACGGGAACATTTGATTCTTTAATGCAAGCAGGTCAATTTGTGCAAGTAATAGAAGAAAGGCAAGGGTTAAAAATAGGTTCTATTGAAGAAGCTGCGTTTAGAAGTGGCTTTATAACTAAAGAACAATTATACAAATTAGCAGAGCCGTTGCTAAAAAGTGGGTATGGTAAAAATTTAATGAAAATTTAATGAAGGTAACTGAAACATTTTTAAAAGGTTGTTTTATACTAGAGCCAAAAGTTTTTGGGGATAAACGAGGGAATTTTTTTGAAATTTTTAATCAAAAAGAATTTGAAGAAAAAACAGGTATTGAGATTAATTTTGTACAAGCCAATCAATCTTCGTCACAAAGAGGCGCTATTAGAGGACTACACATGCAAAAAGGAGTTTTTTCACAAGCCAAGTTAGTAAGGGTTGTTAAAGGCAGTGTTTTAGATATTGTAGTAGATGTTCGAAAAGACTCTCCAACATTTGGTAAATATTCTTCAATTGAATTGTCACAATATAATAACAAACAATTATTTGTTCCCCGTGGATTTTTGCATGGTTTTATTACTTTAGAAGAGGACACTATTTTTTCTTATATGTGTGATAATTATTATAATAAAGAGGCAGAAGATGGAGTTATTTATAATGATAAAGAGTTGAATATTGATTGGATGTTGAAACAAGAAGATATTTTTTTATCAAAGAAAGATAGTGAATTAAATACTTTTAAAGAGTATTTATTAAGGTAGCATTTCTTGACATAATAAAAAAATAATTTATTATTAAAGAGTATGCCGAGACCATAAAAGAAACGGTTGGTTTCAGTGAAAAACTAAACTTTAATTCCTCAAGACCAGAGGGGACGGTGGGAAAATACCCAGAAATAGCTAAAGTGAACGTTATAGGGAAGCAACCTAAAGTAGGAACCGAAGATGGTGTTTTTAATATTTATAATTGGTTTTACAACATAAAAAATATAATTTCATGATTTTTAGGATTTTGATTAATTTTGTAGTTTGTCTTTTAGTCTTTTCTTGTGGCGAGAAATTAGATTATTATAACCTACCTTTTGAAACCTCTAATAATATTTTCAATGCAGTTATTGAAATACCTGCGGGAACAAATAAAAAATATGAATATAATAATAAAACTAAAACTTTTGAAATAGATAAAAAAGACGGACAAGATAGAATCATTAATTTTTTGCCTTACGTAGGGAATTATGGTTTTATTCCTTCAACATATTCAGATCCTAAAAAAGGAGGAGATGGGGATGCCCTTGATGTTCTAATTTTATCAGAAAGTAGTGTTATTGGAACAGTAGTTGAAATTAGACCTATTGCCATGTTAAAATTGATTGATGAAGGCGAAATTGATTATAAAATTATTGCAGTTCCAAACAATGTGAATCAGCAAATTTTGAAAGTTAAAACCTATAATGAATTTTCCAAGAATTTTCCAGAAATCAAAACGATTATTGAACTTTGGTTTTTAAATTATAATAAAACAGAATCTGCTAAAATTCAAGGCTGGGTGAATGAAATAGAAGCTATTAATGAGGTTTACAATAACGAATTAGAATGAAACATCTAAAATTACTTTTATCGCTTTTGCTTTTTAGCGTACTATCATGTAAATCAAACAAAAAAACTATTGAGTTTTCTTTTTTTACTGCTGGGCACACATATGGTAGAGCGCTAGGAAAAAATTTTTGGTCGAAAATAGAACCTTTTTTAAGGAATCAAAAAAAACCTGTTTTTTTATTTGCAGGAGACATGGGTGCTTTCCCAAAAGAGTTTAGAAAACAGAAGAATACTATTGAATATTTCTATTATAATTATGACAATATAACATTTATAGGCACAGGAATGGGTGGAGGTGTTAAAGACAACTTCGTAATTGTAGATATTCTTAAAAACAAAACTGTAGATTTTAGGTTGATTCATAAATGGGGATAACGAAAACAGTCTGGGTAGGCTTGATAATTACTAATTAACGGATTAGACCCCACTTTTAAATAAATAATGAACAATGATTAGTAACTATCACAAAATACAATGAAGATAACTCCTGCCAATCAAATTTCGAACAAACTAATATTAGGCCTTCCGTGTGTATTGCTATTCCTTGTCCTTGTTTTTTCTAATAAAAAGGAATTAAAGGTTGAACAAAATGATTTTAATCCATATTTGGAATCGTTGCCAGATAATTTTTTTAGCGCGCTTCAAAATTCTCAAGTAAATGACTCTACGTATTTTTACTCTGTGGTGGATAAGGTAGCACTGAGAGAATTAATTATTTTCAAAGCATTTCCTACTGACGCCGAGCTAGATACAGACTTTAACATTAAGTTATATATAAATCAAAAGGACTCTTTAGCTGCGGCGAAACCTGTAAACTTGAGAATAACAAATAAGGCTGCAAAATTTAATTACAATCAGACAACCGTAGGCGTTTTTAGAATACCCTTACCTTTTATTGAGGTTCAAAAACTTGAAATAAAAAAGAAGAAAATAAGTAAAACAGACATTGTATGGGAATCCACTGTTAATACACCTTTTAAACTTCTTAACTATCAGCCCCAAGCCCTAACTCCTGAAGATCAAAACAGGGCTACAGCAGCTCCTAATACTTATTTACAAACCTTTAGCAAGGCATTAAATTTTTACGGGATTACAACGGTCCCTTACAGTTATAATTTAAAGAAAGAAGCTTTAATTTGTTCATCCCCAATATTTGAACGTTTTACTTCAGATTTAGAGCTTACTACTGCTCAGACTCCATCTGAACATAAGTTTTATAAGCAATTGGATAAAAAGGATAAAGCCCTAAGCAAGGAGATTATTTTTAACGGGAAACACAGTAAGCAAGCGACTAAACTTCTTGAAGCGTATTTGAATGGTGAGAAAGATTTAGAATCTGTTTTTAATATTAGCAAAATAGCAACGTTTAATGCTTTAAAAAATGTATTCACTAAAGGTTGTGATGAGACTGTTTATTTAGTGTTCAATGCTGAAAACAACTTAATCGAACCTGTTTTTGTGGGCTCAAAATGTTTGGGAGAAGTGTCAAAAACGGTATCAGAACCAATTATTAAAAATATAAATTATCAAAACGAGTATGTTAATGCATTAAGGCTTTTTTCAGGGCTAGATTTCTATGACATTTTCATTAAAAACGACGAACTTTTTCAAAAAGAATTAGTGCTAATAAATCGTTATGATTCCCAAAATATTTTTGATTATGATATTATAAAAATTAACCAAAGGGTTATTAACAAAAGTTTAGATCAGTCTACATTAATTTTAGCGGAACTAATATCTTTCACTAACCAAACAATGGTTTTATCTGTTAGAAACACATCAATATTTCCAATTAATATTTTAGGTTTAAACTACAAGGTTAATAAAGAAATCTTAAAATTACAGACAGTAAAGCAAATTTTAAGCAATAATAAAGACACAGTTAGAATGGAAGTTCCAAGAAGTTTTGAAAACTTATTCGTTGATAAGAAAAACAAACTTGCAGGATTTCGATTAGCTAAAGATATTTATGATTTAAATGTATCATTCTCAATTTCGGGATTAAATGAAGAACAATTTTCAGACATTTCACCATACCAGCAAAATGAAAAGGATTTAAATGATTTATTTAGGTCAAAAACGGTGATTAATAATCATAAAAATATCGTAGTAGACGAAAAAAATAAAATTATTACTTTCTCTAAGGACTCAGTAAATATATCTGCTCCTTTAATTATTTCAAAAGGATATGTTTTTAAATTAAAACAAGGAACAACAGTGAATATTGTAAATGGCGGAAAAATCATATCGTATTCGCCATTAAGTTTTATTGGAACAAAGCAAAGCCCTATAAAGATAGTGTCATCGGATAAAAAAGGACAGGGAATACTAATACTAGCAGAAGGAGAGAACTCATTTTTAAGGTTCGTAGACTTCAATTATCTAACAAACCCAATGCACGGTTCATGGAACATTACGGGAGCAGTAACGTTTTATGAATCACCGGTGAACTTAGAAAGTGTTTCTATAAACAATAACAGCTGTGAAGATGCTCTTAACATTGTAAGAACTAGTTTCAAAATGAATAATTCTTCAATTTCTAATACACAATCGGATGCTTTCGATGGAGATTTTGTTGTTGGAGAAATTTCAAATAGTTTCTTTAACGGTTTAGGGAACGATGCAATTGATGTGTCTGGTTCCGATTTAGTTGTTACTAATGTTATTATTTCTAATGCAGGAGACAAAGGAATAAGCGCTGGAGAAAATAGTAAAATGAGCTTAAATCAGGTAAAAATATCCAGTAGCGAAATTGCTATTGCAGGAAAAGATTTATCAGTTATAGATGCCATTAATATAGAAATATTTAACACAAAATTAGGCTTTACAGCTTTTCAAAAAAAGCCAGAATATGGGCCATCAAAAATTATGGTTAAGGGAATTACAATGACAAATACACAAACTAAGTATTTAATAGAAAGCGCTTCTTCTCTTTTTGTTGATTCAAAAAAAATTGAAGCGACTCAAAATGTTAAAGAGAGGATGTACGGCGTTGAGTTTGGCGTTAGTAGCTCAGAAACGAAAAAAGCTCCACGAGAATGATAGATTCATTTACAGAAAAGATTAAAAAAGCTATTAATAGTGATGAACTCCATCTTATTGATAAAAAACATAATTATAGATATGAGCGTAAATTTACAGTTCCGGATAATTTTACGCTAAAAACTATAGAGCAATTTGTTAAACGAAATAGAGCTTTATTTAGGGAAGTTTTTCACATTCGTCAAGTAAATAACATCTATTTTGATACAGCAGCATACAACGACTATTTTGACAATGTGTTAGGGGTTTCAGATAGGAAAAAAATCCGAGTTCGCTGGTATGGAGATACACTAGGAGCTATTTCTAGCCCCGTATTAGAAATAAAAATAAAAAAAGGAGTAGTCGGAGACAAATGGTCTTACAAATTAAAACCATTCACATTGGACAATGATTTTGAGAACCACACAATACAGAATATTTTTAAAGAATCAAGCTTGCCTTTACCTATTTTAGAATCGGTAAAAATGGTAACTCCGACATTGTTAAACTCGTATTCAAGAAAATATTTTTTATCTGCAGATAATAAATTTAGAGTGACTTTGGATTTTAAATTATTGTATCATAAAATTGATAAACGATTTAATAACTTTAACTTTGCACCGGCAGTTGATGAAAATAAAATAATTGAATTAAAATATGGACTATCAGATGATAAAATGGCAAATGCTATTTCTACACAATTCCCTTTTAGATTAAATAAAAACTCTAAATACGTTAATGGAGTAAATGCTATGAAGCAGTTTCCACAATAAAATAAAAACTTTTAAAATTAAATAAAATGCAACAACAAAATTTTTTAAATGACTTAACGAACCAATTTGGTTCAGGGGAATCTTCAATAGTTGATTTTTTAATCAATATTTTTATTACTATTATTCTATCCTATATCATAGGAATGGTATATTCAAAATATGGGAATTCATTGTCTAATAGAAAAAAATTAACCCAAGCATTTGTGTTAATTTCTGTAACCGTAATGCTTGTTATTTCAATTGTTAAATCATCATTAGCATTATCTTTAGGCTTAGTCGGAGCGCTATCTATAGTTAGGTTTAGAACTGCAATCAAAGAACCAGAAGAGCTTGTTTATTTCTTTATTGCAATTGCTATTGGGCTGGGTATGGGAGCGAATCAAAGGATTGTAACTTTAGTAGGAGCACTAGTTATTATATTATACATAGTTATCCAAAATATAAACACTGTAAAACATGCAGTACAGCAAAATTTAATTGTAACAATTTCTAATACATCAGATAAAGGTCTTGATGAAAATAAAATCATAGAGTTACTAAAAGAGTATTGCTCAAAAATAAACTTAAGACGCTTGGATGACATTAATAATTCAACAGAACTTTCTCTTAATGTTGAGTTTAATGATTTTGAAAGTATTATTGAGGCAAAAAAAGATTTAAAGTCTATTGGGGATATTCAATTTAGTTTCATTGAAAACTATTAATTAAAATGAAGCTTAAATCCTCCAATAAATTCTCTTTAATATTTCTAGCAAGCTTAGGGTTTTTAGCTACGGTATTTTTTTTGATAAGTTCAGAAAATAAAAATCCAAAATACCCTAAACCCCCTTCATATATTCAAGAAACAACGCTGGATGTAATTCAAATTACCTTGAACCAAAAAGCTTTTAATAAATTAGAAAAAAAAAGATTCAAAGCTTTGAGTAATGGTGTCTTAGAAACTAGTGATTCGGACTATGTAAATGCAATGGTGTCATTTAATGGAGTAGACTTCAAGGCAGAAGTAAGGCTAAAAGGAGATTGGACTGACCACCTCAAAGGAGAGAAGTGGTCATTTAGAGTTAAGCTAAAAGGAGACAACACGATTAAAGGGATGAGAAAGTTTTCAATTCATCATCCACAAACAAGAGGGTATATTAACGAGTGGCTCTATCATAAAGCTATTAAAAATGAAAAAATTATTGGCTTACGTTATGATTTTTTAGAGGGCGCAATTCATGTCAAAAAGAAAAACTCCTTAAACTACATAGATAAAAAAGTAGGGATTTATGCTATAGAAGAAACCTTCGACAAAAGAACCATTGAAAGTAACCAAAGAAAAGAGAGTGTGATTTTAAAATACTCAGAAAACCTTTGGTGGAGTGGAGTTAAGAAAAGCCTAAAAATTGGATCTCCATCTGGGCTTAATTGGGCCAACTTTAATATTAGTGCTTACTATCCAATAACCGTTTTTTCTGAAAGTAAAGTAATTAAAGACAGCATGATGGCGAGTTATTTTAAAACTGGTAAAAATTTACTCAACAATGCGGGAAAATCCATATCAATTAGTGATGCTTTTGATATTAAAAAACTGGCTATGCACAATGCTGTTTTAAATTTATTTGGTGCTATTCATAATAACTATATTATTAACCAACGTTTTTACTATAACCCTATTACATCCAAATTAGAACCGATTGCTTTTGACGGAAACTCTGGAGGTAAATTAAACAAGTATGTCTATTTTGGTAAGAGAAGCTCAAAAGACTCACTCTACATGAAAGAGTTAGTAAAAGCAATGTATAAAGTTTCAAACCCAGATTATTTAGCAAATTTGATTCAAACATACAGCAAACAACTGTCAAATTATCAAAGTATTTTAAAAAAAGAGTTCAATACTAAACTACTCTCCATCGAAAATCTCAAATACAATCAAAAAGTTATAAAGAAAGAGTTAAAAATACTTGACCCTCAGCAAGTTAGTCTGGTTGATAATGTGGCATCAAAAGTCATAAACACCATACCTTTAACCAGGTTTGAGAATTGGATTAACAATGAAATGAACTTAATACAAACATCTTTACAACATAATAATACTCTTGTTTTTAATTTGAAACGAAGGGATGTTTTAAAGTCAGGTTATATCTCTATTCCTAATATAAAAGTAAATTATGGTAGTAGGTATCGCGTTAATGTTTTGGTGAAAAAAGGAGCCAATGGGGAGCTATTTGGTTTAAGAATACAAGGAGATTATCCAAACAGAGTAGATGCAATATTTGATTTACAAAAAGGTATTGTTCAAGGGTCAAATGGTTTGAAAAATTTTGAAAATGTAAAAGCTACAATTGAGGAAACAAAGAACGGTTGGTATAAATGCTCAATTGCTGTAAACATCTTAACTAAGGATATAAGAGTTGTTTTTGGAGTAACTAATACTAGTAGAAATATAGAAAGCTGGGAGGCTTCAATTAATCAAAACCATGATTTATTTCTAATCCCAGATAGTTTAATTTTAGAGGAATTTTAATGAAAAAAGGAACAGTATTAATAACGATACTTTTATTTGTGTTTTCGTGTAAAAACAAAAACACAGGAAATTTAGCGTCACAACCGACCCACTCTGGAGTTACCCAAGCAATTATTCTCCCAAACTATCCTCTTTGGATATTAAATAGGTTAAATTTAGATAAAGAAACCACTTCCTATAATGGGGACGCTGTTTTTAAGATTGAAAGAAATAGCAATTCTGAGACAGCCTATGCACTGGTGAACAATCTTGCCGTATCAAAAGGACAAAAGTACCGCGTAAGTATCCTTGTAAAACAAGCTTCTGTAGGTGGTTTTTTTGGTTTAAGAATAATGGGTAAGTATCCAAATCGAATAGATGCTGTTTTTGATGTAAAAAATGGTATTGAAAAGCAAGTAATAGAAGTTGGAGATTTTAGTAAGGGCTCTAGCTTAATAGAATCTTTGGAAGATGGCTGGTATAAATGCAGTCTTATAGGAGAAGTAAACGTAGCTAAAATGAAAATAATATTAGGCCCTACCAATGGATTAAGTAAAACCATTACTTGGGAGGCTGCTTCGGAAGAGAAAAGCAATCTTAAAATTATACCCGCTAGTTTAACACTGGAAGAACTATCAAAATAAATTTATGAAGAAAA
>TARA_B110000902_G_scaffold265897_1_pt1 | contig 10550 bp, 8 predicted proteins | sample TARA_B110000902 | Tara Oceans TARA_B110000902 (sample SAMEA4398009) | marine metagenome | biome: Polar Biome; feature: [SRF] surface water layer (ENVO:00010504); material: water (ENVO:00002006), including particulate matter (ENVO:01000060) such as... | depth 5 m | reverse complement strand
TTTCCTAATCCAGAAATACTTAATGTAAAAATACAAGGCCACATGATCGAACAAAATAAGCCACCAGAAAGTAATGCGTATAGTGCCAATTGCCCCGATGCAAATATGCCAATAATGACGCCAATAACACCCAAGGTGCTAAATATTTTTAAAGTTTTAATAGGGTTGTCTTTTGCAATAAAAAATCCACCCACTTGAATGGCAACACAGACACTAAATAATAAAATTTCTGTTGAAGAATATTTCCCAAAATTAACCAATAGAATCACGCCAAAAGCGACATAAGGCACTAAAATAAGCAACCATTTCTTAAGCCCTTTACTCGGGTTAAAAACACTAATAGCACCAACCCATCGACCAATCATCATACCGCCCCAATAGAGTGAAATGAACGGTGCGATTTCTGCATCATTCATCACTTTTAAACCTAAAGCATTGAGGTTACTGACTTTATCTGCAACCGATTTTAAAAGCTCGCCTAGGTTACTTTGGATGGTCACTTCCACGCCAACATAGGTAAAGATGGCTAACATTCCCAAAACCAATTGTGGGTATTTCATTGCACCCCAGCCATCTGGGTTTTTTGTAGCTCGTGTATTTGCGAAAAAGATACTTACAACAACAGCCAATAGCGCAATTAACAATAATAAGAGTCGTTTGTTTTCAAGCGCTTCAGTGGTGACTTCTCCACTTGAATACGTGCTAAAAATCATTGTAAAACAAACCCCAATAACGACCGTTAGCACAATGAGTGTATTTTTAGCTTTATTAGCGGGCTCAAATACTTCATCCGTTTTTGTATTGGGTAATTTTTTAGAAAAATGAAATAATGCTGCGGCGACCAAAAACAACGCCCCAACGCCCAAGTAAAGCAATTGAACTGTGGTTAGTTTTATTTCATTATTTAGAATCATTTGGTTGAGTTCATCCCCTGATAAAGGAGTCGATCCAAAAATAATTAATGCAATTACAATAGGTCCTATAGTTGTTCCAAATGAATTAACGCCTCCGGCGAGATTAAGTCGATGCGAACCAGTTTCTGGGTCCCCGAGCGCAATAGCAAAAGGATTTGCAGCTGTTTGTTGTAGTGAAAATCCGAGCCCTACAATAAACAAAGCCAATAACACCAAATAAAACACAGACGTATCGCCTTGTTGTGCGCCATCAACAAAAGGATACATTAATAAAGCCCCAAGAGCAGAAATTAATAATCCATATACAATCCCATTTTTGTAGCCCCAATTATTAAGAATATCTTTTTTAACCGCACTTGATAGGATGAAAAGCAAGAGAGCTCCTAAATAATAGGCGCCATAAAAGGCAAAATCAACGAGTTGAGATTGAAACTGGTCAATACTAAAGTAGGTTTTGCAAAAAGGAATAAACACGCCGTTTGAAGCGGCAATAAACCCCCAAAAAAAGAAAACTGTGACAAGGGTTGTTAAGGCGGAATTGTTGTTTTTAGTGCTCATAAAAAAGGGTGTTTAATATCTAAAGTTAATGGTTACAGAATTAGCTCAGAAACGACACAAGTGCCGTAAATTGTATTTTTTGTTTAAAGATTAGAAATATAGTGAAAATTCTCAAATCTAAAAGTATCGTTAAATAAAATTATTAACTCAATTATCAGTCGCTTTTGTTATACTTTTGTGATTGATTTTTCCTAATATGATTCGATTAATAATTTTTTCACTCCTTGTTTTAACGCTCGATTTTTATGCGCTTCAAAGTTTTAGAAGCGTGGTTAGAAATCCGTTGGTGACTTATGGATATGCTGTAATTTCTTTAGCTGTACTAGGGAATTTTGTCTATCAAGTGACGACGCTTGACAGGAGTTCAGGCATAAACTCAGGATTTTATTTAGCGTTAGCAGTATTTGTATTGGTCTATGTTCCTAAGTTGGTGCTACTTGTTTTTATGTTTGGAGAAGATGTTTATCGACTGTTTGAAGCAGGTGTTAATTACTTTATTTCAAAACCAGAAGAACCTTCCGCATTTTTTAGTTCCAGACGAAAATTTATTGGACAACTTGCGATAGGATTAGCCGCCATCCCCTTTATATCCATACTTTATGGAATTACAAAAGGGAAATATAATTTTAAAGTTTTAAAATACACCTTGTATTTTGAGGATCTACCTGCAGCTTTTGATGGCTATCAGATTTCACAAATTAGTGACATTCACAGTGGAAGTTTTGATAATAAAGAAAAAATTGAATATGCGGTTGATTTAGTCAACCAGCAAGCATCAAACGTGATTATGTTTACAGGCGATTTAGTCAATAGTAAGTCAAAAGAAATGCGTCCTTGGAAATCCACTTTCTCAAAATTAACAGCCGCTGATGGTGTGTTCTCTGTTTTGGGAAATCATGATTATGGCGATTATACCCGATGGCCTTCAGATGCAGCGAAAGCAGAAAATTTTCAAGAATTATTAGACATCCAAAAAGACATGGGGTTTGATTTATTGAGAAACGAAAGTCGGTTTATTGAAAAATCTGGCGATCGTTTGGCAATCATAGGCGTCGAAAACTGGGGAAAAGGATTTAAGCAAAAAGGCGATTTGAAACGAGCGACTTCAGCAGTGAGTCCATCAGATTTTAAAATACTCTTAAGCCATGATCCTTCGCATTGGCAGTACGAAGTTGTCAAAGATTCGCAACAGTATCATTTGACGCTTAGTGGTCATACGCATGGGATGCAATTTGGAATTGAAATCCCAGGAGTGATCAAGTGGAGTCCTATTAAATGGCGCTATAAATACTGGGCCGGCATCTACGAAAAAGCAGGACAGTACATCAATGTGAACCGTGGATTTGGCTTTTTAGCATTCCCTGGGCGGGTAGGAATATGGCCTGAAATCTCCGTTATAACGCTAAAAAAGGGGATTAATAACGCTTAAATATCAGAAAATGTTATATTTACCCCAATAAATTACTTATTTTTATGGTAGAATACGATCGTAATTAAGTATAGTTATCATTGAAGGTTGATACATAAAGCACCATGATATGTCAAAATTTGGAGAGTTAATAGATGTTGAAATTCCAGTATTGTTTGAATTTTTCACTGAATGGAGTGATGAATCTGAAGCGATGCACGATGTACTTAGGCATGTTGCAGCTGCAATGGGTGACAAGGCGCGCGTTATAAAAATTGACGTCGACAAAAACAAAGACCTCGCAGAAGCACTTCGCATTAAAGGACTGCCAACTTTAATTATTTATAAATCAGGCGACATGAAATGGCGCCAAAGCGGCGAGCTCGACGCCAATACGATTATTGGTCGCATTCAAGAATATGTATAGCCTTCGTTAAGACCCCTCAGAGTTCAAAAAGGTAGAATCTAACACTTCTTTATCCTCCAACTCTTCCGCTTCAGGTTCGCCAGTAAAGAGTCTAAGGTAACTATTGAATTTCCCCATTTCGGTTTTAATAAAGCCTTCAGTTTCATAAAAAGTAGTCACGTCCACTAAACTTCTGTAGCGCTCAATGTCATTGTAGATGGTTTGTATATACTTGGATTGATTGTACTCAGAAAGGGTGCTGTAATAGCTTAGACTTTCTTGGTATTTAGAGCTTACATCCATAAATAATTTACGTGCTTTTTCAGTAGCTTCCAGCTCATAATACGAGCCAATGTAAGGTTCTAATAAGGTGTAAAACCCAAACAGATCAACGGGCATTTTTGCCATTGCTAAATCTGCAATTTCTTCTGCTTTTTCTAATTTACCTTCTTGGATTAACACTTCAATGAGTCGTGCTAAGTTGCCACGATAGGTCAAGCTGTTTCTACGAGTTTCGATATCATGGTACATGGTCGAGTCTCCATTATTACCCCAGTCCCATTTGGTGACCATTTCGTACATTTTATCGGAGTCAATACGACCCATATCAAACGGATTGTCTTTAGCGACCGGCGTTTTTATAGGGACTAACTTGTACACCAAACCATCGAGTTGTAAGTAGTCTTTCATCCAAATATAATCTTCATCTCCAAACGCTCCGCCTGTAAAATAGATGGGACGTTCCCAATTGTTATTGGCGATAATATCCAACATCAATAAACGATTTTTGTAGAGTGCTGCCCCTTTGATTTTAATATCGATATAGGGTACAATTAAGGTCGAATCTTTTGCTTTAACAATTCCATTTTTTAAGACAGATTTTTTGTCAACAGGGATTCTTACGTGTTCTGTTGGCAAGTAATTGGCATTTAAATCTTGGCGGCGTTGTCCGCTTGGATCATACCCTTGTTGTTCAAGCACGTGTTTGTACTTCGTACGCGCGTCATCACTTGTAATAAAACCTAAAAATTGATCAATACTAAGTGTGTCGTTAGTGACGGCTTCCTTAATAATATAATCGCGGGTTCCTAGTTTATACTGATCGTGTGTCAATAGAGAGGGAATTGGATCGCTTTCATACGCTTTGCGTTTCATTTGATCAATGTACCAATCGACATTTAATAAACTCGTACAAACGACGCGCACATCGCGTCGAATGCCTTCAATTTCCTGTGCATACCAAAGTGGAAACGTATCGTTGTCACCTATTGTAAAAATAATGGCATTGGGATCACAAGATTCTAAATACTGAATGGCCATCGCGTGGGCCGTTTCTCTTTTAGACCGATCATGGTCGTTCCAATTTTGGCTGATTAAAACTCCAGGAACCGTGATCAAACAGACCACGCTAACAATGGGCGCTAACAAGCTGGTTTTTGTGTAGCTGCTCAATTTTTCATAGATGGCAAAGACCCCAAATCCGATCCAAAGGGCAAAGACGTAAAAAGATCCTACCAACGAATAATCGCGTTCACGCGGTTCAAAAGGCCTTACGTTTGTATAGACTTGTATGGCGATTCCTGTAAATAAGAAAAACACCAGCATCGTCCAAAAGAGTTTTTTATCTCGGTTAAAAAGAAAGAATAATCCAATTAATCCTAGCAATAGAGGTAAGAAGTAATAGGTGTTTCTGGCCCTGTTATTTAAAACATCACTAGGGAGGTTGTCTTGAGAAATGCCTAAAAAATAAGTGTCAATAAACGAAATTCCGCTAATCCAATTGCCGTGCAAGTCAAATTTACCCTGAACATCATCTTGTCGTCCGGTAAAATTCCACATAAAATAACGCCAATACATATATCCGATTTGATAATCAAAAAGGTAATAAATATTTTGAAGGAGGGATGGTTTTTGAATGTCGATATAACGCCCATATTTTTTTAGAAAGCCATTGTAATCTTCGTAATCGACGTCTCCATTTGCAACAGCCCCTTTGAAGTCATTGATGATGGTTCGTAAATCGTTTTGCATTTGATACTCACTCTTAATTGAGAATTCCAAAAATCCAGAGAACATCATATAGTTTTCAGCGTGTTCAGAACTCCACATTCTTGGTAATAAAGAAGCGTGTTCGGAGTTGTAGTTTTGTAAACCGTCTTTGTAGTCGTTTACAATCACATATTTCCCAGCAGCCTTGTCTTTTTCATATTTTGGTTTGTCATCAATATATGGTTGGTTTTCGTCTAAACCTGCATATTGATCGGTGAATTGTGGACCATAAAACAAATGTGTTTTTGGATATTGTTCTAGATTATAATAGGCGAGGAGTTCTCGGGCACTTGAAGGATTATTTTCATTAACTGTGACGTTGGCATTGGCTCGAATTGGCAATAACAACCAGGACGAAAATCCAACGACGACAAACGTGATGCATAAGAGTCCCGTATTAAGATAGATATAGCCTTTTTTTCGGGTGTAGTTTAGCCCCAAGTAAACAAACGCTACTAAGGCTATAAATGCAATGACAGAGCCCGAATTAAACGGAAGCCCTACAGAATTCACAAAAAATATTTCTAAAGCACTAAAATAGCGAAGAATGTTAGGAGCGAGGAGTTTAAACACAAATAATAAAATAGCAACGCCGGCAACATTGGCAAGAATAAAATTCTTTACCGTCACGGTTTTATAGTTTTTGAAAAAATAGATAAGACCAATAGAAGGAATCGTTAACAATCCCAAAAAGTGGACTCCAAACGATAGGCCCACAATAAATGAAATGAGTACTAACCACTTGTTCCCTCTGGGCGTAAACATGTCCTTTTGCCAGCGGAGTCCTAAGTAAAACATGACTGCTAAAATTAAAGTTGCCATCGCATACACTTCAGTTTCAACAGCATTAAACCAAAAGGAATCTGTAAACGCAAAGGACAAACTCCCAACAAAAGCGGCGCCTAAAATGGCGATTTGTTGACTTTTAGAAGGTTTTGTGTCGGTTTTAACGACTTGTTTAATAAGCAATACAATCGTCCAAAACATAAACAAAATAGCAAATGCACTTGCCGTAGCACTCATCATATTGATCATGAGTCCTATTTGGGTAGGGTCGGTGGCGAAAATAGAAAAGAACGCCCCCATCATCTGAAAAAACGGTGCTCCAGGAGGATGTCCTACTTGTAGTTTAGAAGACGTTAAAATATATTCACCCGCATCCCAAAAACTAACCGTTGGTTCGACTGTGAGGCTATATGTGATAAATGCTATTAAAAATGCAAGCCATCCTAAGATAAGGTTCCATTTTTTGAAATTAAAATCCGCCATTGTTTGAAATTGAAGTTTAAGGCGAATTTAATAATAATTACTTAAGGTTTAAAAACTTTTAAGTAAACCTTAATAATTGTCAATAAAAAAAATGGTTTTACTTTTTTTCAGCGAGTCCTAAAATGCTAAAAAAGAAGCTAAATAGAATTATTTAAATTCCTAATGCAATTGCAATAATAGCAGGGAATATGAATTTAAGCGTGGATTCTATTTTAAGTTCAGAAATAAATCCAGTGTATAGTAAAACACTCCCTAAAAGAGTCAGAGCAGCCCCTATAACAAGACCTCTTTCTAAGTTAAAGTATTGGAAAAGGGTAGAGTAATTAGTACTCTTTGGGATGAGTCCATGGTTTACTGCAAATATCTTAGTTAATCCATAAAAAACAACAAATTGAAAACTAAATAAAATGATTCCTAATATCAAGGTTGACTCTCTAATATATTCAATACCTGAACCTGAATTTAAAAGAACCATTAGCCCCACGATTCCTGTGAAAAACAGAAGGACTCCTGGGATAAGGAATAGCCATTTTGGACTGTATAAAAGCAAAAACCGAAGATGTCTCCATCCATCTGGGAAAGTCCTTAAGTGCGGTTTTCTAGTGCGACCTGCCTCAAAAACGGTGGTTGGGACTTCGGTAATATTTAACTTTAACATGGAGGCTTTCACAACAATTTCTGAGGCAAACTCCATCCCTTGACTGTTTAAATCCATTTTTTCATAAGCAGCTTTGGTGAAACCTCTCAATCCACAATGAAAATCTCCAATAGATGTTTTGAAAAACAAATTGCCAATAAAAGTCAGTACTGGATTTCCAACATATTTATGTAAAAAAGGCATTGCATTTTTTCTTTGTTCGCCTTTAAAACGATTTCCCATGACAAGTTCGTAGCCCTCGTCAAGTTTCACGATAAATGGTTTCAAATTCAACAAATCATGACTATCATCAGTATCAGCGGTGATAATATAGGTCCCATTAGCGGCCTCAATAGCACCTCTTGAAGCATTTCCATATCCTTTTTCTTTGACATTCACAACAATCGCCCCCATGGCGAGTGCTTTTTCAATGGACCCATCGGTACTTCCGTTATCTCCAATAACGACTTCCCCATCAATATTATGGGTTCGCATAAACTGTTGAGCTTTTGAAATGCAAAGCTCAATAGTTTCTATCTCATTTAAACACGGCATTACGATTGATAACTTAGTTTTCATTGGATTTTTTTTTTGACAACTCACTCAAAATCAATATTATAATTGCAAATATAATCCAGTAATAATAAAACGCATACCTTTTAATGGCGTGCATTACAAATGCGATCAGTACATTGTTTGCTAACATTAAAACAGATCCAAGTAAAATAAATTTATAAATAGTGCTTTTAGTTTTGTATACTTTTATTAAAGAGTAAGAGATCAAAAGAATAAATAAAAAGAGGTGTTTGGCAGTACCATAAGTAAGTTTAAGGTTTTTTATAAAAAATGAAACTCTAGCTTTAAAATTGTGTTTAAGCATTTTAAAAAACATTCCTTTACAAAGCTTGTTGAGAGCGAAATGTTGTTCAAAATAATTCAACCCTTTTTTTTGAAAATAATTAAGCCCTAAATCATAGATTCTTCGGTTGCAAATTTTCGGAAAGTTATCTACATATACTTCAATATCTGATTTGTTTTGTGCATCAGCACTTTGTTTTGTAAGTTCAACATTCTTTAAACTTTCATGTACAATTTTAAAGTATTCAATTTCATCTAGGTCATCAAAAACCTCTACAGTAGTTGATTTGCTTAAATAAAAATCTGCAGAAATTATATGCACATAGTTCATTGAATTGTTTACATAATACCCGTACATTAATTTGTTGTAACAACGTTCAGAAATACTGGTAAAAAACGGAAATAGAACCAATAAAATTATGGATAACCATCTTGTTGATAAACTCCTATTTTGATAGTTTATATAGACGCCAACCGCAATAAAAACAGGAATAACGACTATGAATTGACCTCTAGTTAAAACTAGGAAATATAAGGGGATTATGCTTTTTAGAAGTAGTTTTATATCTAGAATCGCAAAGGCCTTGAATCCTAAGGCAAATACAATTAAAACGAGAGGATAGCTTATAGCTTCGGACAGAATAGCTCCTGTTGTTTGATTGAAGTAAATACTAGGCGAAATTAAAATAAATTGTAAAATAAATTTTTCTATAAGGGTAAGATGAAACTGTTTTTGAAGAACATTAGACAGGTAATGTATAGCGCCTATGAGTATTAAAAACTGAGTAATAATAACGGGCCAAATAAAAGAATCATTGAAAATTAGTCTAAAGAATTTTAAAAACAAACTATAAATGGGTGAGTGGTTAATAGACATGTCTAAAAAAGCATAACTATCGGGATAATAAAACGGCCCCTTAATAACAACAATGCATCCAACAATTAAATACAATATGAAGGGGATGTTTTTTGTTCTAAGCAACGTTATGTTTCTAATTTCACTCAAAATAATATTTTAATCAAATTTAATGATAATTGTTTAGAAGTTATGTGCTTCTAGGATTTTGTAGATCAAAATAATAAAACGTTGGGTCATTCAAACAACACGCTATGTAAATACCGTCCTGGCATCAAAGTAAACAACCCTGCGAGAAGTAAGCCAGTCCAATACAGTAATTTCATGGATCGTTTGTGTCGCGGTATGTTGCCTTTTTTAGCAGCAATTAGACTGCGAGGAACCGTCCAGATTGTGAGGAAACTCAATAAATGAATCCATCCAAAATGGTTCAGAAATGTGGGGCCTACATAGGCTTTTAAAAACAAGGATACGATCGACGAGAAAAAAATGAGAACCATATAAACGTAACCAATTTTTTTATGCAAAACGCCTCCTTTTCCTGAAACCACGATAAGGTAAAACCCCAACGGAAGGCAGGGCGCGATGGTGCATAAATGAAGATCTCTTATAAATTCATACATACCTATAGTTTTAAGTCTTGATAGTTTTTCAAATTTGTAAAATGATCTTCAAAAGCCTTAACGCCTATTTTAGTAATCGAACAACTGGTTTTGGGATAGTTATTTTCAAAACTTTTTTCAATAGAAATATAATGACTTTCTTTTAGTTTTTTTAACTGAATACTCAGGTTGCCCTGTGTGGTTTCAGTGACTTTTTTTAAGTAATTAAAATCGCAATTATCCACCTTAGTCAATACCGACATAATAATCAACCGCGTTGGGTTAATTAACAATTTATCCAAGGGACTAAACATTTGATTTGCTATAATAAAGGATAATTCCAGGGACAAGTAATCCTAAAACGGAGGCGATACCATTTATTAACAGCCAATATCCGTTTGGACTATATACGCATACAATACTGCAAATAATGACGGCTATCCCGCCAATTGAAAAGGGTTTGAATCGAATTAAGAGCCCCGTGATAAGGATCATGACACCGAGTAAAAACAAAATAGAATCGACAGGGTTTTGTTCTTTTAAAATCGAAATATATACTAAAAGGATCCAAGCCAAATTAAAGACCCCCCAAATTATTTTTAATGTACGTCCAATATGGGTCTCATAGCCGGTCTTTTTGCGTTTTTTAATTTGATATACAACGGTAACAACCATGCCAATTATTGGAATTAGAATCCAGTAAATTGTTGATGAGAAACGGCTTTTTTGAACAATTTCAGGAAAACTGAAATGAAAAAAACTCAAGGCCGCAATTAACGCACCCCATAATATAAAACTGAAGGAGCTTGATTTTAAATTTTCTTTTGTTTTATTAATAGTGTCATTAATAAGTTGAATTTGTTCTTGTGTTTTCATGTTTATAAGATTTAGAATAGCAAATATAAACTAGTTTATATTATAAACCAAAAAATCAACAATAAATAAATTTAAAAATGTTTGCCTAAACAAAACTTTATTATAAATTTGCAGCCT
>TARA_B110000902_G_scaffold43162_2_pt1 | contig 10560 bp, 4 predicted proteins | sample TARA_B110000902 | Tara Oceans TARA_B110000902 (sample SAMEA4398009) | marine metagenome | biome: Polar Biome; feature: [SRF] surface water layer (ENVO:00010504); material: water (ENVO:00002006), including particulate matter (ENVO:01000060) such as... | depth 5 m | reverse complement strand
AATCCTTCACCGGCATCCGAATATAAAATACCATTAGCAGATAAATTGGAATCTAAAGAAACTAATAAGGTAATAGTATCTAATGAAAAGGAATTGGTGGATTCAATAGCATTACATAGAGGAACAATTGCTCCTGGTCTTATCAAAACATCAGGATGGTATTTATGATTTAAACTATTTTCTCCATTTATAGAAACATTTCTCCATTTACCAGGTGGCACCTGACTATTTTCACTCCATTTGGGAACTATTAACAAATCACTGCCAAGTAGGAAATTTTCTTGTTCAGTTCTTAGATACTTTTCAGATGGGTTGTTGAAAAATACTGGTCTCATAACTGGCATTCCTGTATTTGAACTTTCCCAAAATAAGGTATATAAATAAGGTAATAATCGATACCTTCTTTGTAAAGCTTCTCTAGATACTATTTCTACTTCTTTACCAAAAGACCAAGGTTCTTGTGAAATAGAACCTTTGGTAGAATGAGCTCTTGAAAATGGATAAAAAGCTCCTACTGCTATCCAATGTGCATAGAGTTCTGCTGTTGCATTCCCAGCAAAACCACCAATATCAGGTCCATTAAAAGGTTGTCCAGAAAGGCTTAAGTTAAGACTCATAGGAATAGACTGTTTTAAATGTTTCATTGAAGAGTTATTATCTCCTGTCCAAGTAGCAGCATAACGATGTCCTCCTAGGAAATTGGACCTTGTCAGTACAAATGGTCTTTTACTACTATTTGATTTTAAAATCCCTTTTCTTGAAGATTCTACCATCATCATTCCATAAACATTGTGGTACCTAAGGTGAATATCATTTTTTATATTTTCATCTCCCGTATGGTTATTGTTATCTGGCATAGTCCAATCCTGAGTTTCAAAAACTGCTGGTTCATTCATATCGTTCCAAACTCCATCTATTCCTTTTTTCATGAAGTTTTCATACAATCCACCCCACCATTGAGAAACTTTAGATTGAGTAAAATCTGGAAAAACACAATCTCCTGGCCATACTTTGCCTAAAAAAACAGAATCGTTTCTTGTAGTTACCCAAGCATTGATCTTTTCTCCAGAATCATAAACAAAAAACCCTTTCTCAGCTTTAATTCCAGGATCTATCATCCAGACAGATTTAAAATCATTCTTATGTAAATAATCATTAGTTTCTTTAGGGTTGGGGAAACCTGCAGAGTCAAAAGTGAAAATTTTAAAATCTTGCATGTAATCAATATCCATCCATATCACATCACAAGGAATATGTTTTAAACGCATTGTGTCGGCTAAAGATTTGACTCTTTCATCTGGATAATAAGAATATCTACATTGGTGAAAACCCAAACTCCAAAGTGGAGGAAGTTCAATAGTACCAGTCAGTCTTCCGAGTTCTTTCATAACTTCTTGTGGAGTCTCTTTTTCAATAACAATAACTCTAAAAGCAGGACCTTCAGATGAAAAAGTAATTCGTTCACCTAAAGAAATTTCCATTTTCCAAGTATTATCTGCTATAACCCCAAAACTTTTTCCATTTTCACCAACTCCTAAGACCCAAGGATGTGACTGATACAACCTTTGGCCGTTGTCTTTGCCATATCCATAATTATCCGTATTCCATAATTTAACAGTTTTTCCATTTCTAATTAAATCTCCCATCACTTCTCCAGTTCCGTATAAATCTACGTTTGAACCAAAAGAAATCTGAGCAATTTGTCTATCTGTAAATTCAGAAAAAGTCACTTTTAAAAAACTAGAATCCGTTACTTTTGGAAGTTCTATTGGCTCGTTTAGTATTGCAAAAGAAGGTGTGTGTGAGGATTTGTTGTAGTCTAAAGGATAATAAACACTTACATTATTTTCACAATTAATAATGGTTGGTTTATTTTGTTTTTCAACACAACTAGTAATTAATAAAGAAACGAAGAAAAGAGAATAAAGTAGGTTTTTAGTTTTTTTCATTTTTAGTATTTTATAATGTAAAATGGTGTTTTTTATTTAATAAATAATATTTATTAAACTTTAGATATTTTTACAATCTGTTCTTTATACTTTAATAAATATATTCCTTTTTCTAAATCTCCTAAAAATATTTTCCCATTATTCACAGTGCCATTTTTAATTATTTTCCCATTAATATTAAAAATATAATAGTTAGGATTTTTAGTAGCATTATTTTCTGATACATTCAAAAAATTAATAAAAGGATTAGGATAAATAACAAAATCATTTTTAACAAAACTATTTATAACGGTAGATGAGTTGCAAGCGCATTTATTTTTTAAAATATTAAGATCTGGAGAAACTGGTGCACTGTAAGTAACTTTTACCCAACATTTTTGTCCCATTTGAGTATCTGTAGTATTTCTTATTTTAACTGTGTAAAAATCTTCATTAGTTATGGAGAAATCATGTGAAAAATTGCCTGTTGAAGAAACTGAATCTATAATGTTACAGTTGCTATCTAATAGCAGAATATCAACAGACAAATTATTAAATAATGGATAAAATTCTATACTTAAATTACTTTGAGATGCTGAATGAATCTTTCCAACTACTCTACATTCTTTACTTTGATTGGGCAACATTCCTCCTTGCTGCAGTGAGGCAATATGACTATCTCCTAAATCATTGGCCATTTCCCATTCTTGAGTAATTTGCTCTGATGGATTGATATAATTGGTGGTGATTCCATCAGGTGCCCAAATTGAATATCCTTTTCTAGAGTTATTAGCAGAACCATTACATGGAGGAATATTAATATCAATTTTGCCTCCTCCATAAACTACGATAGTGGTTAAATTAGCACCAGAATAATCTTTTAAAATTGTACCATCTATCCAATTGGTTTGAACACCAATTAAATTTTTCCAATTACTCCAACTGTCATTTACAGCTATAATTGCCTTTGCATCTCTTTCGATTACCAATGCATCATTCTCTTGCCATCTTACCAAATATGCTCCACTTTTGAAGTTAAGGTTTTGGTGACACCAAATTATATTTGCAATATCAGATCTTATTGGAAGCTCTATGGAGTCATTTGGATGGTGGTTAAATCTATTACCGAAATAACCGATATCAAAAAGATCTTCAAAATAAACCATTGGTGATCCATCTAATGCAAATGATATTGCATAAACTACACTTAATCTTGGATCATTAGGTTCAATTTGAATTCCTAATTGTTGGGAACTATTCCAGCCATTATAGTTACCATTAGCATCTAAAATTGGCCTAAAAGTATCGTGGTTATTTACAAAAGGGACAGTTTTTTGTCTATTCAACTGTTGGTAATTAGGAACTAATCCCAAATCAAATGTTCCATTACCTTGAACAATTCCAACTAAAGCATTTCTTAACGAAAAATCAAAAGTACCTGCTCTGTTTTGAACATCATTACACCATTGATCTAATTCATTAGCTCCTCCTACCCACTCACCTACTGCATACATATCATTATTAGCATTGGCCCATCCATTTCCATTTTGAAGATTCCATAACAAATCTTCTGAAACATAAGTTGGGAAATGTTTAATAGCATCCAGTCTAACTCCCGAAAAACCAACTTGTTTTTTATACCACATTATCCAGTTTCTCATACCTGTTCTCATGTAGTCATTGGATTGATTTGGATTATAAATCGCGTTGGAACTTAAGCCGTAAGATGTGGACTCATAGGAAATATCTGGCCCCCAATACGGTGTGTTAATTTCATTAGTGCAACAAATAAAATTATTATTGGGGTAGAAATTTTCCCAATTTTTTGAAAAACGTCCTTTTCTAGACAAATAATTTGTAGAATTTTCAGAACTAGATGGTGTTTCATAACAAGAGTATCTGAAATTTTTGTACTTACTAGTTGATCCATCTTCAATAGCCATTGGGTCTTGACCACCTGAGCCATTTTGACTTCCAGCACCTGTCAAATGATTCAATACAATATCTTGTATTACATCTACACCATTAGCTTTCATGACAGCAACCATTCTAAGTAATTGATCTTTATCACCAAGTTTTGTTTTTAAAAACCCTTTTTGATATTTATCACCAAGATCGTATTGATCAAATGGTGCATAACCCATATCGATAATATTTTTATTTTTTATAGAAGGAGGAATCCATATGGCATCAATTCCTAAAGATCGAAGTCTTGGAGCTAAATCCGAAAGGTAATCTGCATATCGATAGGAATAATTAGAGTTGAAATAATCCCACCAAAAACCCTGTAAAACCACTTGTCTATTGGTAGGATTAGATTGCGAATAAAATGAATTACAGAACTGAAAAAAAAATAACGCTGCTAAAATTAAGCGACTAATAACCACTATTTTGAACAAGATTTATATTGTTAACTATATCGTAAGTTGGTAATGGATACAAATCTCTGTATTGTGGAACATCTGCACCATTTATCTCTCCGCCCTTAAAAGACCATAATAAGTCACTACCAGTAAACTTATTAAACCTAATCAAATCAGTTCTTCTTGTACATTCCCAAAATAATTCTTTTCCTCTTTCTTCAAGAACATCATCTAAACTAACAGAGCTAAAACTATGATTAATATTTCCATATGCTCTTTCTCTAATCATATTCATATAGGTTAGAGCTGTAGCTTGATCTCCATTTCGTAATGATGCCTCAGCAATCATCAAATAAATATCTGCTAATCTAAACATTGGGAAATCAGTATCTGCATGTTGTAACTGAGCATGAGAACCTGGATTTCCACTTTGATCAAGATTACTAAACTTGCCTATTAAATATCCACTAGTATCTGGACAATTTGTTAAAATATCTATTTCTAAAGTTTGGTTGCTATCCGCCTGAAACATCCAACGACTGTCCAATGAGGAATCTGAAAATGTATTGACAAATGTAGGAGTAGTTCTAAGACCGTTCCATCCATTATTCATTCCATAATCACTAGCATCCATTGAGCTACCTATTGAAGCACAAATCAAGAAAGTTGTACCTCCCCATGTTTGAGTATACTGACCATCAAAAACTACTGGAAAAATAATTTCTGGGGATGTATGGTTATCTGCCATGAAAACATGAGCATATTGATCGTCTAAAGAAAAAGAACCATTATCTATAATTTTTTGACTGTAAGTAATACAATCTTGATTTTTTTCAGTTCCAGTATACACTTCAGCATTCAAAAACATTTTTGCTAAAAGTGCATGACAAGCAGACTGACTTGCTCTTCCGTAGGGCGCTACAGAAGCAGTCATCAATATATTTTCAACCGCTTTAAGTTCAGATTCAATCCAATTAAAAAGATTTATTCTTGGAATTTGCTCAGGTAGAAATAAACCTATAGGAGATGTTTCGTCAACAAATGGAACATTGCCAAATAAATCCATTGCATGGTAATAGCTTAAAGCTCTTAAAAATCTAGCTTCAGCTCTATACATTCTTAACTCTTCTTGGTCTTCAGTTGAAAAACCTTTTTCTGTCATACTTTCCTCTGAAGTTTCTTTAATAAAGACATTTGCAATTGGGATTTGATAATAAATTCTTGAGTACATTGCTTTTACAAAAGAATTATCTGCACTCCATTCCATTTTACACATTTCAGGAATTCCTACATCGTTCCATCTGCAAATTGCATTATCTGTTGGTAAATCTTGAAGATTCCATAAAACCCTTATATACTGAGAAAAACCTTCATCAATTCCAGCAATATCTGGATTTCCACTAGGACCATGTAAACCTGACAAAGACATTCCAGCATATAATTTAGCCAAAACATTTACATAATTATCTGCATCCTTATATACATCAATAGATGAAAGACCAATAGCAGGTTCTAAGTCCAATCTTTTGGAACAAGAAATTGAAAAGGAAAAAGAAAGTATGGTGAGGAAGTAAAAAGTATTTTTAAAAAATTTCATAAATAAGATGTATTAAAAATCAAAAGTTAAATTTAAAGAGAAAATTCTTGGTCTAGGATAGATTGTATTGTCAATACCACCAACCACTTCTGGATCCATCCCAGAATAATTACTCATAACAAAGACATTATTAATTACCAATGCAGCATTCATTCTAAACTTGTCTGAAAGTTGATTTCCAAAATTATAGCCTAAAGTGAAATAATCTATTCTTAAAAAGTCAGATTTTTCTAAATAATAACTATTGACAGATTGTTCAAAGGATTTGCCTTCAAAACCAGTTTCTAGAAAACTTGAATGTATATTTCCAGAATTAAAAGTAGAATTTCCTGATTGTAAATTTCCAGATTGTGCTGCTACATTATTGTAAACATATCCACCTAGTTCTGCTCTCATAGAAAAACCGGTATACCAACTTTTATGTTCTAAATTCATATTCAAGCCAAAGAACCATTTAGGGTTTGGATTTCCTGTTCTAACTCTATCGTCAATATTAACAATACTATCGTTGTTAAAGTCTGTAAACTGATTTTCAATTGGCTTTCCATCTAAATCATAATTCGCTTCGTATAAAAAATAAGTAAAGGTTGAGTAACCAACAGTATGAATCTGAGCTGTATTTCCAAAGCCACCTATATCACCTACTTGAATTCCAATTGAAGAAGTATCTGGAACAGCTGTAAGTCCGGTTATTAAATTTTTGTTATAAGTCCCATTAATTCCTAAATCTAGCTTAGTATTATTGGAATTAAGTAATCCGAAATTTAAATTCAGTTCCACTCCTTCATTAGTCATGCTTCCAACATTGGTTAATAACTGATTAGTGAAATTGGTGCCAGCAACTACTGGAACCGTAGCTAGTAAATCAGAAGTTTCTTTTTTGTAATAATCAAAAGAACCACTAATACGATCATTTAAGATTCCAAAATCCAAACCTAAGTTAGTACTGGATGTTGTTTCCCATTGAATACTGTAATCATATCCATCTGGTCTTAAAGTAGTGTAATATTGGTTTCCAAATAAATATTGAGCAGTTACCGAGCCCTCTTGATAATTTGCTATGTATGGGTAATCTGCATAAATATCTTGCTGTCCAGTAACCCCATATCCAACTCTTGCTTTTAAATAATTAAGAAATTCTAATTTTTTTAAAAATGATTCTTCGCTGATAATCCATGCTGCTGAAAAAGAAGGAAAAACACCCCATCTTGATTCTGGACTAAATCTTGAAGAACCGTCTCTTCGCAATGTAGCTGTCACAACATACTTATCGTTAAAGGAGTAAATAGATCTTCCATAAAAAGAAAGCAAAGCATTCTTGGTATCTGTAGCTATTCCAGGTGGATTTAAAGTATCTCCAGCAATATTAAACCTAGGATAGGTAGGTCTAATTGTTGACCATTCTTGAAAAGAATAACCAGTAGTTAAATCAATCCTATGCTTTTTAGCTTTTTCAGAATTAGAATAATTTAAAAACCCATCAATAAGCTGATTGGATTTTTCCATTTTATATTCACTAAAAAGTCCACCATTTTGAAAATTGGATGCAGCTTGTATTGGAATAGTAACACTGCCATTAGAAGATGCAATGTCTGTTCCTACATTAATTACTGCTTTAAGCTCTGGCATAAAATGGGCTTTATAAGTAAGTTTTGCATTTCCAATAAACCTACTTACGTTACTAATGTCATCTTTCTGCATAATCAATCCAAGAGGGTTTCTAAGAGCTAGAGGAATTGGCTTACCTGCATTTCCACCTGCAGCATATAAAAACTCATAATAACCACCATAAGCTGTATCCCCCGAATAAACTGGCAAGGTTGGATCAAATCCATTGGCAGCCCCTATGGCCGATTGATCAGCAAAAAAGTTATCAGTTTGAACGTATCTTGTATTTACATCTAATTTTAAATGATTGTCTAAAAATGAAGGAGATAAATTCAGTGCAGCTGAGTATCTATCCAACTTATGTCTTTTTAGTAAACCCTGCTCATGCTTACTACCAAATGAAAACCTGTAAGGCAAGTTCTTAATCCCCCCTGAAATGGATAAATTATTTTCATTTATATAGGCATTTCTATATATCTCTTTTTGCCAATCTGTTGAAGAATCGCCTAATTCATCTATTTGATTTGCAGTTCCAAATTCATTTATAACTTCTCTATATTGATTTGCTGTTAAGGGGCTTGCATATTTGGCAATTGTAGATAAAGAATTATTAGTAGTAAACTGTACTTTAAGATTATTATCTAAACCATTTCCTCTTTTGGTAGTTATTAAAATTACTCCATTAGCTCCCCTAGAACCGTAAATAGCTGTAGCAGATGCGTCTTTTAACACTACAAAGGATGCAATATCATTTGGATTAATAAGGTTTAAGGGATTAGCTGAACCATCGATTCCTCCATTATCTAAGGGAACTCCATCTATAACAATAAGAGGATCATTACTAGCATTTATTGAAGTACCTCCTCTAATTCTTATTCTACTACCAGAACCTGGTGCACCATTATTAGAATTAATTTTAACACCAGGAATTTTACCCATAATTAATTGTTCTGGAGTAGTTACAGAGCCTTTATTAAAATCCTTATCTGTTATTAAAACAGCAGAACCAGTAATGTCTTTGGTTCTTGCTGTACCATAACCAATTACCACCGCTTCATTTAGCAATAAAGCATCTTCTTTTATAGTGAAATCCTTAACTATATTGGATTGTATGATTAGTAATTCCGAAATTGTTTTATAACCAACTATTGAAATAATGAGGTTATAGCTACCCTTAGCTAGATTTTTAATAGAATATTGACCATTAATATCTGAACTTGATCCAGTAGATAATTCTTTTAAAAATACAGACGCACCTATAACAGGATCTCCACTATTATCAATTATTTTCCCACTTAAGGAATATTGTGAATAAAAATTTCCTGTAAGAAAAACTATTAACAACAGCATTAATTTTTTAATATTTTTTAAATACATTATATAAGAGTTTAATTAATTAACGTATAACCAAATTTAAGTTTTTTTTAACGTCATATTTACGTTAAGTATATTTTTTTTATATTAGAGTAATTATAAAATTATAAAACATGAAAAAAATATACCTTTCTCTATTTACTTTTTGTTGTTTGTCATTTTCAATGACAGCTCAAAATAACGCTGCTATCAGTGCTTGTTTAAGCGGTTCTGATATTAGTATCTCTTTTGATAATGCATTTAACTGTGCAGCTGCTCCTGGTAGCTTATCTGGAATGGCAGCAATTGGCTTTCACTCAGGTGCAGACTCTTGGTCTACAATTATAGATTGGGATGCTGCCACAGCTTTACAAGCAACCAATGATGGAGCAGATATTTATACCTTAACTATGGATCCTGCTACATATTATGGTGTTGCCGCTTCAACAGTACATTTTGTTTATAATATGGGACCAACTGATCCTGCCGGACCTTGGGCTAGTGAAGGAAAAGATGACGACGGAGCTGGTGGTTGTGCAGACTTTATGGTAGATATTGCATCTCTATCTCCATGTTCTGCGACTGGATTTAATGAAGTTACTCTAAACGATGTGATTAATGTTGCACCAAATCCTGCAAATGAAATGACAAATTTCAATATCATTTTAAGAAATAATAAAGAAGTTAGCATTCAAATATTTGATATAACTGGTAAAAAGGTAGACAATATAAATAGAGCTATTTACTCTAAAGGAGTACATTCTATTTCTTACAATACTACCAATCTTACTAATGGTATTTATATCTACCAAGTATTAACTGGAAATGAAATAAATTCAGGGAAACTAATTGTAAAATAGTCTAGTTTTTATTTTAAATTTAAGCTCCTTCGGGAGCTTTTTTTATATCTTGAAATATGGTAAAGAAAATTCCATTTATTTTCATCTTTTTATTGGTTTATCAACTTGGAATAACTCAAATTATTCAAATTAGTCCTGCTTTCCCAACCGTTAATGATGTAGTAACTATTCACTATAATGCTTCTCAAGGAAATGGCGGATTAAATGGAATATCTCCAGTTTATACCCATACCGGAATTGTTTCTCAAAGTGGACTTCCAAGTAGCTGGTCTTATGTTCAAGGAAATTGGGGTCAAGCAGACACAAATGTTCTAATGACTAATTTGGGAAATAATTTACATGAAATTATTATTGATATAGATCAATATTATGGATTTCCATCTGGAACTAATGTTGCTAAACTGGCATTTGTATTTAGAAACTCTGATGGATCTTTAGAAGGTAAAACTGCAACAATGAACGATATATTTTACCCTATTTACCCAATTAATGGAGGTTTTCAAGCCGCAATTTTTAAACCATATACCGACTTACTTGTTAGTTTAAATGATACTATCTCAATTAATGGACAATCTAATTCAAATGCTGTTCTTCAATTATTTGACAATGGAGTTCTAATAGCAGATACTATAAATACAGCCATTATAGAAAAAGATATTGTAATTAACGCCCCTGGCGATCATCAAATTATATTGATTGCAAATGATGGAAACTCCATTATAAAGGACACTGTCAATTATGTAGTTATACCAGCACAAAACTTAGTAGACCCACCAAATGGATTAGTAGATGGAATTAATTATGTAAATGACTCAACAGTTACTTTAAAATTATTCGCACCATATAAAAAC
>TARA_B110000902_G_scaffold109907_1_pt1 | contig 10560 bp, 9 predicted proteins | sample TARA_B110000902 | Tara Oceans TARA_B110000902 (sample SAMEA4398009) | marine metagenome | biome: Polar Biome; feature: [SRF] surface water layer (ENVO:00010504); material: water (ENVO:00002006), including particulate matter (ENVO:01000060) such as... | depth 5 m | reverse complement strand
AAAACAGCAACGTCAAACCCGTCACCGCGCGTCTGGTCGTGGACTGCATGGGATTCGGGTCCCCGGTTGTTAAGCAGCAGCGGCACGGGGTGAAACCGGATGGGATTTGTCTTGTCGTCGGGTCTTGTGCGCGGGGCTTTGATTCTGAACAAAACCGCTCCGCCGATTTAATCGCCACCACCACGGACATACAACCAGACTTCCAAGGCCAGGTACGTGTTGGGGCTTTCCCACATACCAACACTGTTTACGGCCCCTGCGTGACTATCGTACTGTTTACTACTGTTAACATTTACAGTACTGGCAACTCTTACAAATACATCACAAGTGCACTGTTCGGCCCGAATCCGGCCGCCTGTTCGGCCCGAATCCGGCCTCCCTGTTTACTCACACAAGTCACGGTCCCGACTGACCTTTTTCTTTTCCAAACCCAGTATTTCTGGGAAGCGTTCCCCGCCGGGAGCGGTCCGCTTGACCGCACGACGTACATGTTCACGTACGTGGATGCGGATTCTAGCCGCCCCAGCTTGGCGAAAGTTTTAGACGACTACTGGGACCTGATGCCTTCGTACCAGAACCTAAAGTCAATAGAAGAAGTGGAGCTGCTCAGGGTGTTGTTCGGGTACTTCCCCACGTACCGGGATTCGCCGATGCAAACTCAATTCGACCGAATCTGCTCAATAGGCGACGCCAGCGGCGCGCAGTCCCCGTTGAGTTTCGGAGGCCTCGGGGCTTTGCTAAGGCACGTGGGAAGACTCAGTAACGGCATGGAAGACGCGTTGCTTTCGGATTGCCTTGATAAGGAGTGCCTAGCCAAACTAAACCCGTACCAACCCGCGCTTTCCGCGTCGTGGCTTTTCCAAAAGTGCATGAGCGTGGCGCCGGGCGCTACGCCTCCGAAAAACTTCATAAACGAGTTGATGGCGACGAACTTCGGTGTGATGGAGGGCTTGGGAGATACCGTGTCCCGACCTTTCCTGCAGGACGTGGTGCAGTTCAAAGGTCTCGGCAGTACCCTGTTGGGCATGGCACTCAAGGCGCCTCTTTTCGTGCCTCAGATTTTGGTGCAAGCCGGCCTGGGGCCGGTGCTCGATTGGTGCGGGCACTTCTTCAACCTAGGCGTTTACACGGTGTTGTCGGTGCTATCTGAAACCGGGGTCACGGGCGAAATCGCGGCGAAACTCGCGGGCGTCGCGCCCACTTCCAAGTTACTAATCAGCGACCAAAACGCGGTACAGCAAGCGGGGTGGGACTTTTCGATTTTAGATCAAAGACAGCGGTTCATGTTCAGGCGGCGACTCGACGCGTGGCGCTGGGGGAGCGGGAGGGATTACGACGGGAATTGAGGGCGAGGAGAGACAATTCCGCTGATTAGATGACAACACAATGTACTACCACAGGAGAGACCATGAATACTCTAGGGTAAATACTCCGTGAATGGAAAGAAACATACTTCATGAAACAGCTATCGAAATCAGAGGACTCCCGCGTATCATGGGCAATTGCCCCACGTGAAACCCATCCCGTCGCTCGCAATCTGACCTTCGTCGGTGGATCAAATCTATCCCACCCGTCACCCGCACACGCTTTTCCCGCTCTTCGTGAAAAAGTATGTATCCGCCCGGTCCTTAATTCCCCCCGGCTGTTCTAAAAGTTCCATCCACCCTGGTGTTTGTTTTTTGTCATCGCCTCCCGGGATCGAACCTCCGCCGAGTTGCTCCGCCGTGGCTTTTCGAATAAACCCGACGTCGTTTTTGAAAACCTTACCGTGCTCCACCAGTAGCACGTGAAGGTCGAACTTGCACGCGTCCGGGACTCTTACGACGGGTAAAACAAAGCGTCAGTCGGGGGTGTTCCTGAACGCACAGTCGTCTATGATTTGGGAAAGCCGTACGCGCATACCTTCGGTTCAAGTGTGTGTACGCGGTGTCCCGTGACGCGCTTTTCGGGATCCATCCCAGCGACAAGGCTATTTTCCACACGTGCGCGTCGACTGGAAAGTCGGGCCGTTTCAAACAGAACATCAAAACGCACGAAATTGTCTTTGGCCCGACGCCTTTGAATCGCGACAGTTCTTTTTTAACAGATTCGTCGTCCAACTCCCGCAAATACTCCAAACTCGCCTCGCCTCGTTCTTGGTGAAGCGTATTCAAAATGATCTGAATTCGCGCAACTTTGATCGTCGCGAGGCCGCCGCACTTCACCGCGAGTTCAATGGGGGCCGGCTTTGACAAGCGCACCTCCTCCCAACTCGGAAACGCGCGCTTCAAGTTAGCGAAGGCAATCGCCGAAGTCGCGTCCGTGGTGTTTTGGGATAAAATCGTACCCACCAACGAATCCAACACGGGTTTTATGGTGGGCATGGAGGTTCCGATCGTGCCCACGCTGGTTGATACGCCGTGCAGTGTCGTGTACGGCGTTTCCGTGGAGGGTAGCGCTGATGTAGCCGTAGCCGTAGCCGTAGCGCCGGGAAGCGCTAATTTGGGAAGCGCCGTGCCTAGATTTCCCGGCCCCAATTGATTGCTCCCATCCTCTTGCGCCTGCTCCTTGTGCCGAAAGAACGCGGCGTGAAGCTGCGCCAGCGAGTCTCGCGCGCACCAGCACTCCTCAGGAGTAGGTCTTTCCAGGTTGGGGTACGGCGAATCCGGAGGTTTCGTTTCGGAACGGACGATGCCTTTGTTTGTGGTGGGGGTTTCGGGTTTCACGATCGCGGAAAGATGAGAGCTCTTCTTCCCTCGAAGGACTTTTCCCGGCGGTGTCGGACTCTTCGGCTCAGGCTTGACGTCAACCCACTTGTCCTCCTCGGTTTCCACGGCCCCGGGGCTGGTCGTTCCGGTCTTGGGTTTCTTAGCGGGGGGAGGTGGGGTGCGCGATGGCGCGGCGGCGCGCCGCGTCGGCGCCATGACGGTCTGGCGTCGTTTCGGAAAACATCGACGTAGGCACTCACGAAACTGGAAAGCCCCTTCAGTTTACATACCCCTGAACACCTCCCGTTTCCCTCTCGCGGCAGCGGCGGCCAACCGCGATTCACTTCGCGCCGCGCGTGTTGCTCCCCTTCGTTTTCGCGCCGATCGGAACGTGCGCGTCGGTCGTGTGCAAGTCGCGAGAGTGGGGTGACGTGAGCGCGCGTGTTGATCCGCACCATGGAGCAGCTCTTCACCGATACCGAGATGCACACCGATGATTTGGGGACCAGCGATGAGGAGATCGGCCAGGAGGACGCGTGGACGGTGATCAGCTCGTTCTTCGAAGAGAAAGGCTTGGCCCGGCAACAGCTGGATTCGTTCAACGAGTTCATTCAACACACCATGCAGGAGATCGTCGGTGCGTGGTTTTGAGCGGGTCCGATCGCGATCGGCGATCTTGGCAAAATAATGCGCGCGATTTGCCGCCAAGAACGCGCGCCGTGCCATTTTGCCCCTAGGGTTTTTTTGGACCGAGCCCACTCGCCGTACCAGCCACACCGAGAGGACAGGGAAACGCGCGTGCGTTCCAACGCACTCCCGTTCGAATGCAGTCGTGGCGATTGTGACAAACAAAGGCACTGAACCACCATTGGCACCCCCCAAACCACACACCACTGACTCTTTCCTCCCACCTTTCCTCGCCATCTATTTTTTCCCGAACACAGACGAAATGTCAACCTTCGAGCTCGAGCCCGAGCACCAGCACATGCCCGGCGAGGACGCGGAGGTTTCGGAGCGGAAGACGTACAAAGTGCAGTTCGGGCAGATTTACCTCAGCAAGCCCATGGTCACGGAGGCGGACGGGATGACCTCCACGCTGTTTCCCAAAGAAGCCCGGTTGCGCAACCTCACCTACAGCGCGCCGCTGTACGTGGACATGACCAAAACCGTGACCACGATTTCGCCCGACGGCGACGCATCGGAGGAGGTTGAGAAGATAAACAAGGTGTTCATCGGGAAGGTGCCTATCATGTTGCGGTCGCAGTACTGCTCGCTTCACGACCACACGGACAAAGAACTCACCGAGCTCGGCGAGTGCGCGTACGACGAGGGCGGGTACTTCATCATCAACGGAAGGTACGGCCTTGGTCCTTTCACAAAATCCCGCCTCCCTGTTTGCCCATACTCGTCCTGCGAAGGGACTATTACGACCAGAAGGGCGCATTCCCTCGGACTGTTACCCTGACTGTTTACTCATACCAATCCCTCATACACATTACGAAAGACTGACACTTTCTTATATTCATCGTAAAGCGAAAAGGTTTTGATCGCGCAGGAAAAGATGAGCACCAACCACGTGTACGTGTTCGAGAAGAAACAGCCGAGTAAGTACATGTGGATCGCGGAGTGCCGGAGTTCCCCCGAAAGCGGCGCGCGGGCGGCGTCCGCGTGCGTCGCCAGGTTGTTCCACGCCCCTGGCACGAAGGGCGAGCCGGGGGTGATCCGGGTGACCCTGCCCTACATCCGAACCGAGATTCCCCTCTTCGTCGTGTTCCGCGCGCTAGGGTTTGTGGCGGACAAGGACATTTTGGAGCACATCGTTTACGACTTTGGGGATGACGAGATGATGGGTTTGTTAAGACCGAGCATCGAGGAGGCCATGGTGATACAGAGCCAAGCCGTTGCGCTCGATTTCATCGGCAAAAGAGGGAGCGCGGTGGGCGTGACGCGCGAGAAACGAATCAAGTACGCGCGCGAGATTCTGCAAAAGGAGTTGTTGCCGCACGTCGGGGTGGACACGAACTGCGAAACCCGAAAGGCGTATTTCTTGGGGTACATCACGCACCGCCTACTACTGTGCCAGCTGAAACGCAGGAACGAGGACGACCGCGACCACTTTGGGAACAAGCGCATGGACCTGGCGGGCCCCTTAATAGGGATGCTGTTCCGCCAGCTGTTCCGTAAACTCACCAAAGACGTGCGGCTGTATTGCCAGCGGTGCGTGGACAGCGGCAAGGACATCCAGCTCACTTTAGCCGTGAAAGCCAAGACGATAACCTCCGGTTTGAAGTACTCGCTGGCGACCGGGAACTGGGGCGCGCAGGGGGCGCAGGACATCCGCGCTGGCGTGTCGCAAGTGCTGAACCGCCTTTCCTTCTCCTCCACGATTTCGCACCTGCGGCGTTTGAACTCGCCGATTGGTCGAGAGGGCAAGCTGGCGAAACCGCGGCAGTTACACAACTCGCACTGGGGGATGGTTTGTCCCGCGGAGACGCCCGAGGGGCAGGCGGTTGGCTTGGTGAAGAACCTTTCCCTGATGGCGCTCGTGTCCGTTGGGTCACCAAGTGCGCCGCTGCTGGAGTTCCTTGAAGAGTGGACCATGGAAAACCTGGAGGAGATCTCGCCGAGCGTGATTCCCAAGAGCACAAAGATTTTCGTCAACGGCGTGTGGGTCGGTGTTCACCGGGACCCCGCGAACTTGGTCCAGACGTTACGGGGCTTGCGACGAAAGCTTGATATCACTATTGAAGTAGGAGTGGTGCACGACATCCGGCTACAGGAGTTACGGCTGTACACGGACTACGGCCGGTGCATCCGGCCGTTGTTCATCGTGGAGGACCAGCGGCTGGTGATCAAACGGAAAAACATCGAGATGCTTCAAGAAAAAGACGTCACGGGGTACACCTGGAACGACCTGGTCGCGACGGGGTGTATTGAGTACGTTGATACGGAGGAGGAGGAAACCACCATGATCAGCATGACTATCGAGGACTTGGTACAGGCCCGGGCGCTTTCCCTGCTGGACGGGGGCGTGCAGACCCTGTACACGCACTGCGAGATCCACCCGAGCATGATTCTCGGGATCTGCGCGTCCATCATCCCGTTTCCCGATCACAACCAGTCCCCGCGCAACACGTACCAAAGCGCGATGGGGAAACAGGCTATGGGGACGTACATTTCAAACTTTCAAATCAGGATGGACACCCTGGCGTACGTGCTGTTCTACCCGCAGAAACCCTTGGTCACGACCCGCGCGATGGAGCACCTGCACTTCCGCGACCTCCCCGCCGGCGTCAACGTCATAGTGGGCATCATGTGCTACACCGGGTACAACCAGGAGGATAGCGTGATTATGAACCAGTCCTCCATTGACCGCGGGTTGTTCCGGAGCATCTTTTACCGCAGCTTCAAGGATGAGGAGAAGAAACAGGGATCGCTGACCAAGGAAGAGCTTGAACGGCCTTCGCGGGACACCACGCTAGGCATGAAGCACGGCACGTACGACAAGCTCGACGACGACGGGTTGATTTGCCCTGGCACGCGCGTTTCGGGCGAGGACATCATCATCGGCAAAACCTCGCCCCTGGACGAGGACGATCCTTCCTTGATTTCGAAGCGGTTCACGAAACGGGACTGCAGCACCGGGATGAAGAACGCGGAAACGGGGATTATCGACCAGGTGCTGCTCACCACGAACGACCAGGGGTTGCGGTTTGTGAAGATACGGGTGCGAAGCTGCCGCACCCCGCAGGTCGGGGACAAGTTTTCGTCGCGGCACGGCCAGAAAGGAACGATCGGCATGACGTACACGCAGGAGGACATGCCGTTCACGTGCGAAGGGGTTGTGCCTGACATCATTGTCAATCCCCACGCCATTCCGTCGCGCATGACTATTGGGCAGCTCGTGGAGTGCTTGATGGGCAAAGTCGCGGCGATGATGGGCAAGGAAGGCGACGCCACGCCGTTCACGCCGGTGACTGTTCAGAACATCAGCGACATGCTGCACGACTGCGGGTACCAGCGCAAAGGCGAAGAGGTGAGGAACTTTCCCATTTTGCACGTTCCGCCTCCCTGTTTACTGCCCCTTTTTGACTACACTCATTACAAGGAAGTAACTGCTTACAGCACAAGTTGACTGTTACCTGCTCTTTATGGAGTAAAGGTTGAAAGTCACACCACTACTATACCCAATCCCTGATATACGTTACGAAGTACACCCGTGCTCGCGACTCGCGACTGACGCTTTCTTTTTCACCGAATCAGGTAATGTACAACGGCCACACCGGGCGCAAGTTGGAGGCTAAGATATTCTTGGGCCCCACGTACTACCAGCGCCTGAAGCACATGGTGGATGACAAGATCCACAGCCGAGGAAGGGGGCCGGTGCAGATCTTGACGCGGCAGCCCATGGAGGGCCGGTCCCGGGACGGCGGGTTGCGTTTCGGGGAGATGGAGCGCGATTGCATCATCTCGCACGGCGCGTCTGCTTTTTTGAAAGAACGCCTGATGGACCAAAGCGACGCGTATCGGATCCACGTGTGTCAAACCTGCGGCCTCGTCGCCGTTGCGAACTTGAAGAACCAAACCTTCGAGTGCTGCAAGAACCCGTCCGAGCGCACCAAGGTGGTGCAAGTAATGCTCCCCTACGCATGCAAGCTGCTGTTCCAGGAACTCATGTCCATGGCGGTCGCGCCGCGGCTGGTGACGTGAGTTTTTTTTGGAGGTCGAGCGCGATCGATTGACGAAGACATTGCTTTTTGACTCCCTGTGTCTACGACCCACCTTTTGGTGTTTCTCACAAGACCCACCTTTTGGTAGGGGAATACACACGGACATCTCCGCATTACATTAAAAAACTAAAAACAAACATAGACACGAATAGAGAGGGGGGAGTGCGAAGCTTGTAATCGCAAGACGTTCACCGAAATGAATTCGCAGATGTTTTTTTTTTTGTAAATGAATTCGCAGATGTATTCGCAAGTATTCGCGCAAGTATTCGCGCAAGTATTCGCAAGTATTCGCACGTATTCGCACGTATTCGCAGAATTCGCAAGTGTTATAACTCGAACCGATCTCTTCACTGAAAAGACGACCTTCACAAATCAGCATCACCGCCAAGCCACCCGAGTTCATTCGCCCAATTCCACGCATCATCGTTCATCGGGCAGCCGTTCTCGCGCGCCCAGAGGAACACGTCGCGATGTTCTTCATCCGCCGCCATGTGAACCATCGCCTCGTCCCACGGACAGCCGTTTGAGCGCGCCCACTGCAGCACCTCGAGATTTCCGCAACTCGCCGCCCCTGAGCACGTGTTTTTGTTCCACGGGCAGCCGTTCGAGCGCGCCCACTGCAGCACCTCGAGGTGCCCACCCCTCGCCGCAAACTCGCACGTGTCCTCATCCCACGGGCATCCGTTCGCGCGCAACCACTGCATCACCTCCAGGTGCCCACCCTCCGCCGCCCCCGAGCATGTATTTTCGTCCCACGGGCAGCCGTTCGTGCGCAACACCTTCAACTCCTCGAGATTTCCACCCCACGCCGCTGCCTCACAAAGGTTTTCTAGACGAGACAGGCGATCTCCCCGTTGCAGGCGCTGCAACACGCTTAAACATCCGAGCTCTACAGCTTCATACTCATGAATCTCGACAAACTCAAGCCCCGTCGCCGCCACCGCATCGCGCATCGCGCGGCTCACCGCTGGGAGCCGTGCGAGATCTGCGGGGTCGTCGAAATGCTCAGATCTGAGAACGTGAGTGATGACGATGTCGTTGAGGAGGCCGGGGATGGCATCGCCCGCGTTCGCCGCGGTAGCATCGCGGCGCGCGCGCTTTCTCTTACACGCGCGAGTTTCCACACCGAGCGTCGCGTTGGAAGACATCGCGGAGGGTGTGGTGTGCGCGTCGTTGTGCGTCGAGGCTTCCCAGAAAGCGAATCTGATATTCGCAAATTCGCAGAATTTAATCGCAACCGAATCTTCCCTTCGACCACGGCTTGGTCTCAGACCACGGCGCGCGCCGCGGCGGAGGCCGTGATGGCAAAACAGCCGCACGCGGTGGGTGATAAGTCCGCGCGTGCTTCCCGAGATCAACACCGTTGGTGTGGGTTCGACCCGGCGCAGACAAAGTTGGCGATGGCGTTGTTTTGTTTTTTATGGGTTCCCTTGGTTGGATTCCACGAGCACCTCGCCTACCGACTCACGTCGTGGTCGTGCACGTGGCCCGAGCTCGGAGGCTCTTCTTCGTCGCCCGCGACTCACGTCGCGGTGATCGCGGACCCGCAACTCAGTGACTTCACGTCGTACCCGGCCTTCGCAAGGAAAGGCACGTGGACCTTGGGTTTGGTGGAACGAATCTGCGATGCGTACATGCACCGCGCGTTTCGTCACGCGGTGCTCGCGAAAAAACCGGACCACGTGCTGTTCCTGGGCGACTTGCTGGACGGGGGGTGGCAGACCGGTGACCCGGATGTGTTCGACAAGAACGCGAAGCGGTTCGAACGCGTATTCAGATGGCAGGCGGCTGCGGGGGGAGGTCACGGTGATGAAGTATCAGCAGCATCAGCAGCATCATCGCCATCATCCTCATCGCCATCCGCATCCTCATCTGCTCCAAAAAAACACCACCTCTCCGTGCACGGAAACCACGACGTCGGGTACTCGGCGCACGGCGAGAAGTTTCCGTCCATTCAAACCAGGCACGAAAAGCGGTTCGGGGGTTCCAACTACGTTGTTCAAATCGGTGGCGTGGATGTTATTGGGGTCAACGCCATGGCCCTGGACGGGGACGAACACGGACGACAAACGAAAGAAACGTGGAGATTCGTGGATGAAATTGGGAAAAACGAAAAAAACAGACCTCGCGTGTTGGTAACGCACCTGCCTCTTGCCCGAGACTCGTACCACCCAAACTCGTGCGGCCCTGATAGGTTCGGGCCGGTGATCCAGCCGCGTTTTCGGAACTCAAAAAAAATCGGCGGTGTGGAGTACCAGGACTACTTGTCTCCGGAAAGCACAACGCGGTTGCTAAACGCGACGCGGCCCGTGTTGGTGCTCGCCGGCCACGACCACGACCGGTGCGAGTTTGCGCGCGACGTGATTTTTGGGGACGAGTTTGGGGACGGGGACGGGGATGTTACGAAAACTAAGAAACATGGGGAAGATGGGGACGAGGATGGGAGTGATGTGGCAACGGAAACACCAGCTAATACGGATAAGCCACTCAAAGTCACCGAACTCACGTTAGGAACGTTTTCTTGGCTGATGGGAAACCCAAAGCCGAGTTTCACGCTGTTGAGCCTGGTCGGGGATGACGAAAAAAATAAAACTCCTCTCGCGCGCGACGAAAAAAACGCCGCGAAACGACAATTCGTAGCCACGAAAACGTGTGAGCTCCCGGAGCACCTTTCAGGGGTGTGGCGGTACGCGTCCTGCGGGGCGGTTTCCACCTTTTTACTGCTAATACTGCCCTCAATCAGGGTAACCGCGCTGTTCATGCGAAGCGACGGCGCGGCGATTTTCGCGCGAAAAACGGGTGTCGCTGTTTCGGCGCGCGTGTCAAACGGAAAGGTTGGACACATGAAAACCTGGCTCGCGTTGGTAACAACCGCGGCGTGGCGACACTGCGGGCCGTTCGTAGTGCTGGTGTTCGTCGTCCTCAGCGCGATCGGGGGCGGGACGCTTTTGGACCTGGCGAGGGTTTAAAGAAGAAGGAGCGTTTGGTAGATTTAGACGGAAACCGGGAGTAGATTGATTGCGATGGTACACAAAATACGTATGATACTTTTGATATATTTCTTACATGCGCAACTCACTGCGGTGTACGGCTCGCGGAGTAGTCGTAGTCAAACACCGAGGTTTTGGGTGTGTCACCCCCCG
>TARA_B110000902_G_scaffold262593_1_pt1 | contig 10566 bp, 12 predicted proteins | sample TARA_B110000902 | Tara Oceans TARA_B110000902 (sample SAMEA4398009) | marine metagenome | biome: Polar Biome; feature: [SRF] surface water layer (ENVO:00010504); material: water (ENVO:00002006), including particulate matter (ENVO:01000060) such as... | depth 5 m | reverse complement strand
CTCGTTTATGTTTTTAGGCCCAACTGGCGTAGGTAAAACCGAGTTATGTAAAGCCTTGGCAGAGTTTTTATTTGATACTACTGATGCCTTGGTGCGAATTGATATGTCAGAGTTTATGGAAAAACATTCTATTGCTAGGCTAATCGGCGCGCCGCCGGGATATGTGGGTTATGAAGAGGGCGGCTATTTAACTGAGGCAGTGAGACGTAAGCCTTACTCGGTTATCTTGCTAGACGAAATTGAAAAAGCGCATCCCGATGTGTTCAATATTTTGTTGCAAGTTTTGGATGATGGTCGCCTAACCGATGGCCATGGCCGCACAGTGGATTTTAGAAATACCGTCATTGTCATGACATCAAACATGGGTAGCGATGTTATTCAGCAAATGGCTAAGCCTGAAAGCGGTGAGTTGGCTGCTAGTTATGATGAAATGAAGATTGCGGTAATGACGGTGGTAGAGCAGAACTTTAAACCCGAGCTGTTAAACCGTATTGACGAGCTAGTAGTATTTCATCCTTTGCTTGAACAACATATTAAAGAGATTGCTTATATACAGTTAGGTTTATTGCGCCGGCGCTTAGCCGACAGTGAATTGAGCCTAGATGTTAGTGATGATGCTATGGCGGTAATTGTTGCCGCTGGTTATGACAGCGTTTATGGCGCAAGGCCACTAAAACGAGCAATTCAACGCTTAGTTGAAGACCCTCTGGCTAATGGTATCTTAGAGGGCAAATATGCTCCCGGAGATACTATTAAATTGTCGGCAGTAAATGGAGATTTAGGCTTTACTGTATAAGCCGAAGGCAAGCTAAGCCCGATTGACGTCAATCAGGCTTAGCGCATTACTGGCGGAATGTAATCTGCTGCTAAGGTCTTCTTGGGGTGAGATGCGCTTACTTGCCCCATAAAGGGGGCATGAATTGAATAGCCAAGTAAGTCTTGGACTTTATCGCTCATACGAGCGACTTTTTCGGCCGGAATTGCTAAGTAAAAGTTCTCTTGGGTTCTAGCCCATGGCTGACAATATTGATTTGAAAAAGCGCGGCGTGGCGAACGACTATTATTAGGGCCGCCGCGGTGTAGCAGTGTTCCTGCAAAAACTGCACAGCTGCCGGCAGGCATTTCAATACTAATCGTTTGATCAGCTAGATATTTGCCAAACGCATCGTCAATAGCGCCGTCGCCATTGGTATATTCTTGTGCAAGTTTTTCATCGCTCCATTGATGGCTGCTTGGCACAACTTGGGTGCCGCCATTGTCGCTGGTGAAGTCATCGACTGCAACAATGGTTGATAGACTTATCATCGGGCGGGGGCGAGGTAGCATGTAAAACGCGTCATCGGTATGAAATGGTTGTGCGGTTTCCGCCGCTGCAATACTGATCGCTTGGTTGGCGGTGAGTAAAAAATTAGGTAATAAAAATTCAGCGCAAAGGGCCATGATTTTAGGGTCTTCGACTATGTCTTCAAAAACCTTACCACGGCCAACTAATGTGTAAATCCGCTCGGTTTTATGGCCTTCAAAATTATTACGGCCGTTAAAGCTACCAAGTAATTGCACAAGCCTTTGCCTTACTGCAGTCAGTACATCAGGCGAAAGGAAGTTTTCAATGATGGTATAACCTTGCATATTGATGTCCGCCGTTTTTTCCGTAAGCCATGTTTTATCTATAATCATTATACTTTAGGTCCAAGTTTTTATTGAGCAGAGGCGCTAACGGGCAGTATTGATGGTCACTATGAAAGTGTAGCCATACTGTAGGTAATTTTGCCGTCATATTATTAGCGCAGAAAATAAATATAGATAGGCGCTAAATAACTAGCTGGCCGCTACCGTTGTATTACGGCCAGCCGCTTTAGAAGCATACAAAGCATTGTCTGCTTGCGCGATAAGTGTTTCAGGTTCTGTTAGTTTGGTAGGCAGTATTGCCGCAACCCCACAGCTGATAGTTAGTTGCCCGTTTGAGGCTGAACTCTCATGAACAATATTCAGCTTTTGCACAGCTTTATTGATTCGTTGAGCTATTGCCACAGCAAAGTTTAAATCGCTGTTAGGCAATAAAATAGCGAATTCTTCGCCGCCATATCTAGCGACAGTATCGACATTTTCAGGCAGCATATCACTAATGCATTGCGCGACCTTGCGGAGCGCATCATCGCCTTCTAAATGTCCATAGGTATCGTTGTAGGCTTTGAATAAATCTATATCGCATAGTATTAAGGCTAGTTTAGCTCCGCTATGGGTATGTTCTGCCAGCGCATGACGCAGTATTTGATCAAATGCTCGCCTATTTGCAATGCCAGTTAAACCATCAATGCTGGCAAGTTGCGACAACTGTCTGTTGGCTGACTCTAGTTCTTTGGTGCGTAAATTAACTTTTGATTCTAAGGTATGCGCATAATCTTCCAGTTCACAAGACAGGGCTTCTACCTGAGAAAAAGATTTTGCAAAGCGGCGCGACAATGAATAGGACTGAATCAATATAAAAAACAGCATACCCGGTCCGACCAAGTAGATAGGCGTGCTAAGAAGACCTACAGAGACCAGTACATCGTTAATACTAGCTGCAGCCAGTATTATAAAACCAAACAAAAATGCTTTGGCAACTTCACGGTTTTGCTTAACATTTTGAATGAAAACATAACTAGCAAAAAACACGCAAGCAACCAAATATATCTGAAATAAAGGTAAAAACTCGGAGAATATTGCGACAGGTGTCACCATTACAAAACAGCTAAATATCAAACCAAACCATTTACTTATCAGGTGCATCCATTTTGGATAGTCCCCAGGTAATAGGTTAGTAATAAATCCTGCGAAAGCTGGTATAGCGAGCAAGAATGATATGTACTCTAACCTGATAAGCATGGTGAAAGAAATTGCAGGCATTAACTCAAGTAAAAATCAATCATCGGTAGATATTATTCGCAGTAGAATAGCGAGGCAGAACAGGCCTAAATACAAAGGTGTTCGGTCTTGTCGGCGTTGAAAATAGATACTCAGGTGATGAATAGCGATAATGCCAATGCTACAAGCAAGAAATATAACATAGCCCAATGCTAGCTCATTGAGGCTTTGGATAGCACTAATCTCCCCCAGTGTTATATAGTCCCAAAGACCGCCGCGTGGGTAGTTATAGTTAGATACATGAATAACAATGTTTATTTCATTACCGATGTTTTCAGGCAACAATATAACGCCGCTTGCAAATGCTGGTTTAGACATGCTCTGGCTAGTGCCTGTTTCGCCGCCTGAATGCAATAGTTTGCCATTGACATACAAGCGAAACGCTTCGCCAATATCAATTACTTTAAGTGCAAGCTGCGGGGAGTTTTGCGGTAGTGAAACACTTAACTGATAGCTTGCATAACCATGGGCAGGCGCATTTCTGTTGTCGTTAAGCTGGTGACCATCCCATGACTTTGGTACTTCAATAAAGGTGCCGTCTGTTAGTGGTTTTTGTTCTGGCGCAATAAATTTTTGCCAATAAAATTGCCAGTCACCTTCGAGCCTAACCGTCCCGTCTTTATCAAAATCCCAGCTGGTTAAGTTGAGCATGCCTGCGTCAGCTTTAGGTATTGGCATGGCAGTTAACTGTGAACTGAAAAGTATGCAGGCAAAAAACACTAAAAATGCAATGTTGAGCACAGAGTGAAATATCATTATTTGCTTGCAACTGTGATAAAAATTCATTCAATGCCAGTGGCTCTAGATTTTATCTAGGATTGGTCAAGTTATTATGCTGCCAATTGTATGATGTAATCGGTACAATTTCGCTCCTTAGTTTACATAATTAAAGGCATTAGTATGACTGCTGCAATTTATCTTCCACAAATCCTTCGTATTGGGGGCGGTGTCAGTAAAGAATTACCGCAGGCAATGGCTGACTTAGGTGTTAGTCGACCACTTATTATTACCGATCCATTTATTGCTAGTAATGGTTACTTGGACCAATTATATGAAGTGCTTGAGTCAAATGGCATTGAATATGGGGTGTTTTCTGACTGCGTACCTGATCCGACGGTTGAGTCTATTAACGCAGGCCTGGCCGCATGGCAGTCCGGCAACTATGACTGTGCTGTTGGTTTTGGCGGTGGCAGTTCTATGGATTCTGCCAAGGCTATTGCTGTGCTAGCTAAACATGGCGGTACCATGCGTGATTTTAAGGTGCCAAATGCAGTGCCTAAAGGTTTTCCCATTATTGCGGTGCCAACTACCGCCGGCACTGGTTCTGAAGCGACCAGAGCTACCGTAATTACCGACACCGCTACCAATGAAAAAATGCTCTGCATGGGTATTGGCTTGATACCTGAGGCGGCTTTAGTCGATTTTGAATTAACAGTTAGCATGCCTTATCGATTAACCGCCGACACTGCCATTGATAGCCTATGTCATGCCATGGAAGCTTATGTGAGTAAAAAGGCCAATCCGTTTACCGATAATATTGCGTTAACGGCGATGGCAGTAATTGCGAAAAATGTGCGCGCTGCGTGTGAACAGCCCGCTAATGTTGATGCCCGTGAAAAGCTCATGCTCGCTGCTACCCAAGCTGGCATCGCCTTTTCAAATTCATCGGTTACTTTAATTCACGGTATGAGTAGGCCCATAGGAGCGTTTTACCATGTGCCCCATGGGTTGAGTAACGCCATGTTAATGCCTGCCGTTACTGAATATTCTCTGCCGGGTGCAACTAAGCGCTATGCTGATTGTGCTAGAGTTATGGACCTAGCTAGCAATACAGACAGCGATACTGGCGCGGGTGTTAAGTTATTGGATGGCTTGTACAAGCTGAATGAAGATTTAGCTGTACCAACACCAAAAGGGTTTGGCATTGATGCTGATGATTACCATGGCAACTTACAAATAATGGCAGAGCAGGCGCTGGCTTCTGGATCACCCAATAACAATCCATTAGTGCCAACGGCTGATGAAATAATTAGTTTGTATCAAAAAGTATATTAAGAGGTAGCACATGAGTTCTCTGCAGGATCAATTATTAAAAGCGGGTTTGGTCGATAAAAAAAAGGCCAATAAAGCGAGCAAAGAAAAACGTAAAAGCCAAAAGCTGCAAAATAAATCCAAACAAATTGTAGTCGATGAAACGAAAGAAGCCGCCGCCACGGTTCGTACTGAAAAATTTGAGCGCGACAAACAGCTTAATGAACAGCGTGAAATAGCTGCCGAAGTAAAAGCGGTCGCCGCGCAAATAAAACAGTTAATAACAATGAATCGTCAGCCAAAAGGCGAGGGTGCCGACGTGGTTGGTTATAACTTTACTGACGGCAAACATATTAAAAAGATTTACGTTGCACCGCTGACTTTAAAACAATTAGCCAACGGGCGTTTAGCTATAGTTAAATTAGCCGCTGGGTATGAGTTGGTGCCAGCTGTTGTGGCAGACAAAATAAGCCAGCGCGACGGCTCAGTCGTTTTGTCACAGCAGGTCGCTACTAGCGAGCCAGAAGAGGATGATCCTTATGCTGATTATCAAATCCCAGATGATCTAATGTGGTAGAGCCAGCGCAGTCTTGCTGCTGAGCTATTGTTCACGGCGAATAATATTTAGATATCGCTAATCGCTATTAAACCCCAGGTCTACTGTCTACCATAATTTTGTCGAGGGATTTTTGAGCTTGTTTGGGGTTTGTTAAGTCTTTTACCTCAAGCATTTCACATTCGTCTGCAATCATCTGATTAATAGTAACTGGGTAATGTTTACAGTCTTCGGGTCGGTCATGATAAATATCACAGATATATTTTTTTTGGTCTGGTAACTGTCGCAGCCACGGACAGCGCTTTAATTGTTTACCTGTCTCCGGGCTTATCCAGATATTGCCATCGCTAACATAGCGGAATATATCAGGTCTAAAAATTTCCCAAAATTCTATCTCACTGGTTAAAGCTGATAACCCTCCGTCACTATAATTTTCACAACATTTACCGCATTGATTACATTCTTTCACAGCATCGACTCTGAGTTTTTATAAAGTAATAAAGTAGACTGTTAGCAATCATTCATGTCACAGTTCATTGCTAGAATAGCTTATAAATTTTATCCTAGCTCGCTTCTTTTAGATCCACATAAAGAGCAATGTACGGAAATCGAAAGCCAGCGCAACGATTATCAACATACTTGCCCATGCTAGCCAGCCAATATAGACCCAGTCGAAAATATTGTTGGCCTGAGGCGAGAATGAAAGTTTTTTGGCTGAGCGCCATGTAGCCCATAGTATTGGCGGCCAGAATAGTATGTGTACGTAGGTGCCAATGGCCGTTCTGCTTTCCTCAGGAAATACTATTTTACCTATAACCAGCCCTAAGATATTCAGTAGTAAGGCCGCAAAAATCCATCGAGCACCTACTTTAGAATAGGCGAAAAATATTCCAGCGAAAAAGGACGCAGCCATTACCTTCATCCAGATTTGAACACCCTGTGGGTATGTGTTGGCTTCACTCTGGAGTGCTATGGCGGCTTCTCGAGCAAGCTCTAGCATGGGGTTATCAACCTTTTTGTTGATGAATGTAATGGTAGAGTTTTATTTTAGCTAGCTCTAATTAATCAAACAATGAAGCGATAGAGCGAATAGCTACTTCGATGATACTCTCTTTAATATATTTCATATTTGACGAGAATTGTCAGTCTAATTAAATATCCCTTGAAGCTGTATAAAAAGTAATCTACTCCATTACCTGCGCAACATAGGCCACTGTAAATGCCGCTTCTTGAAATACTTTTAAGCCGGTATTTGCAAATAAGATAGGGATAGTATTTGCCGCTAAAGTAGATTTAATTTGCGCTGGTGAAAGTACATTTACATCTGCCTCGGTAATTAATTGTATTGCCGCCTCTAGCTTAAAGCTGATTGCGCCACCGGCGAATTTCCCTTTTGGCATTCGCCCTTTTATCGCCACCTTATCTATCTTGTAGTCGGCAATCAGTTTGGTAAACGCAAATTGGAACTGCTGTAGGTCTTTGCGGGTGTGGTCTTTCGGCAGCGTCAGTTTTCGCACTCTGCAATCTGGCAAAGCAAACTGTTGATTGTTTAAATCAAGTAAACAAATAACGGCGTCATTAGCCGCCAGATCAACACCTAAAACTTTCATTTATATTCCTTTCTAGAGACACTTATATCGTATTTTTTTGCATTATCTATTTATATATAAAAATAGAACCGGAACTATTCTAGTTATACTGTCATTAGTTGGTCTGGTTATTATAGGCTACTATAAATACTAATTTCTAACATACCTATGTTTATCATTATTAGCTGCTGTATAGCAACTAACAATCTAGCCTTCTAATAGCGTTTCAAGTAGTTCGTCTATTTCTGTCTTGAGGTTTTTGTCTTCAATTTTGTTCGCACTTATTTTCGCATCTTGGAGATTTTTTATGGCCGCATCAGTTTGACCTAATTCAATTTGCAATGTGGCCATTGAGAATGCAACTGATGACATATGGTCTTTCGAATTAATGGCTATAGATTTTTCTAGAGCTTTGGCGTAGCCAGCCACCGCATCGTCTAATTCTTCTGTGAAGTCAGCAAGAGTTTCCCACTGCACTGGGTGGTCTTTTTCAGTGTTTTCATTATCAATGCAAATGCTCATTAGTTCACTATATAGCGTGTCGAATGTCAGCCTGTCATCTTTTCTAGCGGCTGTCATAAGCGCTTCCGCTAGGCTATGGACAGCCTTGTATATTTTAGTATTCATCATTGTTTGTTACCTTCTGTACTAAAAAATTAATAAATCTATTGACTAGTTAGATGGTAACTTTTTCTTTTTATCATACCGGCATCCATTAGCTTGTGATAGAAAGTCAGCTAGTTTAAATCTACCGCATATTTTTTAAGTAGCTCCATTGGCACAATTTCTAAAGCTTTGATATGCGTACTTTTAAGATGCAGTCTCGGCGCCATGCCGTTTTTCTCCGCCTCTAGCCATCGCCCAGCACATACACACCAACTATCTCCAGCCTTCAACCCTTTAAAACCAAATTCAGGTACAGGGGTAGACAGATCATTCCCTCTAAAGCGGGTGTACTCTAAAAATTCGGTCGACGTTTCAATGCAAACTGTATGAGAACCAACGTCACCTTTACAAGTATTACAGTTACCATCTCGGTAAAATCCGGTAACTGGATCTGTTCCACAGATTGCTAACTTCTCACCAAATACGTTAATTGACTCATCCATTTCCATTGTTGTAAACCCTTTGATTGATGACTAACAGAACGCTAACAGTTTACAGAGTCCTAAAAGGGGACGCATTTATTTTCAATATATTTTTACGTCGCCGACCTCGTCTCAAAATAAATGCGTCCCCTTTAATTCCTTTCCATTGTACAAAAAGCAACCATTATGACCCCTTTAATTGCGTTACGCCCCATATATTTCACCTCTTTCTTCAAGCTGTGTTAGGTAGACGCGGACATCAAATTCGATTTGATGATAGTCAGGCAGCATGTGTAAACAAAGATGATAAAACGCTTTGTTATGATCTTTCACTTTTAAGTGTGCTAGTTCATGCACCACTATCATATTCAAAAATTCCTCTGGGGTGTTTTTGAATAATGTACTGACCCGTAATTCATTTTTACTTTTAAGTTTGGCGCCCTGAATACGTGAGACATATGTGTGTAGCCCTAAGGCGTTGTTAACTATATGTATCTTTTTGTCAAAGCATATTTTACTGAGTGGAGACGATCGCCGCATAAATCGATTTTTCAATTCCATTACGTGATCACGTAAACCATTGTCATTCGTTATTTTGTGGGTGCTAGGATATTTTTTTAGTAAAAACGCGCTCAGAGTGTCGTGCTCAAGCATTGCACCAATTTGTTGTTGTAAATTGGGGTGATAGGCTGACAGATATTTTAGAGTGGGCAAGGTGATTAATACCATAACGACAATATTTACCTAGTTTATCTTCTCTTGATTGCGCCCACCATAGCGGCATGGGTTTTTGGCTAGTTGCTGGAAGGTTTGGCCCTTAATTTACCCCTCTAATTAAGGGGTTTAATTGTTGATCTATTTGTTCATTTTTCAATCCTTACATACTGTCTAGTTATCGCTCTTTGAGTTCTCTGTTAAAGCATTGAAATCTGGGTGATCTTTTAAGTTTGCGAAATACGACTCTGTTAATAACTCGTCTTGCAGCGGTTTTGAAAGCTCAAGTGCTTTCTGAATATTTAGAATAGCTTCACTATAATTCTCTAGCTTTGCCTCTGCACAGGCCTTCTGCCAATAAGCCATAGCGTATTCGCTGTCGTTTTCCAACGCTTGATTGGCTAATGACAAAGCCCAAGAATCCTCATCTAGATCTAACAGTGTATCTGCTTTGTAAGTTAAGGCCTCAACGTCATTGGGCATTACTTCTAAAATTTGATCATAAATTTGTATTTTTTCTTGTTCACTTTTTTCAAGACCAGCCCTCATCCATAATGAATGAACAAGCGTGTTATCAGAGATGCCTTGTTGTGCCGCTACAATTTGTTCAGAGCGTTCTTTTAGCGCTATTTCTATAGTATTAAGTCGTTTTTCATACTCTAGAGTAAGTGCATCAACTCTCTTTTCCGTTATTGATTCAACATTGTCTTTTATGTCTTTCAATGATTTCCAACCGAGCAGCACGAGCAGAGAAGCTGCAGCGGTCATGATGTAAAAAATATTACTGGTGGTGTCCGCTGTGTATCTTAGTGCTCTATCTGAAGATTCCAGTTTTGCCGCTGCTACCTTTTCTGTTACCTCTGCTTTCATCGCCTGTTGGCCCTGACGCAGCTGCTTTAGCTCATCCAGAATATATCTCTCTATAAAGGGTTTATATAAAGGCGCCTTTATTTGCTCTTCTTCAATATTAGTCGGACTATTAGCCTGAGCCTGAGCCTGAGCCTGAGCCTGAAATAGGCCACTACCCATAATGATAAAACACACTGCAGCAACTGATCGAACACTTAAGGTCATCATATCAATCTAGCTCTCTCTTCTTATGTATAGCGTTGGCGAAAAATAGCGGGCGGATGGTTTGGTTTTAGTCAATTTGTTCGTTTTATAATCCTTCGGCCCTATTAATCATGCAAATAGTAAATCAGATATGAGTTGATAGGAACTGGTTAAAAAATAATTCCACCGTCCCCGTTAATTATGCTGCTCTTTAATTATACTCTGACAGCGTGTAACAGTGTACGGTTGCACCAGTGTAGTGGGGAAGTAACTGATAATAATAGTTAACAGAAGGGGTTCTACATGTCGGTGGTTAACAGCAAGTTAAGGCGTAATGCCTCATGCACACTGGGCGTTATTATTCTAAGTACTGGCGCAGTAACTCATGCCGACACTGTCGATGACCCTTATCGCAGTAGCAATCGCAACCCATTGGTTCAAGTCTTTGGTCTACCGGCAACCCTTAGTGGCAATATTAATAGCGCTGGTAGCTTCAGTGGGGCTGTTAACGTAGACGCCAGTAATTCTTTCTCAGCCAATACTGACAGCGGCGAAACTATATCGTTAGACGGAGAGACTTATCGCGTTAATTTACATGGGCGCTATGGCTTGTTCGACAATCTAGAAG
>TARA_B110000902_G_scaffold253514_1_pt1 | contig 10615 bp, 10 predicted proteins | sample TARA_B110000902 | Tara Oceans TARA_B110000902 (sample SAMEA4398009) | marine metagenome | biome: Polar Biome; feature: [SRF] surface water layer (ENVO:00010504); material: water (ENVO:00002006), including particulate matter (ENVO:01000060) such as... | depth 5 m | reverse complement strand
AGTTAAGTAATAATTTAGTACATAAAATAGATGAGTAAAAATTTTGCATTAATCGGAGCGGCAGGTTATATTGCTCCCAGGCATATGAAAGCGATTAAAGAAACAGGAAATGACTTAATAGCTGCTCTAGATCCTTATGATGGGATTGGTGTTATGGATAGTAATTTTCCACAAGCTAATTTCTTCACTGAGTTTGAAAGGTTTGATAGATTTGTTGATAAGTGGCATAGAAATAGTGGGAAAAGCATAGATTTTATTTCAGTTTGTTCGCCTAACTATTTACACGATTCTCATATTCGATTTGGTTTAAAGAGTGGGGCAGATGTAATATGTGAAAAACCAATTGTCTTAAACCCTTGGAATATTGATCAGCTAAAAATTATTGAAAAAGAGACTGAAAAAAAAGTATTTAATATACTTCAACTAAGACTCCATCCATCAATAATTGCTTTAAAAGAAAAAGTAAATCGAGAATTAGAGCATAACCCAAATAAAATATATGATATTGATTTAACTTATTTAACTTCTAGAGGAAAGTGGTACTTTGTTTCTTGGAAAGGTGATGAACAGAAATCAGGCGGTATTGCATCCAATATAGGTGTTCATTTTTATGATATGCTTTGTTGGATATTTGGAGATGTAAAAGAAAATATTGTTCATTTAAAAACTCCTGATGCAAATGCAGGTAGTTTTGTTTTAAAAAATGCAAACGTTAGATGGTTTTTGTCAGTTAATTATAATCATATACCAAATGATGTAAAAAAAAGAGGATTAACGACATATAGATCTATTTTGATAGATGGTGAAGAGATAGAATTTAGTGGAGGTTTTACCGATCTTCACACCAGAAGTTACCAAGAAATTTTGGCTGGAAATGGTTTTGGGCTTGATGAAGCATATGGATCCATAAATACAGTGTCTACTATCAGAAACCTTGATCCTATTGGGTTAAAAGGTGAATATCATCCATTTTGCAAAAAAATATAATTTTTTAAAATGTTTAAAAATTTATTAAATTCAAAATCATTTCTTGGTAATGTATTAAAAATTGCAAGTGGAACCTTGCTTGCTCAATCATTAGGTTATCTGTTTTTACCATTTATCACAAGATTATATACTCCAGAAAACTTTGGTGAGTTTGGTATATTTATGGCTATGTTCGGGTTAATTTCTCCATTGCTTGGCGGTAAATTTGAAGTAGCATTGGTCCTTGAAAAGGATAAAATACAGAAGATGAATTTATACTTGTTAAGCGCAATTATAACTCTATTTATTGGTGTAATTTTATTTTTTATTTTTTTATTTTTTAGAGATAATATTATCAGTATTTTGAGTTTATCCATTAATCAAGATTTATTACTCATTTTACCTGCTTCATTATTATTCTTTGGACTTTATCAAGCAAATAGATTTTTTCTAGTTTCATATAATTATTTTGGCGTAATATCCAAAATGATTGTACTTGAAAAAATAGTTAATTTGACTAGTAAAATTACAATAGGGTTTTTTAAACCAAGTAGTTTAGGACTTATTGGTTCAGATCTTTTAGGTAAAATAGTTGCTGTTTCTTATACTTCATTTACTATAATTCGAAAAAAACTATATGTTTCTTCACTTAAAAAATTTAATAAATATGAAGTTCTAAGATTATTTAAAAAATATAGAAAATTTCCAACCTATGAATTAATGGGTGATTGGTTTGGCTCAATTAGCAATCAAATACCTCTATTAATCATGGCCTTTTACTTTAATAGTTTAATTTTAGGTTATTATGTTTTTGCAAATAGTATATTAAAAAGTGTAATAACACTTACATCTAAAAATTTTGGCTCTGTTTACTACAGAAAGATTTCTGAAATTAATGAAATAGAAAGAAAACCTTTTACATCAAAGTTAATTAATAATTTGAGTGCTTTTGGAGTTTTACCATTTATAATAATTGCCATTGGTGCTCCAGAAATATTTTCTTTTGTCTTTGGGAAAAATTGGCTTAACGCAGGTATTTATGCGCAAATTATGTCTCCTTATTTAATGATTTTTTTCTTTTTAAAACCTATTAATAGTTTATATAGAGTGTATAATCAACAAGATAAATTATTATATTTTAACATTGTAAATTTTATTGTTTTTAGTTTGGTTATAATTTTAGGTGGTTTAAAGAAAGATCCCACATTAACTATAATTTTAGTTTCTATAAGCGGTGTATTTGTATATGGATGGATATTTTTTTGGATTTTACAAAAAATGAAAATTACTTTTTTTCATGTAATTAATTTAATAAAAAAATATTTAGTGATAAGTTTTGTATTCTTATTGATACCATTATTAATTAAAATATTTAATAATAATGAGAATTATTTCTTACTTTCTTTGTTATTATTCTCAGTTGGATATTACTTATATTTATTTGTTTACGAGTACAATAGAATAAAAATCATTTAAAAAAAAATGAAAAACCACAATAGTATAAATATAGGTTTTATTGGAGATGTAGCATTTACAGGAATCTTTTCAAAAGCATTAATTTAATATGATAATTAGATTTTGTTATAAAATAATTGCAACAATAGTTAAACGTTGTATTGCTATTGAAAAAAAGCAACAAAACATTTCTTTAAAAACATTAATTTTAAGTAATGGGGGGAAATTAGGTGAAGATGTGAAATTTGGTCATAATGTTATAATTTCAGGGACCAATAATATTTCAATTGGCAACAATGTCCATATTGGAACAGGATGTTTTATTCGTTCAGAAGGGGGTCTTACTATTGGAGATAATGTGATTCTTTCGCGTAATATAGTATTGTATACAAGTAGTCATAATTATAAAGGGGATTTGTTACCTTTTGATAGTAATAATATTAATAAAGCTGTAATAATTGAAGATAATGTATGGGTTGGAATGAACGTTACTATTGCTCCAGGTACAATTATTAGAGAAGGTGCTATCATAGGACTAGGAAGCAGAATTTATGGAGAGATTCCAACTCGAGCAATTGTAGGGAGTAACGGTAATATTATTGGTTATAGAGATGCAAATCATTATAAAAATTTAAAAACTTTAAAAAAATTTTGTAAAGAAGATGGGAAAGAATATCACCAGTAATAATAAACCACTAGTAAGTGTTTTAATTGGATCATTTAATAGAGAGAAATTAATACGAAGGTGTTTAGACAGTATTTTAAATCAAACTTATGAAAATATTGAGATAATTGTCGTTGATGATGCTTCTTCGGATAATACTATAAGTGTTTTAGAAAAATATGTAAATAATTACCCCAATCAAATACAGTTTATTAGAAATGAAACAAATAAAGGCATAGCTTATAACAGTAATTTATCATATTCACTCGCTAAAGGTGATTATTTTGCTTTAATTGGAGATGATGATGAATGGCATGATAAGGATAAAATATCTAAACAATTAAATGTATTTGAAAAGAACAGTAAATTAGGAATTGTATCTACTTATTGGAATGATGTGAAGAATGGTCAAATCGTAAAGAAACATGAACCTATAATTGATAAAGATTATTTAGGTCAAATACTTAGAGGTAACGGTATTTATTGTGGATCGACTGTTTTAATTTCTAAAAATGCTTGGGAATCAGTAAATGGTTTTGATGAATCTATTCCTAGAGGAACTGACTCTGATTTGTTTCGGTCTATAATTGCAAAAGGTTATGCAACAAAAATAATAAAATCTTTTTCTGCCAATATTTATATTGATGATCATATTAGAATGACACCTACTAAATCAATTCAAGCTTTTAAAAAAGATATACTTTCAAATGAAATTTGTTTATTCAAGTTTAAAGAAGAGTTTAAGGTGCATAAAAGAGCAAAAAGAGCAAGAAAAAAAACCCTCATAAAAAAATATCTTAGGCTACTAATTAAAGAACCTCAATTTTATACTATTATTAGATTTATTAAAGGAATGAGATTATGAATACTAATTTAATAACTGTATGCGTAACTACTTTCAACAGAAAAGAAAAACTTATGTTTACAATACAATCAATTTTATCACAAACGTATACAAACTTTGAGATAATTATTATTGATGATTGTTCAACAGATGGGACTCAGTTATTTGTTGAAAATATTATTTTAATGCTTGATAAAAGAATAAAATATATCAAACATATTGTTAATAAAGGGTTAGCTACAGCAAGAAATACTGCAATAAATACTGCAAAAGGCAAATATTTTACCTTTTGTGATGACGATGATGTTTGGTCAAATAATTTTTTAGAAATTTTTTCAGAAAGTGCTGAAAATTATGATGATACATATTCATTTTGCTCAAGTATAATTTCAAGGGACACTAAAGTTAAGGCAATTAGTTCATCATTTAAAGATTTTATATTACTGGGATACACTCCTCCTGTAGCTAGTCAGTTTTATCATACTAAAACATTAAAAGAGTTAGGAGGTTACGATTCAGATATAACTAGTGGTGTTGATCACGATTTATGGTTAACACTTGGTTTCAAAAGCTATAATTTATTATGGTTAAATACAGATTTAGTAACTGTAAATCAAGATGAGACAGAAGATAGAATGACTTTTAATGTTGATAAACGTGTCAGTGGCATTAAAAAATCAATGAAAATTTGGAAAAACAGAATTGGGAATAATTTTGGGGAGCGCTTTTTTTCTTTTTTTGAAAAAAATTATCAATACAACACATATAAAAAATATATATTACTGTCCTTAAAAAACAAAGATTACTCAAAAACTTTCTCTTATTTGGTAGTATTACCAAAACAATTATTTTTATTGGATATTAAAAGATATTTTAATAGAAAGTTTAAAAATGAAGAGACATTAATACACCCTACTTTTACAAAATGTATTAAAGAAACAAAGCTAATTATTCGTAGGATTGAAATAACAAGAAAATGAGTATCCTAAATTTAAAAAAAAGAGAAGTAGTAGATTACTCTTTAATGTTTTTATTGATTTCTATATCTGGAAACCCCTTTTTTTCTGGAAAAATAATAGCAGCTTGTGTATTTTTTTATGCATTTTATTTATTTATTAAAAGAAAAAATAAATTTAATAAAGAATTTTCTGTGTTATTTTTATTTTTAGTGATAGTTACAATTCTACAGTCCTTTAAGTTTAATTTTTTTCCGATTATAACATTATCTGGTGTTTATATCAGGGTTTTAACTGCATATTTTGTAGTCAAGGTAGTAGGCTTTAGATTTATTAGTTATTATATAAATATTTTATACTTTATTGCTGTCACATCCCTCATTTTCTATTTAATAAGTAATATTTCGATTAATATTTTAATTCCTTTTTCAGTAAATACTTCAAATATTGAAAGTGTATACCCACGTTTTAGCGTATTTGGTGTTTTTACATATATTAAAGATTTTACTATTAGAAATTCAGGACCTTTTTGGGAACCTGGTGCTTTTTCTGGATATTTAATTTTAGCTTTCATATTTAATTTTTTCTCTCATTTAAAGAATAAAAAAAAAATCAGATTATTATTGCTTATTTCAATAATAACAACAATGTCTACAACGGGTTATATAGCTGTTTTTGTGTTTTATTTATTTTCAATTCAAAAAAAAATAAAAAGTACACTCCTTAAATTTTTTGTTTTTGCTATTTTATTATTTGCAGGCTTTTTTGCTTTTAGCCAAATTAATTTTTTAGGAAACAAAATTGACAAACAAATATCAAATACAAAACAAATTCAAGATCTTGAGACTAGTGGTTCAGGAAGATTTTTAAGTTATTTAAAAGATGTTAAAGATTTTGAAGGACATGAATTTATTGGTCGTGGTTTTCATTCGGAAACAAGATTTTTATATAAAATTGAAAATCAAATAAGAACAGTAGGTCTAACAGACATTATTGTAAAAATGGGCTTACCTTTTATTTTATTTATGTTTTTCATGTTTTATGAATCTCTAAGAAGTTTTCTGTTTTTTCATAATTATAATGAACAAATATTTGTTTTTACTTTATTTCTGACTTTTTTAATTTTATTAACTTCGGAAGTTTATTTTAATTATTCATTATTTTGGGCCTTTTTATTTTTAAAATTCATTTATCCAAGTAAAAAAAGTCTTTTAAAGTATAATTTAAATCAAACAAATAAGTTAAAATGAATATTGCAATATTATTAACTTGTCATAATAGAAAAGAACAAACAATTCATTGTTTAGAAGCTCTACATTGTTCTAATTTTCCAATCGGTTTTGATTTTCAGGTATACCTTGTTGATGATGGTTCTTCAGATGGAACTTCAAACGCTATATTAGAGATTTTCCCAACTGTTAATATTATAAAGGGTAATGGTAATTTATATTGGAATCAAGGTATGCGTTTAGCATGGAATTCAGCACTGACAGGAGTAACACCTGATTTTTTTTTATGGTTAAATGATGATACATATATAGACGAAAATGCCGTTCTACACCTCTTTGAGTGCTACAATGAGTATATTTCCATGAATTCTATGGAAGCTATCATTGTAGGTAGTTGTAGAGATAGAGTTGATCAAGATAAATACTCTTACGGTTTAAGAAAAAATCATGTTAAAATAATTCCTAATGGTAAGATTCAAAACGGAAATTTGCTAAACGGTAATTTAGTTTTAATATCAAAAGCTGTATATACTCAATTAGGTATTTTGTCTAATAGTTATACTCATGCGATGGGTGATCATGACTATGGTTTAAGAGCTCTTGAGAATGGAATTGAATTAATTACATCAAAAACATATATAGCTACCTGTGCCTCTAACATTGGTTTACCAAAATGGTGTGACCCTAAGATAGGTTTTCTAGATCGTTGGATTGCTTTGCACACCCCCTTAGGTTTAAATATTAATGAGTATAAAGTGTTCAGAAAACGATTTTGGCCGAAAAATTACATAACATCTATTTTAAAAGTATATTTAAAATGTTTGGTTCCTAGTATTTATAATAAAATCTCAAGTAATGCAAACTAATTTGGCACCAGTATGTTTATTTGTTTATAATCGTCTTGAGGAAACAAAACAAACAATTAAAGCACTTCAAAATAATTTTTTGGCTCCGAAAAGTCATTTGTATATTTTTTCTGACGGATCCAAAAATGAGAATAGTAGAAGTAAAGTACAGGCTGTAAGAAATTATATTCATAGTATAAAAGGATTTAAGAATGTACATGTTTTTGAATCCAGAACAAATAAGGGTTTAGCCACTTCCATTATAGATGGTGTAACTAAAATTATCAATGATTATGATCGTGTTATTGTTCTAGAGGATGATTTAATTACAACCCCCAATTTTTTAAACTTTATCAACCAGGCTTTAGAATTTTATGAATTTGATAAAAAAATTCAATCTGTTAATGGTTTTTCTTTGGATTTAAAGTCTACTATAAAATATGAAAAAGATGTTTTTTTTATGGATAGAACATATTCTTGGGGTTGGGCAACTTGGAAAAATAAATGGGAATTGTGTGAATTTGATGAAAAACATATAAGGAGTTCTTTGAATACTAATAATATTAAGGAATTTAAAAAATATTTTGGTGAAGATATTTTTAGAATGTTATTATCATCATTAAATGGGGTTAATGATTCGTGGTATGTGCGTTGGGTTTATTCTCATTTTATTAATTCTCATTTTTCAGTCTATCCTGTTGAATCTAAAGTTTTTAATATCGGCTATGGCACTAATGCAACACATTGTACAACAATAGACGTTTTAGAGACAAGACATGATAGTTCTTTTAAAGTTAATTTTATAATGGATAAAAATATTCATGTAAATAAGAAATTAAGAAAAGAATTTCTTAATTATTTCACATACTTTTACAAATTAATTTATCGCATTAAATTATTAAAAAATTCCGCAACAAGAAAATTACTTTATCTTGATATTAAACAAAAAATGAACAAAAATTAAAATTTATCCGAGATTTATTTTTTTAAAAAAACTAAGTAATTTCTTTCTAAGTAGATTTAAATATAGAAATCTCACTATAGTCTCAAATTTCTATGCCGGAAGAGGTGTTGCTTTTTGAGCGATAAATTTAATAATTATTGGAGATAATTTCTACATAGGTAGGTATTCTCAAATTGAGTGTGATGCAGAAATAGGTAACAATGTAATTCTCGGCAATTACGTTGCCTTGGTTGGAAAATTTGATCATCATTTTCAATAAATTGGTATTCCAACAAGGCTAACTTCTCAAATTCGTGATAAAGATTATACTTGGAAAGGAATTAATTCAAAGGTTATAGTTGAAGACGACGTATGGATTGGCTTTGGAGCAATTATTTTATCAGGTGTTAAAATTGGGAGAGGTTCTATAATTGCTGCTGGTTCTTTAGTAACAAAAGATGTAGTGCCTTACGAAATAGTCGGGGGTAATCCTGCAAGAAGAATTACAGAACGCTTTACACCTGAAGAAATTTACACACATGAATTAAAATTATATAGAAAAACATATCCGTAAAACGACATTTATATGAATCTTGATATGACTGCCTTTTTTTTGATATATAAAAATAGATGTGTTAATGTTACATTCACTAAAACTTATATAGTATTTAATAAAAATTAATGTTTATACGTTGTACATGTTAGATCCAAAACTTCAAAAATATAAACGACAAGAATATGTGAAACCAAAAATAATTGGGTTTGCTGACTTTAATTTTTTTGCGCAAAGTTTAACAAATGTTGAATTTAATGCATCTTTAGATTGTTACGATAAGATTTTTTGCGACGGTTTTTGGATCTACCTTCTTTTGAGAGTTAAATCATATGATGTTGTTTACAAACCTGGACCTACCTTTTTTAACGATAAAGTTTTAGGTTTGAAGAAAATGGTAATTTTATCAAAATATGAAAAGGATGATATTGATGATATCGGTTTAAGCGCTTCTTTTTCGAATGTTGAGTTCATTAAGCTTCCTTATAAAAACAATGTTTTGGAATTTGATTATTTTAGCATTTCAAAATTGGTAAAAGATAAAAGGCATATTTTTATTTCACTCGGATGCCCTAAACAAGAAATTTTTACTAGTCAATTATCTAGACATCTTAAGAATAATCCATATATCTATACTGTAGGTGCGGCAATTGATTTTTTTACAGGTAATGAAAAACGTGCTCCACAGTTAATAAGATTCATAAGAATGGAATATCTTTGGAGATTGTCCGCAAATTTTAAAAAACAAATTGTTAAATGGAAGAAAATACCGGTAGTTCTAGTTTGGTTTATAAAGAAATAGTGTCTGAGGACATATTTCAAATTTCAAGCTTTTTAAACAAATCATTTAATTCAAAAAAGTTCACCCATACTTACTTGCAGAATATTTATTTTAAACACGATAGCGTAATTGGTTACAATATATTTAAAGGGGAAAATATTATCGCACATTATTGTGTTATTAGAAGAAATTACTTTTTTGATTCCACTACTGTTAATGTTGGATGGAGTATCAATACAGCAGTAGCAAAAGAATTTCGGGGTAGTGGTTTTTTTAAAGAGTTAGCTACAAGGACCTATGAGCTATGTAAATTAAAAGGAATACAAGTTATTGTTGGTGTAGCAAACCGAAAGTCAACAAGATTATTTCTTGAAAAATTAGGTTTTGTAGATAAGGGTAACATTCGTTGGAATTTAGATTTTTTATGTATTTACAGAAAAAGAATAATATTTCCACAAGACTTTAATCACACATTTACTAGCACTAATAGATTGTTCGGTAATAGGTATTTGTCAACTCTACCATTTTTAAAGGTTTATAGTACAAAAAAATATTCGATCTTAAGTTTATACACAACAAGTCGTATTTCAAAATTTCGTTTAGGAATTCAACTACCTCAAAACTGGTTCCCTTCAAATTGGCAGGTTATTGCTCTAAATTTATATCAAGATAATGATATGATAACTAGGTTTGTAAAATATTTCACTATAGATATCCTTGAGAGCGACACCTTTTAAATATATTAATACTTTTTATATGACAATCTTTAATTCATACTATTCTTTAAAATGAATATACTTACATTTGACATCGAGGAGTGGTTCCATATTTTAGATAATAATTCAACAAAGAATGAAAAAGATTGGGTTAATTATGAATCTAGAATTCATAGCAATATGGCTAAAATATACCATATATTAGACGCAACAAATTCAAAAGCATCGTTTTTTGTACTGGGTTGGATTGCTGAAAAATATCCTGAATTGATCCGTGAAATATGCGATAGAGGTCATGAAATTGGAAGTCATACCCATTTACATCAACTAGTGTATGAACAAGATAGAAATATATTTTATCAAGATGTTGATCGTTCTATAAAAACACTTGAAGATGTTACTGGAAAAAAAGTTAAAATGTTTCGAGCACCAGGCTTTTCAATAACCGAAACTAATAAATGGGCTTTTGAAGTTTTATATGAATTGGGTATAGAGATTGATTCTTCAGTATTTCCAGCCCGGAGATCTCACGGGGGATTTGCAAAGTATGGTACAGCAGAGCCGTCAATATTAAATTACAATGGAGCCCAATTAAAAGAATTTCCTATAAATGCATATAGCGTACTAACCAAACCAATAATATTTTCTGGAGGAGGTTATTTT
>TARA_B110000902_G_scaffold259132_2_pt1 | contig 10632 bp, 10 predicted proteins | sample TARA_B110000902 | Tara Oceans TARA_B110000902 (sample SAMEA4398009) | marine metagenome | biome: Polar Biome; feature: [SRF] surface water layer (ENVO:00010504); material: water (ENVO:00002006), including particulate matter (ENVO:01000060) such as... | depth 5 m | reverse complement strand
TGTCTGGTACGAAATCACTATTGACGTCTGCATTAAACACAACATTGTCAGTTGCATCGTCACCAATAGCGATACTACCACTTGCGCCTGCTTTTAGTGTAGCAATGCCGTCCACAGTAAGTGTACCGTCTATTTGAACATTTCCTGCAAACGTGGAGTTACCACTTGCATCTATACTAGCTCGCTGTGTGCCTGCTGTGTAAAATCTCAGTGTGTCATCATCAGCAGTTTCTTCAGCGGCAATATATGTATCCGCATCAATATCTTTAACACCGCCTAGTGAGCCCCAATTAGTGCCGTCATAGCCCTCAAACGTGCTGTCTGTTGTGTTGTAGCGTACATGTCCTTGTAATGCACTCGGACGTTGTAATGTTGTACCAACGGGCAGTTTAACGGCTGTTGTGCCACTGAACGATGCGTCTAAAAATGCTGCACTGCCATGTGCGCCTGTAAATACTTCGCCAGTATTGGTTGCATCAGGTATGTATGTAAACACACCACTGCCATTATCAAATCCAAAAAATCCAGTTTTTGCATCAGTGCCGTCATGCCAACGGAATTCAATACCGCGGTCTAAATTATCGTCACTAGCTGGTGCTGTGTCGCCGCCAAGTGTAAACACTGGATCATCAACTGTAACAGTTGTACTATTGACAGTTGTTGTTGTTCCGTTTACAATTAAGTTGCCAGGAATAGTTAAGTTTTGAACTGTGTTCCAAAGACTTGTTCCAGTATTGTATTGTAAAATGTCACCATCATTTAAGATGTCACCAGCATCTAATACTAAATCATCAAACTGAAATTCTACATCAAACGTGTTAAATGCTGGACCCATATATGCCATTAGCTGAGCTCCAATACACTCGCTACGGCATCACAATTTGCACTGCTTGCCGTCGCTTGAATACTATCATTTGGTTCAAGGTTAATTGGTTTATCCACACTGAGTGTTGTGTTTGGCGGTACTGGCACAGCGTCGAGTATTTTTCGACTGCTTCCACTACTACTGTCCACTAATTCTAATGTTACATTTACGTTTGCACTACCATGTGTATTTGCAAAAAACATACCGTGTATTACACTACTGTTAAGTGCTGCACCACATGTGTATACTGTGGTTGCTGTTGTGCCAACTGCGGTATGTGCATTTTTAAAACTACTTGCCATTTATTTAACTCCCAAGTGCGATCGCAAAGGCAATCGCATCCCCTTCTTCTATTCCACCACCGCCGCCACTTATTGTGCCGGGTAACCATTGTGATCCGTCCCACTTTAATACTTGTCCTACTGTAGGTGCTGCGTTACTAACATCTGTTAGATCTCCAACTGTTGAAGGAATTGCACCACTTACAAATTCAGCCCAGTTTCCTGCGGCATTAGGCATATCACCAGTTGATGTATTTCGTTGTTCTCCACTCAATAAACTATATGAGTAAAATTTATTTCCAGTTACACTACCATATGTATTTTTTACATATACAATCATACCTTCTTGTAGGCGCTGGCCTGTAATGTCTGTTAGTTGATCTCCAACACCTCCGCTTATGTAACGTAAACCACCACGTATCTCGGTATCTAGTACAATAGGGTGATCGCCACTTGGAGACCATGTACCTGTCCAGGCGTTTCTCGTTAAACCATCATAATCTGCCATATTATGTTATCCTCACATATGTTTGCCCTGGTTGGAGTGTTATTCCATAAAGCGTATAATTCTCACCAGTATAACCACCTGGCACTGATGTGGGTTCTAAATCCACTGTGTTGCCAGTTGTTACGTTTGTGTCACTCAACAATGCACTACTTGGTCCAGTTTGGAATGTAGTTGGCTGACTGACAGTTGATCTTATGCCAAACCAAAATGCTCTTGGATTTGAGTCAGTGTTGTTAATTGTTGTGTTAATACTATTTGCTTGATTTCCTAATTCAGTTACAGCTGAATCAAAATCATTGCCATCTACAATATCACCATTGGTTGGTACTGTAGTTACGTCTGTTGCCCATATATAAAAACTAGGATATGTAAATCCAGCATTTATTGTTGTATCAGTTGCTGTATCAGTTACATTATAACTTGATCCAGTAACTCCGGCGGGTCTGGTGAAGTCTGTACTAACTGCTACGCTTCTACCTGAATTATTATCTTTGTGTATTGCATCTGTAAATGTAAATGAACCACTGCCAGTGGAGTTGCTTACTGCACCACCAGTAGGAGTTACTGTATTAACTGCATTACTTGAATTGCTTAATCCAGTAATATTTACATTGTAATTTACTGTTGTGTATGTTTCTAAAAAGTTCTTGCCATTCAAATTACTAAAGTTTATAGTAACATTTGCATTTTGCCAACTATAACTGATACCATCTGTATCAGTCCAAGCATTACTATCATTATCCGTAAACCCTATTGTAGCACTTGCACTGCCACCTGTCAAGCCAGATCCATTACTGTATATAGTTGCTGTTGCATTTGATGTAAATGTTTGTGTCCAATCAACGCCACCAGCTGGTGTTTGACTTGGACCACTTGTTGTGTAATTTGCAAGAGTTGTGTGTACACCAGTTGCACTACTAATACTGCCCACAGTAGAAATGTATCTGTCTGTAAAATCTGTTGGGTTATCAACTGTTACACTAAATTGAGTAGCTGGTTGATCCCATGATCGACTTTGTCCACTTGCACTTACTGTAGGACTAAAACTAGCAAGCTGTACTTCTAATTTGTTGTCTGAATTAATAGCAACGCTTCTAACGGTGTATGTGGTTCCAGTTTCCAACCACTGCTCACTAACTCGTAATTCGTTATTACTGCCTGATGTTACCCATTGGATCTTTTCTCCAACTATTGTACCAGGAACAAATGCTGTGCCGTTCCATTCTAATATTTGTCCAGCGGTAATACCACTGACGTCAACATCACTAAGTGTTCCGATAGTGTTATCTTCTAATGCGCCCAAACTTAACCAAGCTGCACCATTATAACCTTCAAAAATACTTAGGCTACTGTTAAATCTTAATTCACCACCAGCAAGTGATCCAGTTCGCTGGGCGGTGGAGCCCACTGGAAGTTTTAAACTTCCTGTAATATCGAAGTTGATGTCACTAGTACTTGTGTTTACTTTGTTTAACTGGTGATCTAAGTTAATTGCCATGTGTATTACCTTGTTTTATGTATTTATGCTCGACAGATCTTATGCTAGTACGCCAGCCGCTCCGGCTGTTCTAATCCATCCGATGGACGTATAAACCATCGTTATTGATTCGCTAACTGCATCAAATGTTAATGTTGTTCCGCCTGATATACTAGTTGGAGTAACTGTTCCAACACCGCCATTAACTGCCATTAAGATTATTTTTAATTGGCCCAATGTTCCATTGGCAAATGTATATGCGTCTGCACCAGTTGTTGTAATTTCAGTTATAAGTGATGTTACATCAATTGCGCCAGGGCCTGATAGTTGTTGTACTGTACCTACTACTGCACTTAAGGTTTTATTGGTTAATGTTTGTGTTCCTGTTGTAGTAACTACTGTCGCATCTACTCCAATATCTCCAGTTGCTGACAGCGTTACTGGTGCTGTTGCACTTACTGCTACTGTACCTGATGCGTCAGGAAAAATAATATCCCTGTCCGCGGTTACTGTGGTTGCTTGTAATTTAACTTCAAAGTCATCTGGAGTTGTACCTTCAAAAATTAATTTAGTTCCTTGACTAATCCACACATTGCCTGTTGGATACAATGCAATATTGGCTGGTGCTTGTATATCAAGATCGCCACTGGTGGCACTGATAATTCCATCTACATTAAGGTTACCAGTAATTTCACTATCACCATCCATGTTTATAGATTTACCGTATACTGTTCTCCAGCGTTGTCCTGTAAGACCTAAATCATATGTATTGCTCACATCTGGAACAATGTTGCTTGTAATATCCGCTGTGAATGTTATACTATCCGTATTAGCATCACCGAAATTTTGATCTCCGCCCACTGTAATGTTTCCTGTTAAGTTAACATTGCCAGTAACGTCTAGACCTTGTTTAAAAAATGTTGTCATGTCATTATAACCCCCGTTACCAATATTTATCGATTCGCTCAAAGAAAAAGGAACCCAGGTTGCCCTGGGTTCCAATATTGACTAAAATAAAATTAGTACCTATAAACGTGAGCTTAACTGAAGTTAAGAGCGTTTGTAGTTACTGCGATTCTACTTAGATAGTCTGCAGCATTACCAAGTGATGATGCTGTGTTGTTTAGTTCTACATAACCATAACGTGTCATGAAGCTTACAACTGGCTCGAATGTATCTGGATCAAGTACTGTTCCTGAAGACATAAGTGGGATGTATGGGCAATAGAACGCCGCTGCATCTGATTCACTTGAACCTTTATAACCAACTAGTACGTCGTCGTTGGCCGCATACTGGTTTACATAAACCTTTACGCTGTTGTTTAATGTACCAACTAGTTTAGTATTTGTTGGTGCTTCAAACGGACCTTCAGTTGTTCTTGCGAAAGCTGAAGTTGTTGCAGATTGTAGTACTGTTAGTACTGTTGGGCTAACTACGACCCAGTTACCTGCGCCACGGCGTGTTCTTGCCGCAATGTCGTTTGCTGCTTTGTTGATTAGAACTGCAAGAGCTGCATGCTCGTCACCAACAAAAGTAGCTGTGCCACTTACTGCGTTTTGTGCATATGTTGAACTTGCTGTACCAGCAAGGTTCGTCAACGAAGTGATGATTTCCTGGTCGATTTCTGCAGTAATCTCTTGAGCAAGTGCTGCCATGATTTCTGCTTCAACGTCTAGTCCGTGCATCGCTTGTGCATCTTGAGCTGCTTCGAAAGTCCAGCGAGCTGATAGCTTGCGTGATTTTGCTTCGACAGTTTGTTTCAAGATTTGGATGCTCATCTTTTTACCAGGAAGTCCTTCCTGAGTTGCAGTCGCATCACCTTTACTGGTGCCTGCGTTACCTGAGTAACCGTTTGCAATTGCAAATGGGCTTAGGGCTTCATCACCAGCGGCTACGCCAGCAAATGCTTCTGCATATCGCACACGTAGTGTGTGGATTTGTCCAACAGGGCCTGTCATAGGCTGGACACCAACTAATTCGTTGGCGATAACTGTTGGCATTACACGGCGGATCACTGGTAGGATAACTTTGTTAAGAGTAGCAACGTTCCCAGCCATAGTAGCACCAGCGGTTGCACTCTCAGTGAGTGAACGTTTAGTGTTTTCTAGTACTGTTTCCATTACTGCTTTTTTGTTACCTGCCAAGCCGTCTGTAAGGGCCTCTTTGGTAGCTGACCAATTTTCAAATAGGTTTGCCATATTAGTATCTCCTTAATTAATACCGGCTAACTTTTTCAAGTTAATAATTTCGGCAGATCCAGTCTCTGACTGACGTTTCGCTTTATCACCTGTTATCACTGTATTTTTAGATACGGTGTTTTCGGTGAGCTTTGCCTTATGTTTAATAGAAACTTTAGCATCTTCTTTCAATACATTTGGAAGATACTTGTTGAATGCATCACGTAATTTGTCAGTTTTAACTGATTCTAGTAATGCTCCCATAATTTCCTTGTGGTCCTTACTTAGAGGAGCCATCATTTCGTTCATTGCGGATTTACGGTCTGTAAGATCTTTAACAATCTTAGCTGAACGCTTGGCCTCCATGATGGATACATCTTTAGTAGTAAGTTCCTGCTTTGCCTCATCTAACTGTTGACCTAAGTCAACGAGTGAACGATTCAGTTTTGCAACTTGTGTGCCTTCTGCTAGTGTACTTGTCATAAATTCTGCAGCAAATGTTTCGAAGATTTGACGACCAAAGTTATTTTCTTTAGCAGTCTGTATATCTTCTTTAAGTGTTGAAAGTTCACCTCTGAGTGTATTCTCAATGATGTTTTCAACTTTTGTTGCAGCTTTTTTAACAAAGTTAGCACGAGCTTCAGCTATTACTTTCTTGCCTTCGGTGACCATTCTGACTTTTTGCTCAACTAGTGAACGCTTGTCATCATGGAATTCGTTTAGCTCTTTAGTTAGCTGGCCGAGTACAAACTCTTCCAATTTACCAAAGTTTTGTTTTTGTGCTTCACGATCCTCTTTGAGTTCTGTGATTTCTGTTTTAAGAGTAGACATAATGAACGTATCCAGCAACTTAGCATGTTCCTTGACTGCTTTTTTATAAGCAACACGGTCTTCTGCTAGTTTAGCTTTGTCTTGTGCAAATTCATTTAATTCTGTCTTAATGGTATCAGTAAGCATTACATCCATTGCTTCTACAATCTGCGTTTTGTCATTTTCATAACGTCCTGCAAATTCTTCACGTAGTTCAGCAGTGATATTCTCACGTGCCTCAGCAAGTTGTGATTCCCATGCTTCGCTAATACCTTGTTTCACGTCTTCAGAGAGTACCTCAGAGCCGAGAATTTTTTCAATTTCTTGAGCCATTTTCAATCTCTCCCTAGGTCTTTGATGAAGTTGATTACCTCACTTCGGAGGTATCTTTGTGCTTTGGTGTCATACTTTACAGCATTTGCTACGTCCCAAATTGTATTTCCACGTTTGTGGTTCATAATTTGTTCATATATTGGATCTGGATATGCACCCGGAGCACTTGGATTCGCTACAATATCTACTGTAATGATTTCAAAGTCCGACACATTTCCACTTCCATCAACGTTGCCACTGCCTCTAGAGCTGACACCTAATCTTACGCCACTTTCTAGTAACGTTTTACAAATATTACCCATGGGCGTGGGTAACATCTTTAGTTTTCCGATTCCGTCATTTCCCTTCATACTCATGTTAGTAATCATATGACTAACACGATCCAGGTTTATATTTAAATCGTCAGGGTGATCTGCTTCACCTAACACAGTATTTCCGTCTTTAATCTTCTCTTGCAGTGTGTTTACTGCATTTGAAATTTCATTAACGGGGTATACACGCTGGTTTTGGTTCTTCACACCACCCTGAATAAAAATTCCTTCCATATATAGACTCTTAACACCGTTTCTGTCATCGACAGATTCAGTAGTAATAGCTGCTATATTAGGTTGTACAATTTCTCTCAGTGGTGTAAACATAATCAGTTATCCCTTTACCGCACGTGGTTTGCCGGCCTCTTGTGGTCCGTCTACACCCATGGGTTTAGCAGTAGGAGTGCTACCACCAGTTTCGTCCGAGTCTCCAGCGATGTCGATTGGCTTACCGTTGCCAAGTGTTTTATCACCTGGGCCTGTTGGTGAACCAGTACTGTCGGAACCGTCAGTGTGTGATACACTTACAGCCTTCATATCAGCGCCTTCTTCTAACTCTTCTGAGTCTGCATCGTCTGATTCAAAAGCCATTTCTTCAACTTCTTCTTCAGCATCCATATCCATTTCTGGTGCTTCATCAGCTGGTGCTTCTTCGTCACCAGTTAATTCTGCAAATGCAGCCTTTAGTTCTTCAAGAGCATCTTCTACGTTCATCATGGCGTCTTCTACAGCTGGTGCATCGCCTTCCATGTTGTCGTCTTCGTCGCTCATTTCGTCTGACAGGTCCATCTCTGCATCGTCGTCATCGTCTTCGCCGAAAACTTCTTCTGCTTCAATTTCGTCTGTTGCATCTTCGATGTCGCTAATGAAGTCAGCTTCACTATCACTTACGTCGATTGTTTCGTCCAGGTCTTCTTCTTCAACCTGATCCTCGTCTTCTTCGATCACGTCTTCTACTTCCGCATCTTCTTCGATTAAATCAGCGTAAATTTCACGTGATTTTTCTACAAAGATATCGTGTAGTAGATCAGAGGCTTGTTCAGTCTCCTCGTTGATCACTAATTCGAGGACTTTTTCTAGTTTTGTTTTACTATCCATTTTGCGTTACTCCTCAATGATGTGACACAGCAATATAATACAATGTTACAAAGTCAATGTTATTTAGTAACCAATGCGTTTTACTATGAAAATAGCATAGAAAAACGCAAAAACTGGTATTATAATGAATTGACCGCTGTGCTAAGTAATTATTCTGCTGGTTTACCGTATATCTGACCTAAATCATTTACTCGTTCCTGCTTCTCCAAACGCTCTAATTCACGCTTTTTACGCAGTTTGTTTAAATGATTTAACGTTAGTCTGTTCTTACGGGTGTCGTCTATCTTGGCTGTATTAAACTTATCGTCATCAGCCTCATAGTATTCTCTCAACTCACGAAACTTCATGTTTCATCTCCTGTGTCGGTATCAGCTTCATCTCCACTGATTGGTGATTCTCCGTCGGCATCGTCGCCTAAATCACCCTCATCGTCCATACTAAAGTCTTCACCGACGTCTCCGCCGTCTAAGCCTGGTCGAATGCCAACGCTACTTAATCCGCTTTCGTCTCCGCCAGCTGATCCACTTGCGTTTGGATTTTCTTCTTTCCACATGCTTTCATTCTCTAGGATCTCGTCTTCACTAAGACCAAGATATTTCTTAAGAATAAAGCGCCTGCTCAAGTAATCTACCCCGTCTATTTGGTTGAATACTCCAGCTCTTGCATTGTCAATTTCGATCTCTCTGTATTGACTAAAGCTCTGTGGTTCAATAAACCGCAAATCAAACAATCCGCTTTCAATTTGAAAGCCACGTTGTTTAAGAAACAGTTTAAATTCTTTATCAAAAATTGGTTGTATAAGATTTTGCAAACGTTGGCAATACTTTGTAAACCTGTGTTCTTGAATAAATGCTGTACCAACACGTCCGTCACTATATGATGCACTACCATCTTCAGGTCCAGTAGGCAAGTAACTACTGGGCACACGCAATGCTCGTAGCATTTTGTTTGTAAAGAATTTTAAATCGTCAATCTCACCCAAGTTAGTACCGCCTGGTAACACGTCAACTTTACTACCCCTGCCTTCAGCAGTTTGTGCAAAGAAATAGTCTTCCATAATACTAAGTGGATTGTACTGAGCATCCATTACATTTTGCCCACCGCCTGTTTTGTTTGGAATACGGCGTTGGTGGATTTCGTTCTTAACTCTTTCAACAAAGCCCATGGCTTTGTGTGGAGGCATGTTGCCTACATCTACGTAAAATACACGGCGTTCTGGCGCACGTTGTACACGGTAGATAATAATAGCATCTTCCAATAATTCTTTTTGCTTGTATGTCTTAAAGATTGGATCAAGTACACTTGTACCAAAGGGCCAGTTTATGTCCATGCCTTCAGTCATTGCACAATGAACCATATGTTCAGCATTAACAGCATATTCTTGCATTTCAAGTCCGCCGCCACCACTATTACTGGTGCCATGGCTACGGCCTTCAAGGCTGGAAAATGCGCCAGCAGATGTGCCTCCACTAAATGTGTTGTTGTGCTCTAGTGGTTCAGTTGCTGTTTTATTTTGTAAGTTTAGGTCTAAGTTCTTAACAATATATTGCTCAGGTTTTTTGCCTTCGCTTTCGTTAACAACTACCTTGAGTACATCTTGTGGATTGACATACATTAGTTCCCATGTTTCTGGGTCACGGATAAATGGTTGATCGCCGTACTTGATGACATTACGGAAAGTTTTAAACATCCGCTTGTCCCAGTCGTTTAGATTGCACCACTGTTTTAATGCTTGTTCGAGAATTTTGCTTTCACTCTCGCTTGGGTCACCCTTGTATACAAACTTAAAGGGTGTTCCAGTTTCATCATCAAACTGTGTACTGAATTCAGCAATAGTGTCTAGGGCAGCGTTAATTTCACTGTCCATGTCCATTTGGTCGTACTGCATATAGCGTTCGACTCTGTTTGGCATACCGCTGTATACCTCAGGTAGCCAACTTTGAAACCGGCTAGTGCTTCCGCTACTGCCTGCTTGTCTGTTGCTACTTTTGGTTTCCTTGCCTTGGTATACCGTGAAGTGCTTTTTCCAACTCATGTGTTTTATCTCTTTATTTTATATGTTACTATATTTATCACTATTTGTCAAGTGCTTATGCATTAGATTCAATAGTATCAGTCTGTTTTCTTAGTAATCTATTATTTTCTTTAAGGGCTGCAACCATTGCATCGCCTTGATCAGATGTCATTGAGTCAGGCTTAATTGGATTAAGGCTAGATTGATCGTTTTTATTAGCTTCTGGTTGCGGCTGTAGTGTGGTGTCTGTTGATATTGGTGTCACTGGTTTAGTGCCATTCATCATGTCACGTATTTCTCCAGCTCTATTAATTTTTTGTTTTTCACGCTCTGTGAGTAGATTTTCATCAACAGCTTTGCCATTAATACTTGTAGGAACATGTCCCTCTGCTGTGAAGTTTACATTTCCATCACCAGTATCAACATTCATTTGTTTTGCTAATTCAGAAGCACGTGCAGTTTTATATCTGTCATCTCGCTCTACTTTACGTAATCTTCCTTCAGCCGCTGCACTGTACGACTGTAATCGTTCATATGACGCTTGGGTGTCTGCATCTTTGTATCCGTGAACATCCACCATTTCACCAAATCCGTCATCTTTTTGTCCAATAACTTCTGTTGGGCCTTCGCGTTCTTTAAAATTCTTGAGACTTTGATTTATTTTTGTTTGCTGTGCTAGTAGTGTTTTGTGTGTACCTAATATAGTTGAAACTTGTGTTGCTGGCTTTGCTGGCGGTATTACCACATCCACTGGGGTT
>TARA_B110000902_G_scaffold78022_1_pt1 | contig 10635 bp, 10 predicted proteins | sample TARA_B110000902 | Tara Oceans TARA_B110000902 (sample SAMEA4398009) | marine metagenome | biome: Polar Biome; feature: [SRF] surface water layer (ENVO:00010504); material: water (ENVO:00002006), including particulate matter (ENVO:01000060) such as... | depth 5 m | reverse complement strand
CCCTGATGCTCTTTTAATCCGATGCGCGTGGTCGTTATGGGTTAATTTTTGTTCCTCCAATGCCAACAGGAGCACTTTGCTGTCCCGCTCTGGCTTTCGCTACGACGTCTCGCAAGGTGAAGGGGGCCTTAAGTTCCTGTTCGGTTGAACTGGGGCCCAATTCACCAACACGCAAGTATTCTCCTCTGTCAGCGGCAAGACGAAACTCTGCGATTGAGCCTGTCGCTTCATCTATCGACCCGCTAGCGCCAAACCCGTGTCCTTCGTTCGTCTGTGCCGCGTTTGTTGCTTGATAGCCCATGCGTTGTAGCAGTTTCGGACTGGCCCGTTTCACCACCTCAGGCTTAACCGATAACATCCAGTTTTCCTGCTGCCTGATTAATGGATGCTGCATACCGTTGAGCATTACGATGCGAGGCGACTCTGTATGGTTGATACCCGTACTGTGAAGAAGACGACCATCAGTGATAATCATTGTGCCGGCCTTGGCATCGATATTAATAGCCGGCGGCAGTTTATCGACAGACTTTTGATTGCGCACAGCGTCCGACAAAACGAGATGACTGCCCGGAATGACCAATGTCCCACCGTTTGTTTCGTCAATGTCAGTAATTGGAGTCAGTATATTAATCGTCAAAGGACTTCTAGAATCAAGGGCGATATCTTGGTCCTGATGTAATGCCTGGGGTACGCCCCCTTTTAAAGAAATTGATGCAATCAACGAGGTGCAAATCCAGTTCGACCCGAGAGCCTCGGTGACTAGTTGTTCTACTAAAGCCCCCCCCTGCACAACCGATGGACTTTGCTCTATCAGCCCCTCAAAACACTGGCCTTTATTAATACAACAATTGATATTCTGACCGCTGGGAGTTTTCTGTGCAATACCAGCAAGCCTTTCGCCTTCTGCTTGCTCAAGCACGCGTTGCCGAATCGTGCTTACCTGATCAGGACTGAGCGCATCTTCAATTTTGCAGTATCCCCATTTCAGCATGTCGGATCGCAGCCGATTGATATCTTTGGAAGGTATTGGTAAATCTTTGTCGTTCCAGTATGAATGCTTAGACCCAGTGGTGGTGTCGTAATATGCCCCTGGCTTGAACTCCCACTGCCCCCATTCACTGCTTCGTTTCGGCGGTACGAAGTAGATTTCGGGATTATTCTCAAGAACCGATTTCATGGGGTCTTTAGATGACAGTTCCACGGAGTACATCTGCGAACCTGCGGTTACTTTCGAAGCAATATAGGCTGGATCGAATTCAGTCGGAATTAAATTCATGTAATCAATCTCCTCGGGCGATGTTGCATAGTCTGTTCAGTGAGGGTGTCGCGAAAATTATATACCCTTTGATGATCAGCCTACACCAAGCAAAACACTGGTAGCAATAGCTGCTTTGGCCGGCATATCAACAACATGCGTTAATTTAAGGCGCAATCGACGCGAATGATCATCGCCACAACATTCTCTAACCTAGATACTCTGGCACCAAAAGCAAGACGTTCTAAAGCTTAGTATCGCGTTACTCCCATGGCCGTTGATTCGAGCAAAACGTAGAAAACTCACACAAAAAAGAGTAACCGCTCTTGCACATCGACTCTACATCAGATGATGCGGAGGATTGCGCCAGAAGCCACCCCCATTATTATAAAATACATCGCTATAGCTGGTAATATTTAGTCATCACTCTGGAGGCTGACAGGTCACTAGCTGGACACCAAGTGATCATTGATATAGGGTTCGATATCTTTGGCACAGGGCCGCCACCAACGATCTTTTTTTGCTAACCTTCATTTTTTTAGAGCGCAGCACCGTGATTTTCCCATGACGCTAATCGGTATTATTCTTATTATTTTAGGCCTTGCGGGCCTCGTTGCTGCAATTCGTCCTGCGCGACGGCTGTATAATATATCCGGCAATCAACACAAAGGCTGGGGATTTCTATTAAGTCTAATTACTCTGTTCATTACTGGTTATCTCAGTTATCTCTGGGTACTGATTAATATCGACGCTGGGCTCTTTGAGATAGTCGTGGCGAGCATTTTTTTTGGTGGTGGAGTCTTCGTTTTTGTGGTGGTAAGAATGAGTCTGCAAACCATACTTCTGCTTCAAAAAACCATTTAGGATAAAGATCATCAAGCCAATCATGATTATTTAACGGGTCTCCCTAACCGAAACCCTTTTTATCAAGAGATCGACAAACTGATCTCACTCAATGACCAGACGTTTTGCTGCCTGATGTTAGATCTGGATAAATTCAAGATAATTAATGATACATTTGGTCATGTCGATGGCGACCATGTGTTACAAGTTTTAGGTCAACGTCTGATCGAAAGTACTCCTAAAAAAGCCTTAGCTGCAAGACTCGGAGGTGATGAATTCTCAGTGATACTTCCTAATATACAGTCTCAAGATGCACTCACCGTGGCACGCTCAATTAGACATGATCTGTCCCAAATAATACATATTGGAAGTTGTTCTTTAATAGTTGACGTTAGCATCGGCATATCCGAATACCCCCGCGACGGAGACTCTCGACAGAGCCTCATGAAAAATGCCGATATCGCAATGTTTCGCTCAAAGAAGCAGGGCAATCATTTTCAGATGTTTTTCTAAAATAATCACTGAAATCAGGGCGCGCGTTTCACGACTGTAGCATCAATGCCGCCGTGAGCTTATCAAGGGATCTGGCGCCGATAATATATAGCTAATGAAATAAACACTCCACATAGCATACCTCTAACAAAATCAATTTTCGCTACTATTGCACTACAAAGTCCGAAAGTGGGATCGGAACACCAGCCTCATTAATAATCCGTACGTGACTGCGATTGAGCAGTCTCGGCTCGACCACTCCGCAGGAATGGGCAATCATTGCCACTTCGTGCATGATATTTTTCGCGTAATCGGCCACGCGCACGGCCTTGTCTTTAGGAACTAAGCCCCGCTGTAAATCTTCATCATGTGTTGTAATACCGGTAGGACAGGTATTTTTGTTGCACTGTAGCGCCTGAATACAGCCCAACGCAAACATAAAACCTCGGGCCGAATTGACACAATCGGCACCGAGACACAAAGCACCAGCAACGCCCGCGGGGTTAATCATTTTGCCCGAGCAGATTATGCGGATACGTTGGCGTAAACCATGTTCTATCAGTTTGTTCACCACCATTGGCAGACTGATCTTAACAGGCAGCCCCATATAATCCATCAGGCTTTGCGGCGCTGCACCGGTGCCACCGTCTGCGCTGTCTACCGTTATAAAATCGGGCGCATACTGCAAGCCCCGCGTATTGATTGCCAAACAGATTTCTTCCAACCACTCAACAGCGCCAATCACCGCTTTAATACCAACAGGCTTACCCGTGACTTCTCGTACTCGATGGATCATATTCAGTAGATCATCAATACTGCCGATATCCTTGTGGCGATTAGGGCTGATCGAATCTTCTCCGACAGGTATGCCGCGGGTCATTGCAATAATTTCAGTCACTTTCCCCCCCGGCAGGATTCCACCTTTGCCTGGCTTCGCCCCCTGGGATAACTTTATTTCGATCATCCGTACCTGTTCATGGCTGGCAATTGCCCGCAGCTTTTGATCGCACAGTTTACCCTGCTCATCACGCACACCATATTTTGCCGTACCCATCTGAAAAACAATGTCGCAACCACCTTCGAGATGGAATGGGGATATTCCGCCCTCCCCCGTATTCAGCCAGATGCCTGCCTGCTTCGCGCCAAGGGATAACGCTCGCACAGCGGGGCCGGATAAAGCACCGTAACTCATCGCTGAAATATTGAAAAAAGAAGTGGTGGTGTAGGGAAATTTTGCAAAGCCCTCACCAAAAACAATAGCACTCGGAGCCTGAAACTCTTCATCGAGTGGCGGAATAAAACCATTGAGAAAGAGATAGTCTCCCGGAAGATTCAGAGCATGAGTTGAGCCAAAGGCAACGGTGGAGTCAACATTCTTCGCCGCTCGATACGCCCAAGATCGCTGAGCCCTGTTGAACGGCAACTCCTCTCTGTCCTGAGCAAAAAAATACTGTCGGAAAAACTCGCCCATATGTTCGAAAAAATAGCGAAAACGCCCAACGACAGGATAATTTCGTCGGATAGTTTGACTCGTTTGGGTCACGTCCACGATGTACATATAGATGATAACAAACACCAGTAAAAATACACCTAACGTGAAAATTACACCCGTTATCTCGAGAAAAACCTCAGTGAAGTTGCGTATTGAATTCATATCCATCGTGAAGCCTCATGATTGTTTATCGCCGTTAACATACAGATCAATAATTTCATCTGAGCCTCAGAGATACTGGACCTGACTTTGACACCCCACCGGGAAACCTATCGATTGTCTGCAATACTGAAGTCATTGTTATAGGGCTGCAATACTTCAAGCTGTTCAACGTCAATCGTCCTTAGATTTCGTTCGTTATCTGCCTGTCCACGACAGTATACTTATATCGGCAGGAGATGAGCAGACCATCGCTGTTTTATAGTCAATAATTATGGCCGAGCTGCCCGAAAATTACTTTTTACGGTAAAAATAGGTGTGGTAACAAGGCCATTTTGGACGCGACCATCAGATTGTTCAGTTAATCAGGCTCTGTAGATTTTTCTATTGAGAAAGTCGCAAGAAAAGCCGGAGTCGATAAAAAACGAACGGTGGATGGTGGCCCTACCGCGCTAATTTAGTCCTAGAGATATGCCGCTATCGATTAAGGCCTCCCCAACCCCTATGATAAGCAACTCTCTCTATGAGACTATGAAGAAAGTTCATTGCTCCCATCCGCCCAGTTCCTAAGGAAACTCGACGACTGGAGAGCGCTTTTACAGAACCTCAGCGTATTAATGCTATTAACAAGATCAAATGCTTCCGATTATTAAACATGTTCCACATGCTGCAATGCTAAACGCGTAAAAATAGGTCCAATTATTTCAAAAAAAACAGTTGAAACAACGGCCACTGACAGTAGCATTTGGTGATATTCAGGAATGAAGCTTGATGCTACCAGCGCCATCCCGATAGCCACCCCTGCTTGTGGTAATAAAGCAACCCCCATCCACTGCCTGGTTTGCCTGTCAGCATGACTAAACCGACTACCAATTCTAGCACCAACAATTTTTCCAATTATTCGAAAAGGGATATATACGGCACAGATGAGACCGACCGAGCCCATCGTATTTAGTTCAAGGTTTGCACCTGCCAATACGAAAAATATAACCATAAATGGCCATTCAATACCCTCAACCGCATGCAGGGGTTGTTCGTGATGTTTAGCAAAATTTCCAACAACAGCTCCCAACACCATAGCTGCAATTAAAAATGAAACGCCTAGCCATAGAGCTAATCCCCCGCAGACAAAAACAGCACCCAACGCTTCTGATAAAATGGGTTGGCCAGGCTTCACTCGACCGGTTAGATAAGCGGCAGGAAACCCAATCAACAAGCCAATCAATATTGCCCCGCCGATATCTTTAGCAACTATTTGCAGTGCTGAATACTCAGCGCCTACGCTACTCAGAGATGATACAACGGCGACTCCGAGTCCAAATAACATTAGTGCCCAAGCATCATCAAACGTGACAATAGATAGCAGTAAATTTTTAACCGGCTTCGTATAGTTAGATTCTTGTGTCACATCTAAAATGGCTGCAGGATCAGTAGCTGATGAAAGGCAGCCGAGAATTATTGATAGCTCAAAGGGTACGCCAAAAACCATAAGAGCTAAGGTAACGATGAGTGCGGTAAAAACTGCTGCAGCTATTGAAATCCATAACGTGTCTCTCCAGTAATGCTCCAATGAACTTACCGTTAATTTACCACCCAACAAAAAACCAACCATCAGCAAAGCTATTTCACTAATAATTTCAAATTGATTTGAAAATATAATGGGGATAAGATCAAGCCCACCCCGACCGATAATCACGCCAAATAGCAATAAAAGCGATACCCGCGGTAGGAAGGTATTTCGGCCAAGCGCTGATATTAATATTCCACTGATCAGAACGCTACCAATGGTTAGTAGAAAAACATAGTCAGGCTGCAGAGTCGCTGAAATATTCATATTATTGACTCGCACTAAGATAGCCGAAAGCTGCAGTTGCTATGCCGGGGTTTCTGGACGATGGTGGTCTAGATTTCATGACTTGCATTTACCCATGATGTTGCAGAGTCAATTTGACCCTATTTAAAGGTCTTTAATTTCGCTGAAATCAAACCTTAAAAATATTCCCATGCGGGGAAAAAATCGTTAAGTTGCGGGGCCGTTACTTTTACCACAACGATCACCAAGGAACCGGCCCAACTAAGTATTCAGATATGCGATAATTTAGCATATACAGGCTTTACTCCCGAATGATTGATTTGTGAACTTTATTATTAAAAAACCATGATAACGATAGACGCTCTATGGTGATTTTCAGCGTACAGCAACTAACGAATTAGCAGAAAAATATCACTATGATAGAGCAACGAAAAAGCCTCAAATGCTGGTTACAGGGCGAGAGGAGAAATACTCAGATTGAGCGGTTGCAGGCTCTGATTATGATTCGGCGCAACGTAGAAAAAGTGCTTGAGCCGCATCCCGACAGTCACTTCGACTGCCTCGCCAGCTTTGGTCGATTGCCGTTTTCGGCAGCAGCAGCTACTGCTCATTGAACCTCTCTCGGGGCATTTCGAAAGGATTATTCTGTCTCTAGCCTTTCGCCATCATGATAACCGATGCAATGGCAGCATCTATAAGATCTTGGTCTGAATCAGGGGTATTTTCATTCATTTGGTAATCTAATGACTGCATATGCTCAGGGAGTTTTGACAGAAACAGCATTAATTCTTCCAAAGACCACTGCGGTACTTCGAGAGAGAGGTGTTGGATAGGATCAATTAACGACATCGAATGGCATCCTTGCAGGGTTAATAGTGTAAAACTGTACTCTACGCACCATCCTCTTTTCTATCTTTGATCTTTGTCAAAGGTCAGGTTATTTCTTGTAACATACAATTTTGGGTATGTTCTATGGGAATCCATCGCCTATGCAACATTTGCTCACTGATGAACGGATTACCTATCGCGGCTTATCATCATTCGTTTGTAAAACATATGGTTAGCGATGATCAACAACTACGAACACTGGGTTTAGTTTCGATCTGGGCAAGCATTTTATCGTTCAAACATCACTATCTAGCGGGGATTAATAAATCGCCCAAGACGCTCGCCAAGGCTATATAAGGGCTTACCAAGCTGCATGCTCAGATAGCGTATCTCGCCGGCTGACTCTGAAAAATCAAGACTGGCGCTCAGTGTCACATCCGAACTTTCATCAAAAGCACGAATAATAACGCCAACATCTGTGGCTAAAGTATTGGCAACTCGGTGAGCGTCTATCGTTAAGGTGAAGTTTTCATAGTTCGCGTATTTGATCATCTGACGTCCCATTCGTTTAAGTCATGACCAGCTGATTGCGTCACTTGTCCTTAGTTTCTAATTCCTTTCATTGATCATAGAACAGAACTCCGTTAAATCAATAAACGATGAACTTATTACGCTCAGGAGTACTCCTACAGATATCACCATCGGCATTATGTATGCCTCACTTCATACGGCCATGACATGACAACGCCGACACAGCGCTGCAAATAAAAAAAGGGGGGCATAGCGGGGTCAACAATAGCAAAAAAATATATCTATTCGTTATACGAGGGCATCTATGTTGCGCGTTTGTAAAGAGTATTTTAGCTTTCCTAGGTCGACCAAAGAAATCAAGGGCAGCCAGAATAAAGCAATAGCGGTCTTTATCGACAGACAAAAGCCGCTAAAGATCTCCGTTATAAATGTCTATCAGCTTTTTGGTATCAAAATAGAAAGGCTTAATCTCGGTTACCAGACCATCGTTATCGAATGACCAGATTTCTGCAATCGACATGGTAAATTGAGTCTGCGAGGTTTTGCTCTCGCCCGACATAGTTGCGAGTACCACCACTTTATTGCCATCCTCGATCAATTCTTCGGTGATCACACGGGTATTTTTCCAGGTTTTAAAGACTCTTTTGGTAAATTCCTTAAAGTTGTTCCGTCCCTCTACCACGCCACCGTAGGGCAGTGATTCTGCTTCAATTACCCTCAGATTGGGATGGAGAATGGCCAACATCGCGTCATCATTAGCTGCCGCAGCCGCAGCAAAAAAATCGCGCACACGCTCTTTATTTGGTTTATGCATAATTGCCCATTTGCAGTAGTAGAGAAATTCTCAATGATCTAGAACGAACGTGGCAAACCATAACTTTCAGCGATTAGATTTCTTGCCATTTCGTTGCTCACCGGACCGATGCGCAAAAGGCGAGAATCTCGCCAGTAACGCTGCATATCCGTTTCTGCAGAGTACCCCATACCACCCAGTATTTGAATGCCCAAATCTGCGGCTTTACCGACATTTTCAGAGCAGGTTACCTTGGCCATGTTGGACTCCAAAGCTGACTCAATATTGTTAGCTTGGAGCGTAGCCGTATGCAGAACTAGCAGCTCTCCTTGCATCTGCCACATCGAGATGTCGGCAATGTAATGTTGCAGCGCCTGAAACTGACCTATGGGCTTACCAAAGGCGTGACGAGACTTCATGTGTTCGACCGCATCTTCAAGCACACCATCGAGCATACCTAGGCAGGTAGCAGCATTTATTAGCCTTTCATTATTCAGGGTTTTTGTTGATTCATACCAACCGTTACCCTCTTTGCCCAATAAAAACTCGTCGCTAACAAAGACATCATCGAAAATAATGGAGCAAGAACTTATAGCTCGCATGCCCAATTTGGGGAACTCAGTGATCGTGATTCCCTCGCTGTCCGCGGGAATGAAAAAGATAGAAATGCCGTCGGAGCGTCTCCCAACGTCGCTGCTGCTGCGTGCCATGGTAAACAAATAATCGGCCACGCTAGCGCCGGTGCTCCATATTTTTTCACCATTAATTAGCCATCCGCCGTCGACTTTTTTGGCGGTTGTTTTCATACCACCGAGAAGATCAGTGCCGCCACTCGGCTCAGAAAAACTCATCGCTGTTTTTATTTCTCCGCTGGCTATCTTCGGCAAGAACAGTTCTTTCTGCTGCTCAGAGCCACAGCAATTGATTGCTTTTGCGCCGGAAAATGACGTTACTCCCCAGCCCCAGCTTAGACCACCTGCTGTTCGAGACAATTCTCGAGCAAATAGTGCTTGATTGAGAATACTGCCACCCTGACCACCATATTCCTCAGGGATGCCTATCCCATGCGCACCAAATTCAACGAGCTTGTCCCAGAATTCATGCGGAAATTGGTGTTCCATAGACTCTAGCGTTCTGCACCAGTCTTTGGGAATTTCCTTATTGATCCATTTTCGAGTCATTTCTAGGAAAAGCTGGTCTTCCTCATTAATAAATACATTCATAGCTTAACCACTGGTTGGTGTTATCGAGAATCCTGATTAATCAGCAAAACAAAAAAAAGGCCCAAGGGAGGTAAATCACCAGGGCCAAACCCACTTTTGCTCTACATCAAACGAAGACTAGAAAGATACTGCTAGCTCAACACCAAAGGTACGACCTTTGCTCTGCTGGCCATAGGTGATCAGCGTTCCACTTGAACGACTAACCCAATTACTCTCGTCTGTTAAGTTATTGACGAAGGCAGTGATCCTGTAGTTATCACGCTCATACCCTAGGTCCAAGTTGATCTTTCCGTAGGATTCAACCAGTGACACGGGGTCATTGCTTTCCTCGGTGTAGAAGTCATCAGTCCAAGAATACATCGCATTGGCGGCGATCAGCCCGCCAGCAAAGTCGGTGCTATAGTTAGCGGCTAAACCTAAAGTCCACTCCGGTGCCTGCTTAGGCTCCAGATAGCTGTTATCTATTGGCACACCGCCCGTGCGACCGGAAATATCTGCGTCGAAGTTATTATAAGACGCATCAAGAAAACCAACCGCAGCACTCAGTCTAATCTCGTCGGTGACGATACCAACTGCCTCTAACTCAAACCCTTGATACTCCACCTCACCAACATTAAATGGTGCTGAGATCGAAGTCCCATCGTTTGGATTGGGTATTGTAGTGACCGCTTGTAAATCTTCAACGGTACTATTAAACGCTGCCACGTTGAGCCTCAAACGACGATCCATCAGCTCCATCTTCGCGCCGATCTCATAACTCGTTATTTCCTCAGGTGCGTAGGTTACGGCAAAAGCCGAGAGCGCTTGGTTTTTGCCATAGAAGCCGCCACTGTGAAAGCCCGTAGACACAGAACCATAGATCAGAATGTCTTCCTCCATTTGGTAACCGAAACCTAATCGACCGGTGGTTTTCGATTCTGAGATATCACCATTGAACGTTCGCCCGCTTCCTTCACCGGTGAGCGCAGCCGTGTTAACACAGTTGTCCCAGTTTTGCAGGTCGCGATCTGCGTCAGCCTTGAGACAGTAATCTCGGGCGAAAAAGTCCTTATCGTCCTGGGTATATCTTGCGCCCACGGTCAGTTCAAGCTTGTCCGTTAGCCAATAGTCCAACTGCCCAAAAACTGCCCGTCCAGTGGTGTCTTGGCTCTGGTAGATATTCTGCCCGAAGTCGCTACCGAGACGCTCAACTTGCTCTGGAGTAGC
>TARA_B110000902_G_scaffold183066_1_pt1 | contig 10645 bp, 18 predicted proteins | sample TARA_B110000902 | Tara Oceans TARA_B110000902 (sample SAMEA4398009) | marine metagenome | biome: Polar Biome; feature: [SRF] surface water layer (ENVO:00010504); material: water (ENVO:00002006), including particulate matter (ENVO:01000060) such as... | depth 5 m | reverse complement strand
CCTGAACCGGTGGCAGAAACAGTGCCAGAAGAACTAGCCAAGCCTAAGCGCCGTGGTTGGTGGTCACTTGGCAAATAAGCCAAGCACATAGCCACAGATTAGGGCGGTCCTTCGGGATCGCCTTTTTCTTTTGTATTAGCTGGATTTGCGGATCACATAGGTCTGGTCATTGCCATCGGCATCGCTGGATACCAATTCATGTCCAGCCTCCATGCAGAAATGTGGTACATCGATCACGGCTGCAGGATCGTCCGCGACCATTGTTAGCGTTTCACCGAATGCAATCGCCTTTAGGCGCTTGCGTGCTTTGAGGGCGGGAAGAGGGCACAAAAGCCCACGGGCATCGAGATGTGTTGTTTCATTACTCATACCAGCTAGATAGGGCGATTGTTTCAAGCTGTCCACAATGATGTGACTGATCCTTAGGTGACGCGCCTGCTCAATTGACATATGGCTAGCCCATGTTTGGAATTGATATCTTTGATGCAGGCCTGATCCCTGCAATGTCTGTGGCCCTGATTGCTGGTATCGTCAGCTTTCTATCGCCCTGTGTTTTGCCGATTGTGCCACCGTATTTGGCATACATGAGTGGCGTAAGTATCAATGAGATGAATGACGAAGCCACGGGGCGCCGCAAGGCCATCACGGCAGCGCTGTTCTTTGTCATGGGGCTAAGTACTGTCTTTATCTTGCTGGGATTTGCCGCGTCAGCTTTTGGTGCATTTTTTCTGCAAAATCAAATGTTTTTTGGCCAAATTGCAGGCGTGACGATCATCGTGTTTGGACTACACTTTATTGGCATTTTTCGCATTCCATTCCTTGATCAAGAGGCGCGGTTAGACGCGGGTGACAAGGGTGGTTCGTTCTTTGGGGCCTATGTTCTTGGTCTTGCATTCGCTTTTGGCTGGACGCCCTGCATTGGCCCGCAACTGGGTGCAATTCTAGCTTTGGCCGCGTCTGAGGGATCAGTTGCACGTGGAACGCTATTGCTGGGCATTTATGCAATTGGTTTAGGCGTTCCGTTTCTGTTTGCAGCATTGTTTATCAGCCGTGCAATGGGTGTGATGAACCGTATCAAACGTCATATGAAGACAATCGAGCGTGTAATGGGCGGCTTGTTGATCATTGTGGGCTTGGCCCTATTGTTCAACCAGTTTTCTACCTTTTCATTCTGGCTTTTGGAAACCTTTCCGTCTCTTGCAACACTTGGCTGATTGATCTGTTTCATATGCCTTACTCTTGCCAAAAACCCGCGTTTGGGTGTTTGTAATTCAAGGGTGCGGATATGAGCAGTGACATCCAAAATACGGTCAAAACGCGTCGGGTGTTCTATACTCCGGGGTATGATCCGATTCACCCACGCCGATATCGCGATTTGTACCACACTGAGGTTGCCGCACAGGCAGCTATTTCAGGCTATTAGTTTTCACTTAGCCCCAAACAGGGGGGTGGCAACTATGGCTGTCTGGTCGACATCATCATTGATGTTGATGCGGTTCATGTTGACGCTGAAGTGCTGGTTTGGTCTGACATTGTGTGTGATAGCATGGCCAATTCGATTGCTGCGACCTGCTGGCAACTTGTTCGAACGGCATGGATTTACATCACAACGAGTGCATTGTGGCGGTTGATGAAGCTGCGCAAAGGCCCAGTTTTAGCAGCGCTTTACCCTGTTGGGATGCTGTTGATTCAGCTGCTTCTGGCATGTCTTGCATTTTATGTGGCGGCCCTGCTGAGATTGGTAAAGGCGTGTGGTTGCTTGAAACGGCGATCTGCGGGCCAGTGACGGTCTGGCCCCGTTGGTTGACGCAGACGATCATAGCGAGCCTTATCGGTGGCAGTATTGCGTTTTGGGCCGTGTTGCGCTGGTTTAAGGCTAAGGATCCAAATTCTTCGCCTATTACCTGATGTATGATTACGCATATTCCGCGAAGCCGCGCAGTGCTAATCCGCCCAAACTCGAAGTTCGTATAGCGACAATCCATTTCAAAATCGCAGCCGTAATGGATAGCGATGTGGATGATATGTTGGTTTTTGGACATTCTTCTGGTGTGCATTTGGGCGTGTCCATCCTGTCTGATCTGATCTGTTCGAATGGTGTGTCTGCCAACGGACCAAAGCTTTCGTTCTTATCGTTGGGGCAGGTGGTTCCGATGGTGTCCTTCTTGCCCAAGGTCTATTGATTGCGCGCAGACCTTGAGTTTTTTTGACCCAAGAAAACATAACATGGGTTGATGTCACAGCGCCCGGTGATGGCTGTGCCTTTGCCCTGTGCAATCCTGTATCAGTGTCGGGGGTGGCAACAGATGCCAAACGCTGGCCATTGGTTTTCTCAGCGGCCTTCACCCAAGCACTCAGCCCTGCGCGCTGGAAAGAACTGCGCCGAAATTTCTTTCGGCTGCATTTCCAATATATGTTCGCCTTTGATCGCCCACGTGATTATGATTATTTTCAGATTACAGCGGGCCCACAAACACTGGGTGATCGCTATGCCAATCGTCCGGCGTCAAAATCACGGATCGATTGCTCCGTTTCTAAAAACACATTGGTGGCCCCATGACAGATCTTCCGCCAAAGCTAAAAAACTGCTCAAACAAGGTGTCATTGCTGCACTACATGCGCTTGTTTCGCCAAGACATTATATTGGCGCAACCTGCTACGCCTGTACCGCGCGTGGATGGCTGAATTTCGCACGCCGTTATTTCACAGTTAGATGATCAATCAGCCTGAGTTGATTAAGACAGTTCTAAAAGATCGACCTGATGATTTCCCCAAATCCAATCGCATTGGGGAGGGGTTGCGCCCGTCGCTGGGAAACTCGGTATTCCTGACCAATGGAGATACGTGGAAACGCCAGCGCCGCATTATCGACCCCGCGTTTGAGGGCGGACGCTTACGCGAAACTTATCCAGCGATGTGGGACGCCGCAGAGGCGGCTGCGACGCGCCTAAACCAGTGCGATGGTGATGTGGTGGAGATCGAGGAAGAAACCAGCCACGCGGCTCCTGATGTGATTTTCCGCACGCTGTTTTTAATTCCAATCGAACATAAAATTGCGCGCGATGTGTTTGATGAATTCCGTATTTATCAGCGCAAGCCAACCGATCCTGAACATTGCAGCCTTCCTGCCATTGCCCAGATGGATGCCGTGCCTGTTTCGCCGTGATACAAAAGTCAGCGCGCGCAAGATCAGGGTGTTGATTACACAGCTGACGACAGAGCGAATGGATGCGATACACACGGGCACTGCACCGAATGATCTGGCGACCAAGATCATGACAACTGCCGACCCTGAAATAGGTGAGACGTTCGAAATTGAAGAGATGGTGGATCAGGTCGCGATCTTTTTTCTTGCAGGTCATGAAACCAGTGGTTCGGCGTTGGCGTGGGCTTTGTATTTGATGGCGTGTTATCCTGAATGGCAGGAGAAGGTGACCGATGAGGCGCAGGTTTTGACGTCTGACCAATTTGGGTTGATTTTCAAGCTACGGATTTTACGCGATGTGTTTCGCGGAACCTTACGGCTTTATCCACCCGTTCCGATGATGGTACGCGAAGCGTCCTGTCCTGAGCAGTTTCGCGATCGTGAAGTTAAGGTTGGCAGTTAAGCAGTAATTAGCCCGTGGTATCTGCATCGCCATGAACGGCTTTTGGACAATCCAGATGGATTTGATCCAACACGGTGGGGCATGGAGAATGGTAGGAAGTGTCAGCGCGACGCCTACATTCCGTTTTCAGCAGGCAGTCGTGTTTGCACGGGCGCAGGTTTTGCCAAGGTTGAAGGGGTTTGATCCTGTCGCGTATTTTGCGGAATTTCCGATTCGAATTGGTGGATGTAGAACCACCTATTCCAGTGGCGCATTTGACCGTAAGATCGCGTGATGACATCCGTTTGCGAATTGTCCGTCGCTAACATTAAAAATGTCTGTCGCTAACATGTACCAATGAATTTGCGCCTGACTTAGGAATACTAAACGAAAGTATCATTTACGGAGGCGTATTAGATGTTGGATCAAGTCACACAAATTACGAGCGGCGCAGGGTTTATTGCAGCCTTGGATCAATCAGGTGGGTCTACGCCAAAGGCCCTTGGACTCTATGGTGTCGATGCATCTGCTTACGGTTCAGAGGAAGAAATGTTTGCCGAAGTTCAGCGTATGCGTGAACGCATCATCCTTGCCCCAGATTTTGACAACAACAAAGTCATCGGCGCGATCCTGTTTGAACGCACAATGGATGAAACCATCGGTGGTAAGCCTGTTGCGCACTACCTTTGGGAAGACACAGGTGTTGTTCCATTCTTGAAAATCGATAAGGGTCTTGGGGATGAAGCCAACGGCGTTCAGTTGATGAAAGAAATGCCAGAGCTTGAGGCCACATTGGCCAAGGCAAAGGCGGCAGGCATCTTTGGGACAAAAGAACGTTCTTTCATTAAATCGGCCAACCGCGCGGGCATCGTAAAAGTCGTTTCCCAGCATTTCGAGATTGCGCAAATGGTGATCGCTGCAGGTCTGGTTCCAATTATTGAGCCAGAGGTTGATATTCACGCCCCGGACAAGGCAGAAGCCGAAGACATGTTGCGGGCTGCATTGTTTGCAGAACTGGCGCTATTGCCAAAAGGTCAGCAAGTGATGCTGAAGCTTACGATACCTGAAAACGCAGGCCAGTATGACGAGCTTGCGGATCATCCGGCAGTAATGCGCGTCGTGGCATTGTCCGGTGGTTATTCCACGGATGAAGCCACTGCGCGTTTGTCACGTAACAGCAAGATGATCGCTAGCTTTTCACGTGCTCTGACCCAGGGGCTGCAGCGTGATATGTCGGATTCTGAGTTTGACACAGCTTTGGCTGCAAATATCGACAAGATCTATAAAGCTTCGGCTTAACACCTAAGGTTTTTGATCACGCTCGGCCTTGATCGCCGCAAGTACATAAAGACGGATAGCAGAGGCTAAGCCAATATCTGCGGTCCGATTTACATCAATTTCTGATGCCAGTGCGTTGATAGGAATTGATTTTTTTGTCGACATGCGCCGAAACTCCACCCAAAATTCATCCTCTAGTGAAACCGATGTTCGGTGCCCTTTAAGGGTTAGTGAGCGTTTGACAGGTCGTCCGCTCATGACTTTGGTGTATCTAGTTTATGGCCATCTAACAGGCGCACAACGTTGTTGGTCGTTTGCGCCTGCTGGTCTTTTTCTGCTTTGGTCCGCCCGAACTTAGCCGCGTTGGCATCGGCTTGAGTCTGTTTTTCGACCCGTGCCTTTGCCTTGCGAAACTTGTTTAGGTTGACCGGTTCGCTCATTTTGGGCCGATCATGTTTTCTGGACGTACAACCCGCTCGAATGTTTCGGCGTCTACAAAGCCAAGGGCGATTGCTTCTTCCTTGAGGGTCGTACCATTTTTGTGGGCTGTCTTGGCAACCTTGGTCGCGTTGTCGTAACCGATCTCAGGGGCCAGTGCGGTCACCAACATTAGGCTTTCGCGCATCAGGCGTTCAATACGATCTGGATCAGCTTGCAAATCAACCATCAGGTTGTCGGTGAAGGCAGAAGACGCATCGCCCAACAACTGCATGGATTGCAGCACGTTATAAGACATCATCGGCTTGTAAACGTTCAACTCGAAATGGCCCTGTGAGCCTGCGAAACCAACGGCTGCATCGTTGCCCATGACGTGGATACAAACCTGCGTCAGCGCCTCGCATTGTGTCGGGTTTACTTTGCCCGGCATGATGGATGAACCCGGTTCGTTTTCTGGCAATACCAGTTCGCCCAAACCACAACGTGGGCCAGAGCCCAAAAGGCGGATGTCGTTGGCGATTTTGAACAGGGACGCGGCAACAGTTTTCAGCGCGCCAGATATTTCGACCATGGCGTCATGTGCTGCTAAAGCCTCAAATTTGTTCGGGGCTGTCACGAAGGGCAGGCCGGTGATTTTCGCCATATTGGCGGCAACCATAACGTCCCAACCTTTTTGCGTGTTCAGGCCCGTGCCAACGGCTGTGCCGCCCTGTGCCAATTCATAGATGCGCCCCAAGGCGTCGTTGACGCGGCGGATGCCCATCGCAACCTGATGCGTGTAGCCTGAGAATTCTTGGCTTAGTGTCAGGGGTGTTGCGTCTTGGGTGTGGGTACGTCCGATTTTAATGATGCCATCGAATTGAACCACTTTGGCCTGCAATGCCGCGTGCAGCTTTTCCAGACCTGGCAACAACACGTCGCGTGCAGTCATCGCCGCAGAGATGTGCATTGCGGTTGGGAATGTATCGTTTGAGGACTGACCCATGTTGCAGTGATCATTCGGGTGCACTGGATCTTTGGAACCGATCACGCCGCCAAGCAGTTCAATTGCGCGGTTCGCGATGACCTCGTTTGAGTTCATGTTGGACTGGGTGCCGGAACCTGTCTGCCAAACTACCAATGGGAAGTTGTCGTCGAATTTACCTTCGATCACTTCGCCTGCCGCCTCAACAATCGCGTTGCCCAGTTTCAGGTCAAGCGATCCCTGGGTCATGTTGGCTTGTGCGCAGGCTTTCTTGATCACACCAAGGGCGCGGACGATAGCGATGGGTTGTTTTTCCCAGCCGATTGGAAAGTTGATGATAGAGCGCTGTGTTTGCGCACCCCAATACTTGTCCGAAGGGACTTCTAATGGGCCAAAGCTATCGGTTTCTGTACGGGTGTTTGTCATCTGGGCGCTCCTAGCGAATACGTTGCATAGCGTTTACCGCTACAAACCCTAACAGGCAATTGGAGTCAGTGCGCTAACATGCTCTATTTGCGGAAGCTGTCCAAAGATACGACTTCTGCTGGTTTTGAGGGTTCATCATCTGGGTCAGATTCTTCTACGACAAATGGTTTTGGTTCTGGCATTTGAACCGGTTCGTTTTCGCCCCGCTCTTCGTCGATTTCGCCATCAAAATCTTCGTCATTTTCAGCGGCTTCAAAGCGCAGTCCAAATTCAACGGATGGATCAACGAAAGTTTTGATCGAGTCATATGGAACAAACAACGGTTCTGGCGCATCGCCAAAGTTCAAGCGAATACCAAAACCATCCTCGCCAACTTCAAGGCGGTCATACCAGTGCTGCATCACAACGGTCATTTCCTCAGGGTAACGATCAGACAGCCAATCCGCCAATTCGGCATCTGGATGTGTGGTGCGAAACGTAATGAAGAAGTGGTGAGAGCCGGGGAGACCATTGGCCTGCACGTCCGTTAGAACGCGTTTGATAAGGCTGCGCATCGCGTCGTGCATCAGATTGCCGTAGTCGATGGTGTCGCTCATGGCGGATCCCCTTATCTCAATTGCAGCAACCATACCCTTTTTCACGGCGGTGAAAAGAGGGCAGCGCAAATTGGCCCCGATCTACAAGAGAGACAGTCCCATACCAGCCAGCGCCATCACGCCCATCGTGGTCACAAGGCCGAGTTTGAAGCGCAACATCAAGATCGCAGCACCTATAGTTAGGATTGTTGCAATGACGTTGATGGAGGAAAACGCTGGCAAGGGCATGGCACCACAATTGTTCACCTGATCAAAGATAACATGCAAGGCAAACCAGATTGAAAGGTTCAGGATAACACCAACAACAGCGGCGGTGATGGCACTAAGGGCCGCTGACAATCTTGGGCGTGATGTCAGGGTCTCGATGTAGGGGCCGGCAGCGAAAATCCACAAGAAACAGGGTGTGAACGTCACCCAAAGTGCCAGTAAACCAGCCGCTATCGCAAGGCCAATGCCGCCATTTGCTGCCCCCGCAAGGATCGCGACAAATTCTGTGACTAAGATCAATGGCCCAGGTGTGGTCTCAGCCAAGCCGAGTGCGTCGATCATTTGGCCTGATGTCACCCAGCCGTAATCTTGAAGGACGGTTTGGCTCATGTATGCCAACACAGCATAGGCACCGCCAAAGGTGACAACTGCCAGTTTGGAAAAGAACAGTCCTAATTGGATTAGGAAGTCAGCTTGTAACAGCCATAGCATGAGCATCGGTGTTGCCCACAGTGCAGACCAGATCAAAACGGTGCGCAGCGTCTGACCTGCAGGGATGTGGACGGGGGCGGTTGTTGCGCTGTCGGCTTTGCTTGTGACGTACCCATAAATAGCAGCAAAAGCGATGATCAGAGGGAAAGGTAACCCAAACGCAAACAAGGCGACAAATGCCAATCCTGCTAAGACCCAAGCAGAATTCGTGCCTAAGGCTTTGTTCCCAAGTCTTAGAAGTGCTTGTAGCACAACGATAATTACTGCAGCCTTGATGCCCACAAACGCTGCTTTAACAAGGGGCACTTGGCCATACGAGATATAGGCGAACGCCAGTGCAAAGATGACCAATGCGCCGGGCACAACAAACAATAACCCCGCCAGTAGCCCGCCAAACACACCGCGAATGCGCCAGCCCGCATAGGTCGCCAATTGCATTGCTTCAGGGCCTGGCAACAACATGCACAGTGACAGGGCACGCAGGAACTGATCCTCGGTCAGCCAACGGCGGCGTTCGACAAGTTCTTCATGCATGATCGCTATTTGGGCCGCTGGACCGCCAAAAGACAGCAATCCAATACGCCCAAAGGCACGAAACATATCTGGTAAGGTTTGCGTGCTCATGATGGTTTTCCTGTTGGCCAAGTGTGGCGTTCTTCAGTCCCATCACGCGCCCAGCGATATAGGGCATCATACAGGTGCAAACCTGCCTCAAGCTGTTCCAGATCGTCACGGTATTGGCGTGATAAGCCCACTGACAATGCCAACAGACCTGCAGCCTCTGGCGCAAGGTCATGGTTGTCAGTGTCTGCGGCACAAACGACTGTTGAGAGACGATCAAGGGCAGGGGTGCGCAATCCAAATTCGTCTAACATTGTATCAAAGGTACAGGTGTCGCCGCGGTGGCTCCAAAACGTGTCCTCAATGTCAAACGGGATTGCGTTGTAGCGTTCTGATACACCGATGACTTCAGCAGGTGAGACGAATAGAAAGCGTGCGTCTTTGTCGACGAAGCGGCGGATCAGCCAAAGACAGGCGATGCGATTAATCTTGGGCCGGTGGCGTGTGACCCACAGCGAATGGCCTTGGTCCATTGGAGGCAAATTGGCCGAAGGGATACGGGGCGCTTGGCTCAGATCGCGCCAACCATAGTTGCCGCCAGACAGGTATTCAGACTGCAATCCTGCGCTGCGAAATTGGGCCGCCATACCTTGGCTTAGCTTGATCCCTTTCTGGCAAATGATGATCGAAGGCTGGCCGTTCAGGCGGGTTATCAAACCCTGTAAATCAGTATGGGGATGGCAAAAAGCACCAGGAATTAGGTGCGGATCGTCATCAAAATCGGGGTCAATTGAGATATCAACGATCTGCGGACAGTTGGGCGTGCCAATGAGGCGCAGCAATTGTTGTGGGGTGATTTCATTCGGAGCAGCCATAGCATGTGTCCTATTTAAGTGGAGACATGCGAACCTTTGGCTTACGCCTCACGGGGTGTTCGCAGACAAACCCCATAAGCGTAAATAATCAGCCAAATGCGAAAGGGTCAATTGAAAACTATAGGGGAGAGTAAGCGCAGGTTTCTGTTGCCAGGTACCTGCGAACCCCGCCTTAGGTCGCTAAACGTAAGGACTTAAGTTTCAATAGATCCGGTTGCTTACGCAGCCATCGCCATTGGAGCACGATTGTTATTTGCAATTGTACATTTTGGGCCGATACGGTGGCACCCAGCCGAAATAAAGCTAACCTCTTTAGACGTTTGTCGATCCTATTTCGACCCCATGATCCCCAAATAAAGGATGTTTGGTGGAGTCGCCGGGTACCGCCCCCGGGTCCAATCCGTTTATTACAAGCGCGTTTATTTCCATAGTCCCGAAGGACAATGTATATGTAGGGGGGCTGCACAGAAATCTCAAGGGGTAAGGTGTTTGGGGGCGATTTTTAGTATTTTTACCGAGTGCGCATGAAAACCAAATATTTTCAATTATTAACGGGCCTTAATTGATGTAAAAGCAGCGTCGGTATTACATCGGTATTATATATGTTTTGCATCGGTGCAGGTATCGGCACCGCCAATCGGTTAACCCACCGAACGCAGGTTCACCCTAGATTGAGGATCAAAAACGCAGCCGCAAGGGCCGCTTCGATCCCGCCAAAAACCAGTACTTTGACCACAGGTGGTTTGTCTAGGATCAGCGACAAAACCCGACCAGTTGCGGCACCCACAAAAGCAAAGCCGATCATGGCGTAGGCGACAGGGTCATCCAGCCAAAGGGCGCCCAATCCTGCCACAACAAACAATCCACCGACAGAGGCGCGCATCTCGCTTAGGCCCATCGTGGATTTGGTTGGCTCTAGATCAAGGGCAGAGGCGGTGTAGCGAGGGGCCACAAATCCGAACAGACCAAAGCCGATGGTGAGGAGGGCGCAGAGGGTGTTGATTATATCTACCATGAGAAACAGGTAGCATGTGGTGGGGAATAGGCAATGGCGGGTTTGTGGGCCTTAGCTGTCGCTCGCGGCTACTGCGCCAAAAGCGGTTTCCGCGCATTAGACAAAGGTAGCAAAAGCGAGCCCTAAAGTTTGTTTGATGATTTCATTCGGAGCGCCTTCTTTTTGCATCCGCATAGCACCACCGTTTTGCGCATCGCAAAAAAGGG